>Ga0272441_10014854_pt1 | contig 10970 bp, 8 predicted proteins | sample SSMProp6N_FD_193582 | JGI IMG/M metagenome (GOLD analysis project Ga0272441, IMG submission 193582) | Marine sediment archaeal communities from Little Sippewissett salt marsh, Falmouth, MA, United States - SSM-Prop-6N | ecosystem: Environmental > Aquatic > Marine > Wetlands > Sediment ...
ATGACACATTATTTGCCTTAACTGATGGAAAAATTGTATTTAAGAAAAAACGAAATAATAAATCATACGTATCGGTTGAACCGACTAGTTAATTATTAATTGTAACTTTATCAATATAAATCTCCTGGAAATTTTAAGTTAAAGTTTCAGGAGATTTTTTTATTTTTAGCTGTTATATCATCAAAATTAATACAATGCTTACAGTTAAATATATAAAAGAAAATAAAAACCAGGTTATTGAGCGTCTTGCTATTAAAAACTATTTTAATACAGAGGTTATTGAAAAAGTAATACACCTTGATAATGAACGCAAAAAAAACCAAGCAGATCAGGATAACGCGCAGGCAAAGTTAAATTCAATTTCTAAAGAAATTGGCGGATTATTTAAAGCAGGAAAAACAAAAGAGGCTGAAAAAGCAAAGCAACAAACTTCCCAATTAAAAGAAGAAATTAAGGTATTGAGCCAAAAATCTTCGAAAATTGAGCACGAATTGGAAATTTTATTAGTTCAGGTTCCTAATATTCCACATAAGAGTGTTACAAAAGGATTGACAGAAACCGATAATAAATTAATAAAAGAAGGAGGCAGTATACCTCAGTTACCCGTTAAAGCAATACCTCACTGGGAATTAGCAAAAAAATATAATATAATTGATTTTGATCTTGGAAATAAAATAACAGGAGCAGGTTTCCCTGTTTATATTGGAAAAGGAGCTAAATTGCAGCGTGCACTAATTAGTTACTTTATTGATAAAGCGATTGAAGCAGGATATACAGAAATTATTCCCCCATTGGTTGTGAATGAAGATTCAGGCTTTGGTACAGGGCAATTGCCTGATAAAGAAGGACAAATGTATCATATCCAAAACGACAACTTCTACCTTATTCCAACTGCAGAAGTTCCGGTTACTAATTTATATCGCGATGTTATTTTAAATGCATCTGATTTTCCGATTAAAAACGTAGCCTACACTCCTTGTTTCAGAAGAGAAGCCGGTTCGTATGGAAAAGATGTAAGAGGATTAAACCGCGTTCATCAGTTTGATAAAGTTGAAATTGTACAAATTCAACATCCTGATAAATCTTATGAAACATTAGACGAGATGGTAAAACACGTTGAAAGCCTTGTTCAATCTTTAAATTTGCCATATAGAATTGTGCAGCTTTGTGGTGGAGATATAAGTTTTGCATCGGCATTAACATATGATTTTGAAGTTTATGCAACGGCACAGGATAAATGGCTGGAAGTAAGTTCTGTATCAAATTTTGAAAGCTTTCAATCAAACCGGATGAAACTACGTTTTAAAGACGAAGGTGCTAAAGGTACTGTTTTAGCGCACACATTAAATGGAAGCGCATTAGCTTTACCCCGCATTGTTGCAGCAATTTTAGAAAACAATCAAACGAATGAAGGAATAAAAATTCCCGAAATTTTAATTCCTTATATTGGTTTTGATATTATTAAGTAATTTAAATTTGGTAATATTATTTTTAATCTTTATTTGTTGCCAATTGTTTAGCCATTTGATGACAATAACTATGATTTACATCACCAGAGTGACCCTTAATCCATTTTAATTCAATAAGTTTATTATCGCTTAATTTATCAATTTGTTGCCAGTGGCTGGCATATTTTACTTTATTACCCTGGGCTGTATGCCAATTATTCAATTTCCAAAAGTGTACCCATTGTATAAGGCCTCGAATTACATACCTACTGTCGGTATTTACCTGAATTTTATCAATATGGATTAAACGTTTTAAGCCTTCTGTTACGGCTAATAATTCTATTAAATTACTGCTTTTAACAGGCAAACACTCTTGAAAAACCTGCTGGTTGCCCTTTTCGTCTTCAATAATACCGGCAAAACCAGATTGCTCTTCATTTTTTGAATATGAACCATCGGCAAATATTTTATATATATTATTTGTTTCTTTCTTCCTTACTTGTATATCAAGGCCGTTATTACGGCGGTCAACCTGTATATAATGATTAAAATCGTGGCTATTAATAAATGGAAAACCTTTAATAAAACCAAAATGAATAGGGTGATTTTTAATTTGTTTTCCTTTTAAGGCAGAATGAAGAATTTTTTTAAGCTGAAGTTTATTATCATTTATTATTTTTGAGAGTTCATTTTGATTATTATAAGTAAATTTATCATTATCCTTATTATATATTACCGAAACTTCTTCCCTTTTATTTACTACAGTAAAAGAAATGGTATTTTTTATAATCAATGAAAATATTAACTTATAACAATTTGGCTCCATTTTTAACGATTTACTTTTAAGCCTTAAAAGTAATAAAAGATGTTTTTATTTTAAATTCATTAATAATTAAAGAATTTTTTATTATTTATTGTTATTCATAATATTTTGGGATAATACATATTCTTAACTATTTTTATTGGTTTGATATAAATAATATATCTGGAATTTTGTTTTAAAAATAATTGATTAAAGAAAAAATTATATTAGGTATTGATCCCGGAACTTCTATAATGGGATATGGAATAATAGGGATTAAAAATGATGCTGCATTTGTAATTAATCTTGGTATTATTGAACTTAAAAAATACAGCGACCATTTTGTTAAACTTCAAAAAATATATGACAGGATTATTCAATTAATTGATTCTTATCATCCTGATGAACTGGCCATTGAAGCACCGTTTTATGGCAAAAATATACAGTCGATGTTAAAATTAGGAAGAGCACAAGGTGTTGCTATTTCAGCAGCATTATCAAGGTCATTACCCATTTTTGAATATGCCCCCCGAAAAATTAAAATGGCCATAACAGGTAAAGGAAATGCATCGAAAGAGCAGGTAGCAGGAATGTTACAACGCATTCTTAAAATTAAAGAATTACCTAAAGATCTTGATGCCACCGATGGTTTGGCTGCTGCTTTGTGTCATTATTACCAAATTAATGTGCCAAAAATAAATTCCGAATTTAAAAGCTGGAAAGATTTTATAAATAAAAATCCGCAGCGAGTTAAATAAATAGTAAAGTGGTTTTTTTATAACCGGTATTCAGCCAAATTACAATGCTTTACTTATTTTTTGTGCAATTTCAGAGAATTCTTCGGGAGTAAATTTTAATTTTGGATTAGAGAAATGCGTGTCTGATTCTTTGTCCATAGGTATAAGATGCACGTGAGCATGAGGAACTTCAAGGCCTAAGACAATAATTGCAACTCTTTTACATGACACCACTTTTTCGATTGCTTTTGCTACTTTTTTTGAGAACACCAATATTTTTTCCAATAATTCATCTTCCAAATCAAAAAAATAATCAACTTCCATTTTGGGAACAACTAATGTATGCCCTTTTTTTAAGGGATTAATATCCAAAAAAGAATAAAAGTTATCATCTTCAGCTATTTTATATGATGGAATTTCGCCAGTAATTATTTTTGAAAATATAGTTGCCATTTTTTTAATTAAATTGAAATTTCAAGTACTTTAAATTGCATCATTCCCGAAGGGACTTTAACCTGCACCACATCGCCAACTTTTTTGCCTATAAGCCCTTTGGCAATTGGTGTATTTACAGATATTTTTCCTGATTTTAAATCTGCTTCGCTTTCCGAAACCAACAAATACTGCATTATGGCATTATTGCCTAAATTTTTAATTTTTACTTTATTCAATATTTGCACCGTAGAAGTATCTATTTTCGATTCATCAATTATTCTGCAATTAGCAATGGTATCTTTGAGTTTAGAAATACGCAATTCTAATAACCCTTGCGCTTCTTTAGCTGCATCGTATTCTGCATTCTCCGACAGATCACCTTTATCTCTGGCTTCAGCAATTTGCGCTGAAATATTAGGTCTTTCAATATTTGTAAGTTGCTCTAACTCTTCCTTCAGTTTATGCAAGCCTTCTTCAGTTAAATAAGCTACATTCGACATGTTTCTATTGTTAAAAGGTTCTGGAAAAATAAAAAAGAATCCCTGTATTTTTAACTGGAACTCTTTTCGTTGCAAATATATAAAAAATTTTCTGTTAATTACAAATCATTGGAAACAAACTAATTATTCTCTGTTTAATAATTTTTTCGATTAAGAATTTCGGAATATATAACAGCTTTTTTTGCATCAAAATCTTCTAATCGAAATTTTCCGATTTCTTCTATCAAAGTTTTTTCATCTTTTTTATTATAATCATAACTCTCAATTACACTCACCTCTTCTTCTGATATAGTATCTAATTCAGAAACAGGCGAATCAAGAATCTCAGCATCTTCTTCTTTTTCTTCAATCACTTCTGGTTTTTGTTCTTCTTTATATTCTTCTTCAAATTCTTCTTCATTGTTTACAGTTTCTCTAAACATTTCAAAAAAATCGTTTATATCAGTTTTTTTTCTTTCATATACAGGTTGTTTAATTTCCCTGTTTGAAGTATTATATTCTGAATATTCTTTCTGTTGCTGCTGTTGTCTTTGTTGTTGTTGCTGTAGTTTTTTTTGCTTCTTGCTTACAATACTAATTATTATTGATACAAGAACAATTATTATATAAAACCAGGTTTCGGCATTCATAGTATATTGTAATTTTTAATTATTTTTACCGTTATAATAAAATTATGCAATTAAAATCTAATAGATCAAAAGTAAGCATTTTTTCTGTTTTAATTTTATTTACTTTATTCAATTTAAAGTGCGATAAAAATGAAGAATTTTATTTTCCATACACTGAGTTTTATTTACAATTTGGAATAGCAACAGATTTACATGATTTAGGAGATATGGATACAAAATTATTTACAGGTGTAGATCATGGTATTGGCGGTATCATAATTTTTAAATCGTTTGATAACTACTTTGCTTTTGATGCTGCCTGTACACATGAAATTCCAGATAAAGTATGTACAGTTAAAAAAAATTCTGTTATTATATGGGAATGCCCCTGCTGTGGCTCTCAATTTGTTTTTTCAAGCAGTGGCGATTATGCTTTTGCCGATGTGAAAAACGAAACAGACTCAGCCAATTTTGCGCTCAAAAATTATAAGGCATATAGCGATGGTGTTTATGTTTATGTGAGTAATTAGGCAGAATGATTAATATTTTATTTGGCACTATAATTGATATTGATTGAACAATTAATTAACCATAAAATGAATATATGAAAGCGATACATTCATTTAAAATAACAATACTTGCAATAATAATAGCATTATTTATGCTTTCGGGATGCTCAAGCACAACTTTAATAAAATCCGTTCCTTCGGGGGCAAAAGTTTATCTTAATGGAAAATATAAAGGAGAAACTCCTTATGCACATACCGATGAAGATATTATATTTTCAAGAACCAACGTAAAAATAACTAAAGAAGGATATGAAGATTATTACACATTTTTTAGTAGGGATGAGGAAATTGATCCGGGTCCGGCAATATGTGGTTTTTTCTTTATACCTTCATGGTTGTGGGCTTTTAAATATGATGAAGAAAGAACTTACCAGTTAATTCCATATGATAATTCCGTTATTGATTCAATTTACGATTATAATCAGTCATCTCCAACACAAATTATTACAAAATCGGATGAATTACGAGAATTAAAAAAATTGCTTGATGAGGGAATTTTAACCCAGGAAGAATTTGAAGCTGAGAAAAAGAAAATTCTGGAGAATGATTAAGCATTAAAATATATTTTCCTGATAATTAAAGCATTAATTCTTATTAGTATTGATGCTTTTTTTTTATCACTTGAGCTGGACAAGATGAATATTCAATATTCTTTTTTAATTTTCCATTTTAAAAATTATCTTTACGAAATCTGTAACTAAGATTCTTTCATTCTGTTAACTAATAGTTTAAACATAGTTCGCAGAATATATATTTTGCTAGGTAATTAAAATGTTAAAATGTTTTATAAATTTTTATAATTAATAAAAATGGATTTGTAAAAAATTCATTAAGATAAAATAGTTTGATTAACAAGTTATTTATAATATCAAAAATTTATAATTAATATTATTTAAATAAATATACTCATTTGCAAGCATAATAAAAACTAAATTAATTGATATAAGAGGAAAACTTTGAATTAAATGGGACGGGTTATACGACATTTGAAAACATAATAAATTAAATTTATGAAATATTATTTATATCCGTTTTTTCTTTTATTTTCTCTCCATATTTCGTTAAAATCTCAAACTGTAATCAAAGGAGACTCTATTAAAACGGATGAAGTATGGAATGATACAGTAAAAATTACAGACAATATAACGATAATTGATGGCATTACGGTTGAAATACAACCCGGAGCAACCATCATTTTTCAAAATCATTATTCAATTAACATCTTTGGAAAAATAACAGCAATAGGTGATACCAATAACAGGATAACTTTTACAGCAAAAGATACAGTATTAACAAATGCGACAGGAGGATGGCACGGACTTCGATTTAATGAAACCTCTACAGCTAACGATAGTTCATCTTTCGAATATTGCGATTTCTTATATGGAAATGCATATGGAACAAATTGGCTCGACCAACAAGGAGGAATTATTGCTATTAAGGATTTTGGGAAAGTGGTTGTAAGAAACAATAAATTTATTAAAAGTAAAGCTAACGGAAAAAATGGTATTGTATATATAAGAAACGGTAATCCTTTAATTATAGGTAACCTGATTGCAAATAATGATGGGACAGGCATTGAAATCAGCGATTCTGCTGATCCTGTAATATTGAATAATACAATTGTAAACAACACTGGATATGGAATAAACAGAAATAGTTTTACTCCAGTTATTAGAAATTGCATTATTATATCTAACGAGTCGGGGAACTTAAAAGAAAATACAAACCAGGGAAATTACATTTCTTATTGTGATATACCAGGGTCTGGTTTTACCAATAATGGAAATTTAGATTTAGACCCTAAATTTGTAAATACCGAAAGTCTTGATTACAGCTTAAAACCAACAAGCCCATGTGTAGATGCCGGTAGCCCTAATAACTTATATACTGATTATAAATTTGACATAATTGGTAATGACCGGATTTATAATGGAAACGAAGATACAATTATAGATATTGGAGCTTATGAGCTAAATGAAGAACCTGCTCATCTATTTGGTATTATATCTGACACTCTTTTTTTTGAAGATATTCTTGTCGGTGAAACACAAAATCAATATTTCACAATTATTAATAACGATATTTATTCTGTAACCATTAGTTCTGTTCTGTCGAATGATGATGACGTTGAAGTGTCCTTCTCTAATAGTTTAACCTTAAATACAGGTGATTCTATTGATTTCGAAGTTGTTTATGCTCCTAAAACAGTGAAAGAATACAATACTCTTATAAAAGTAGAAAGTAATTACAGGAAATCCTCAATGGATAGTATAGTAATAATTGGCAAAGGATTACCATCCCCAACCTTTGAAATAAGCAATACGAAAATTGATACCTCGGTTGATTGTATTGATTCATTATTAACAAGTTTCTTAATCCAAAACTCAGGTGATGGAGCACTTGAATATCATATCCCGACCGATTTTTTTGATGACTTTGAGGAAGGGTTAAATAATTGGGAATATAGCAGTAACTGGGATACTGTTTTAATTTCAGCCGACAAAGGTTATGCTTTATCTGAAAGTCCATCGGGCAATTACGAAAGCAATACAAGTACAACGATTACATTAAAAGAACAAATGCAAATTTTTAATTCAAGTAATTGCATGCTGAGTTATATACTTAAAACAGAGATGGAAAACTGTTGTGATTCTTTCATTACCGAAATCAAGATTAACAATTTAAATTGGATACAACTGGATGCAGTCAACGGAACCAGTGATTGGGGAAATAATACATTCGATTTATCAATGTATGTTAGTTCCGGTGACTCACTTAAAATCAGGTTTAGGTTTGTTTCCGATGCATCAAATAATTTTGACGGGATACTGATTGACAATATAAAAATTACAGGGACTGGAACCGAAAACCTGAATATTTACCCAACTACAAACTCTATTCAACCAGGTGAAAGCGAAGAAATAAACATTTTATTTGATGCCAATAATATTGATGAGGATTATTATTCCGGCCAGTTTGTGGTTTATTCTAATGATCCATTGAATATATCGGACACTATTACTTGCCTTTTTAATTTAAACCGGTTTAGCATTTTAACCTTACCAAACGACAGTGTGTTATTTAATAACATTGACGTTCTTACTGTTGATACGTTACCGATAATACTTAAAAATACAGGATGTGATACAATGGTTATTAGTAATGCATTTTCTGATAACAGTGCTTTTAATATAGGTTTTGATACTTTAATAAAAGTACCGCCGCATGACTCAACTTTATTAAATATAACTTTCACTGCTTTTGATTCATTGCTGTATACAGGTAATATAGGTGTAGTTAAAGAAGATATCTCTAATGATACGGGTTATATTTATGTAGAAGGAAAAGGAAATCCATATGCTATTCTTGAATTAAGTAACACTTTAATCGACACCAGTTTATTTTGCGATGCTGAGCTCACATCTATTATTAATATTTCTAATATTGGTTCTGATACTTTAAATTATTTTATACCAATAAATTTTTATGAAAGTTTTGAAGAAGGATCAGACAAATGGGAGGTGAATGGATTATGGGGTATTGAAATTGATACCGTAACAGGAAGCAATGTGTTAAGCGACAGCCCATTAAATAACTACAATAACAATTCAAATGCAAGTGTTTCATTAAAAAATCCATTCTGCATATTTGACACAACCAATAGTTTTTTATCTTATAACATCAAGTATAATATCGAGCAATGTTGCGATAGTCTTGTAACTAAAATCAAGATTAACCAGGAGGACTGGATTACTATTGACAGGGTAGCTGGTTTAAGCGATTGGAATGAAAAAAAACTTAATTTAGCAGAATATACCAAGCCTGGTGATTCATTAAAAGTTCGTTTCACATTCACATCCGATGGCGCAATCAATAACAATGGAGTAAGCATTGATGAAATAAAAATTACCGGATCAGGAAATGAAATCGTTCAATTAAGTCAATACGAAGGTACTCTTCCTCCGGATTCAAACGAAAACCTTACAGTTAATTTTGAGGCTATAAATGCTTGCGATGAAACAGTAAAAACAAAATTCAGAATTCTTTCAAATTCACCATTTAAAAATATTGATACCATTTATTGTAATTATTCAATTAATTACTACAGCACTTTAACATTAATAACCGATAGTGTAATGTTTGGAGGAATTAATGTTTTACAAACCGATACTTTACCAATTATGTTTTCGAATACAGGTTGTGATACATTATCAATAACAAATATTTCTTCAAATAATGATGTTTTTACTTTCAATAATGACCAAAACTTAAAATTTGCACCACAGGCTTCTGAAATTATTAATATTATATTTACTCCAATTGACTCAATATTTTACAATGGCGTTATTAAAATTGTAAATTCAGGAATCGATGGTGACACAACCTTATTAACTGTTACAGGACAAGGTAATCCTTATGCTGTGCTTGGAGGAAATAAACAGATTGTCGATACATTAATGCTTTGTGGCGAAAGTATACAAACAGCTTTAACTATTTTTAATATTGGAGGAAAATCACTGGAATATTCCATACCCTATAATTTTTACGATGGATTTGAAAATGGTATGGAAAACTGGATTTATAACAATAACTGGGGAATTGAAACCGATTCAGTCTCTGAAACAAATGTTTTAACAGAAAGTGTTTCGGGTAATTATGGTTACAATCTTAATACCACAATAGTTTTAAAAACTCCTTTAATAATAACTGATGCAGAAAACAGCACTTTATCATACCAATTAAAATACGATATTGAATCATGTTGCGATTCATTGATAATCGAATTACAAATAAACAGTAAGGACTGGTTTAAAATTGATGAAATTAACGGCACTTCTGATTGGACGAATAAATCTTATAATTTAACAAGTTACATAGAAAATGGGGATTCATTGCAGGTGAGGTTCCGTTTTACTTCCGACTATTCAGAATCTTTTGATGGGGCAATGATTGATGATGTGAAAATTACAGGAATTGGTAATGAACTATTAGAGGTCGCACCATCCGTCGGCACGATTGAACCTGGGGACTCAGGAGAAATTATGGTTACTTTTAATGCCAGCGATCTCGAATCTAATAAATACCAAACCTGGTTTCAGATAAACACAAATAATCCGCTAAATACAAAAGACACCGTTTTTTGCGATTTTTATATCAAAAAGATGTTTTCGTTAAATTTAATTGATGATAGTATTATTTTCAAAAGCACTGATGTACATCAAAAAGATACAGCTTTATGTAATTTCTTTAATAAAGGCTGTGATTCTTTAGCAATTTTGGACGTTTTTTCATCAACTTCAATTTTCACAATAGATTCAAATTATAATAAAATTATAGCTCCAAACGATACTTGTTTGTTATCAATTCTATTTAGTCCTCAAGATTCCATTCATTATGAAGGATATATAGGCATAGTTCATCCTGGAGAATCTTTGGACACTTCATTTGTATATGTTACAGGGCACGGAGATCCTTACCCTATTTATAATATAAGCAGAACACGAATTGACACCACCCAGGTTTGCGGCTCCAGCATTCAATTTGATATAGTCATTAGTAACACTGGTAATGATTTACTTTCTTATTATATCCCTGTTAACTTTTATGATGGATTTGAATATGGATTAAATAACTGGGAATATAACCAGGAATGGGCCATAGTTGACGGATCGCATGACGGGTCACATGCTATTACAGAAAGTCCTAGTGGAGATTATCCAAGTAATATTGAAAGCTATATTGCCTTAAAAAAAGCAATATTGATTACAAATAACTCAAATTGCATTTTATCATACAAATTGTATCATGAAATGGAAGATTGTTGTGACTCGTTATTTACCGAGCTTAAAATAAATAATGGAGCTTGGT
>Ga0272441_10014855_pt1 | contig 10969 bp, 11 predicted proteins | sample SSMProp6N_FD_193582 | JGI IMG/M metagenome (GOLD analysis project Ga0272441, IMG submission 193582) | Marine sediment archaeal communities from Little Sippewissett salt marsh, Falmouth, MA, United States - SSM-Prop-6N | ecosystem: Environmental > Aquatic > Marine > Wetlands > Sediment ...
TGCCCTCGACGAGGATCCACACGAAGAATGGGAGGGTGATGAGGGCGGCCACCGCGTACTGCCCCTTCCGCACCTTTCTGTTCAGCTCGGTGCGGCAGGTCTTGCACCAGTTCCACCGGTCCAGCGTGCTCCCGGGGACTTCCTGCCCGCAGTGCTGACACGCACCACCCGAAGCTTCGTCGGAGTCCCGGGGCGCGACCTCAAACGGTCTCGACACGGCCCTGCATCGCCTCGATTACCGCGGCCGAGTACTCCGTCGTACTCGCCGATCCACCCAGGTCTCCGGTCACCCTCTCGCCTCGCGTTACGACGGTCTTCACGGCATCCCGGATGCGGGAAGCGGTCTCGCCGAGTCCGAGGTGGTCCAGTAGCAGGCAGGCCGCAAGCAGCAGCGCCGTGGGGTTCGCGATATTGCGACCCGCGATGTCCGGAGCCGACCCATGCACGGCCTCGAAGATGGAAATGTCCTTGCCGATGTTGACTCCGGGCGCGAAACCCAGCCCCCCGACCAGGCCGGCCGCCTGGTCCGACAGGATGTCGCCGAACATGTTCTCGGTCACGATCACATCGAACTGGTAGGGATCGAGCACCAGTTGCATGGCCGTGGCATCGACGATCCGATCCTCGAACTCGATGGCGCCGGCGTAGTTCTTCGCCACGTCCCGGCCCACCTCCAGGAACAGCCCCTGCGTGTACTTGAGGATGTTCGCCTTGTGGACCAGGGTCACCTTCTTCCGGCCGTGCTGAAGGGCGTATTCGAAGGCGTAGCGCACGATGCGGTCAGAACCGTAGCGCGTGATCAGCATCACGGACTCGGCCACGGCCCGCGGGTCCTGCCGCATGCCGATGTAGTGCTCGATCCCCGCGTACAGGCCTTCCGTGTTCTCGCGGACGATCACGAGGTCGATGTCCGCGTAGCGGCCGCCGGGCACGATGGTCTGCGTGGGCCTGACGTTCGCGTACAGGTCGAAGTGCTTCCGGAGGGCGACGTTGATCGACCGGAACCCGGCACCGATCGGCGTCGTCAGCGGCCCCTTGAGGCAGAAGCGGTTCCGCTCGATCGAATCCAGGGTTTCCTGCGGCAACAGGTCGTGACCGTGTTCCGCCGCCGCGAGACCGGCCTCCTGCCGATCCCACTCGATCGGCGCGCCGGCCGCCTCCAGTATGCCCAGAGTGGCCTCGGCGATCGCAGGCCCGATGCCATCACCCGGGATGAGCGTAACCGTGTGCGTCATCAGTTCCCGCCCTTCACGTAGGTCGTACTGTACTCGAAGTCCGCGGTCTCCTCGCCGTACTCGATGAGGTCCAGGATGTAGCTCGGGCGGCGGGTGCCCTCGAGTCTCGCCTTCCCTACCAGGTTGATGGCCCGGGGCCAGGTGAGGCTGTTCAGCGTTCCGCGCGGCAGCATCGCGCGACCGACCATGCGCCCGCGCCCATCGGTCGTGGTGACACGCACACCCCCGACCCCCGACCATGATTCGAAGATGTCCTGGGTCTGCGGTGAGAACAGGTAGATGAACGGACCGACCTTGGCCCATGTCGCACCGCCACGCCTGAGCTGGTCGGCCGACTGGTAGACCTCGACGTCCACCACGTTGCCGTTCAGGGTGACCCTGGGCGTCTCTCCGTACAGCCCCGTCAGATCGTCGTCGGTCGGCAGCCGCAGCTCCTCGGGGCTGTCACAGGCCGCGAGTGCGACGACCGCGGCCAGGAAGACCGCGAGGCCTGCTGTTCCTGTGCCTCTCACGGCGCGAGCTGCTCCGCGACCTTGTTGGCGAGGGTCGCCAGGAGCGATCCCGAATCCGAAGCGCCCGGGTCGCCGCTGAACTCACCCAGCCACAGGACTTCGGAGCGCCGAATGTCGATCATGGCAGCCAGGAGGTACGCCCGTTGGGCCGGGGCCACCGCGTCTCCACCGCCGTATGCTACTTCCGAGCCGGAACGTCCCGCGTCGACGGATTCCGTCTCTACGGTCAGCCGGACGGGGACGACCACGTAGCGGGTGTCATACAGGGCCGCCAGTGTACGCAACTCCGTATGAAGCGGCTCCGGGATGTACTTCCGGTCAGGAATCGGTACGAGAAGCGGACTGTACGCCATCCGGTCCGGCTTGATGTCGAGCGATGGATTGCGTTCCATCGTGCGGCGAAGGTCGGAGGGCAGGACCCAGTCTTCGGCCGAGCGTCGTTCCCCGAACGCGAACTCGAGTTCGGCGTCCATGCCCCGGAGGGCGTCCTCCTCCGTGCGCGCCATCCCGGGCCAGCTCCCATCGTCCAGGGGGAGCGTGGATTGCACGGGCACCAGAACCACGGTGGTCCCGTTCGGAAAATGCGGCATGGAAGCGTTCTGTTCGGGCTCTTCCTGCCCTCTCGCCTCCCCCGGGCCAGCGAGGGCCAACCCCAGGGCGGCGAAAGCCACCAGGCCGAGTCTGCCGCCAATGTTCGATCGAATGGTAGTCATGATACGCGTGGTTACACTCGGAAACGGAAAAGGTACCCCGGGAGCTAGGGTGCGGAAGTCGGCAGCAACCGCAGACCCGTCACGGTCAGAATCACGCCTGCCACGGCGAACGCCGCCGCCAGGCCGGGCTTCGATACGGCCACCAGGGTCAGCGAGGCGAACACCGCCGTCAGGCCGAGCATCATCGTGGTCAGGCCGACGAGGCGCCGGACGTGCAGTCTGTCACGCATTCTTTCCTCCCGACGGGGCCGGCCCCGCGTTCTCCGCCCAGGCGGCAATCTCGTCCTCGATTTCCTCGCGGGTCAGCGTGTGGTCGCTTCGCTTTGCCAGGGCGAAGACCGCGTCACACAGGGCCTTGTCCTGCGGATCGTGGCCGTGCTCCTGCAGCCAGAAGCGGATGTTGCTCAAGCCCGAGACGGGAGAGACCTCGATCGTCTGCTCCAGTCCGAATAGAGACGCGGGCACACCGCTGTACACGCGGTCGACCAGCCACTCGTCCCCCATCTTCATGGCCTTGATGATGGCGGAAGCGTGCACTCCGGTGCCGGTACGGAAGGCGTCGCTTCCGACCACCGGATAGGAGTGAGGGATCTCGATTCCGCAGATTTCAGCGGCCAGCCGGCAGTATTCGGGCAACCGGGTCAGATCGACATCGTGCATGTCGAGAAGCTTGAGATTCACCAGCAGGAGATCCATGGCCGTGTTGCCCACCCGTTCGCCGATGCCCAGAGCCGTTCCGTGAACCCGATCGGCGCCTTCTTCGATCGCAGCGAGCGCGTTGGGCATCGCCAGGCCCCGGTCCCGGTGCCCGTGCCAGTCGATCTTCACGTCTTCGCCGCTGTCGAAAATGACTTTGCGGACGAATCGCACCAGCTGACGTACGCCAAACGGAGTCGCATGGCCCACGGTGTCAGCGAGGCAGATTCGCCGGGCGCCGCATTCGATCGCCGTGGTGTACAGAGCCTTCAGGGTTTCCGGACGTGACCGGGTCGTATCCTCGGTCACGTACATCACGTCCAGCCCTTCCTGTGCGGCGAAGGTGACCGCTTCTTCCGTGGTGCGAAGCAACATCTCCAGTCCCCAGCCCTCGGCGTACTGCCGGATCGGGGAGCACCCGATGAAGGCACCCACCTCCATCTGAAGCCCGGTGGCCTGGGCAACATCCACGATGGGAGCGATATCGGCTTTCACGGTACGCGCGGCACAGTTGGGAGCGATGGGAAGGCCCTGCTCGGAAATTTCCGTGGCCAGCGCCATCACGGCCTCGCGGGCCCGCGGACCCGCCCCGGGCAGGCCGATGTCCGCCGCCTGGATCCCCATCTCGGCGATGAGGTGCAGCATCTCGATCTTCCGCCCGATCGGCGGATCCTTGACCGTCGGGTTCTGGAGCCCGTCACGGAGCGTTTCGTCGTTGAGCTCGACGTGCACGCCGGCGTACGCGAAACTGCCCGGCAGCCGGTTCCAGTCGTAGATCAAGTCGTTGGGGTCCACACGTTCCTCCGGGTCCGGTTGCGGCGACGCCGCCTCGTGCTCACTCCAGCGCGTCGATCAGCGTATGGTCGCCCACCGAGGCCGTGCCCATCAGTCCCCGGGCCGTTACGTGATCGCCGATCAGTGAATCGTGAATGTCGCACCCCTCGAGAACGCTGTTCTCTCCCACGATGCACTCTCGCAGTCGTCCACCCCGGATCGTCGACCCGGCCCCGATGCTGACGTTGGGTCCGATAATCGTATCTTCGAGCACCACGTCATGCGCCACGCACACGGGCGGGACCACCCGGACCCCATCGGCCGGAGCCGGCTCCGACGCACCACCCGAGAGCAGGACCTCCCGATTCGTTTCGAGCAGCGTCTCCGGCTTGCCGCAGTCCCACCAGTGATCGACTTCAGCGGTAAAGAGTCTGGCCCCGTGGTCGATCATGTACTGGAACGCATCCGTGAGGAAATACTCACCGTGGTTCGGTGGTGCCGCCATGACCTTCGAGATGCCCTCGAACATCAGCTGCCAGTCTCGCACGTAGTACAGACCGATATTGGCCAGGCGGGAGATGGGCTCGGATGGCTTCTCGACGATCCGGACCATGTCCCCTTCCTCGTCCGTGACGATCACACCGAATCGCTGGTAATCCTCGACTTCCTTGGCCCAGATGATCCCGTCGCGGTCGGGCATCTTCTGGATGAGTCCCAGATCCGCATCGAACAGCGTGTCTACGAACACGATCAGGACGGGACCGGCCACGTAGGGTTCGGCCAGCCGGATCGCGTCGGCCGTGCCCAGTTGCTGCTCCTGGGGAACGGGCTGGAACGACAGGTCCGGGTGCTCATCCGCCAGCCACGCCTCGATGGAAGGGGACAGATGCCCCGTGATCCCGATGATCTCGTCGACGCCGACCTCCTCGAGTTGACGGAGCACGTAGTCGAGCACGGGGCGGTTCGCGACCCTCAAAAGGGGCTTGGGGCGCGTGTGCGTGTGCGGGCGGAGCCTTGTTCCTTTTCCCGCCAGGGGGAGTATGGCTTGCATGCGACCTTCTCAGAGGTTCTCATCCGTGGGTGGAATGCCCGGAACGTAAAGAGGCTTCCACGAGCCGGGCAACATCTTGCGCCGCCGCGCACAGCCGGCGCCGCACCGGACTGGACCGACATGACGACCCCCTCTTCCAGCCATGCGGGGCGACCCGCCAGCGTCGAAGCCGTGGACACTCGCACCGGCGGGGGCCCGGACGGACGTCTGTATACGGCATCGTTCGCCGCGGTCTGGGATCGCGTACTGGAGGAGGTTCGCGCCCGCGGCCGGTGGGAACTGGTGCATCACGACGAGGAACTCGGACTGATCACGGTTCGATGTCGCGGGTTCATGTCCACCGGCGCAGGCCTTCTCACGGTGTGGGTGAGCCTGGACGACAACGGATTGACGCGCCTCGACCTGCGCTCCGTGCCGGAAACGCGTCGGGACCTTGGCGCCGGCGAGCGGCGCATACGAGAACTGCTGGGCAGCCTGGACCACGCCCTGGGAGCGGGCGCGCGATTGAGTCCCTGAGTCCTACCTGGCGCCTCCACCCCGAAGAGCGTGCTCGTATTCCGACCTCTCGATCACAGCCGCGGCCGTCAGATCACCCGTCACGTTGACCGCTGTCCGGCACATGTCGAGAATCCTGTCGACACCCAGAATCAGGGCGATTCCCGCCGCCGGGTCGATCCCTGATCCGGCCAGCACTCCTTCCAGGACGACCACCAGGATGATGATCCCCGCGGAGGGCACACCGGCCGCCCCGATCGACGCGAGCGTAGCCGTCAGCACGATCCCCAACTGAACGGTCAGCGAAATGTCGCCGATCAGTACCTGGGCGATGAACATCGTGGCGACGGCCTGGTACAGAGCGGTTCCGTCCATGTTGATCGTGGCGCCGAGGGGCAGGACGAAACTCGACACCTCCTTCTCGATCCCCAGCTCGTCCTCCGCCGTCTCCATGGTGAGAGGCAGCGTGGCATTGGAACTCGAAGTCGAGAAGGCGATCAGTTGCACGCCCCTGATCTTGCGGAAGAAAGCCAGTGGGTTGCGCCGGGCCAGGAATTTGAGCGCCAGGGAGTAGGTAATCGCCACGTGCAGGGCGAGGCCGATCAGCACCGCCACCACGTACACGAGCAGACTGCTGAGCACATCGAGGCCGAAACGGGCGATCACCGCACCGATCAACGCGAACACGGCGTACGGCGCCAGCTTCATGATCCAGTGAATCATGACCATGCACGCTTCGTTGAGCCCGTCGAAGAACCCCACGATATGGTCCCGTCGCTCCATCGGGAGGGCCGAGATGGCCGCGCCGAGGAAGATCGCGAAGAAGATGATCGGGAGCATGTCGCCGGCCGCCAGAGCCGCGACGGGATTCCGCGGGATCATGTTCAGCAGCACGTCGATCAGAGCAGGAGCATCCTGGGCCAGTTCGACCCGGCTGGCGCCCTCAGCCATGTAGTTCGAGCGCAGGGCCTCGAGCCCCTCCGGGCTCATGCGGGCTCCCGGCTGGACCAGGTTCGACAGGAGAAGGCCTATGGTCACGGCGATTGCCGTCGTGGCCATATAGTAGACGATCGTCTTGCTTCCGATCCTCCCCAGCTTGGTGATGTCACCCAGACTGGCGGTACCGACAATCAGGCTGGCGAACACGAGCGGTACCACTACCATCGTGATCAGGCGAATCCAGGCCGTGCCGATCGGCTCGATCGACACGAGGAGGCGGGTCAATGGATCGATGTCGAGGATGTTCGCCAGGAGGCCAGCGACCACACCCAGAATCAACGCGATGGTGATCTTCGTATAGAGCTGCATATCGACCGCTGTGTAGTGATCCACGTCCGCCCGCGTGACGGTTGCCCAAGATAGGAGAGCCTGGCTGGCGGTGACAGGTCTGACCACCACCGGTACTTTGAGCACCGTATGGAGGCTGACTCACATGATCGACAAATGACCGGATTCTGCAAAACCGCCAGGCGCTCGTATCGCGCGGTGCTCACACACGGCGTGATCGGCGTCGGGCTGAGCGCGGCCGTGCTGGCCTGCGGCGAACCCGAGGAACCCGCACGCTCGGCCGAGACCGCGCAGGCCGCCGCACAGCCACAGCCTCGGCCTGTTTCGGGGGCCCTGTACCACACGGAGCTCAGCTTCGTGGGGCGGGGGGCCGAACCGTCGCTGCTGCACCTTCGTTTCGATAACCGAACCGACTCGGCGTCGATTCACCTGAGCTACCGTGGGTGGTTCGGCGGTGACGAGTGGCGCGAGATCCTCGATCAATCCGACTCTCTCCCCGTCCCCAGGGCCGCCTGGCGAATTCTCCCGTCCGGACCGGTACGTATCGTGGCCGGGGAAGGCGGAGAACCTTCTTCCGTCATTCTGGAGCTGGCCGAGGGCAGTCTGCGTCTCGATTCCCGCGGCGGCATCGGCTCGTGGAACAGCAGTACGGGCCAGCGTGAGTCTCTCAGACTTGCTGAGCTCCTGGGCGAATCGGGAGCTGAGGAGGGCCTGCTGCTGGCCCGGCAGAGAGCACGCCGTATTGACGAACTCCCCGGCGCGGGGCCAGGTCAGTATTTCCTCGTGTCGGACACCGCGGGCAACGGCCTGCTCATCATGCGTGACAGCACCTCGCCCGACGAGCCGGTGTTCGTGAGGACCTGGTTCGACGAAGCGGAATCCGAGTGGGATGACGCTCTCGTCCTGGCCCTGGCCGCGGCTGATGACTCGCCGGGCCGGTGGTCGTTCGAGATTCCGGAGGCTGGCCTGCTCGGAGAGCTGCGCGGTGCCGGGCCGGCCCTCAACGCCGGGTCCGCCGATGAGAATGGAATCGAAGTGTTTCGCGTAGAGGCAGCTCTGGTCCTCGAAGGCCAGTCGTGGACGATGCGGGGGATCGGCGTCCAGGAGCAGACCGTTGAGTGACCTGGCCATGCAGTGGATGCGCGATACCCTCACGGTCCTGTTCGGGGCGCTGGCCGGCGGACTTACGAACCGCGTGGCCATCACGATGCTGTTCCATCCGTATAAGCCTCCCCGCGTCTTCGGGCGAACCGTTCACTGGCTCCAGGGAGCGGTGCCCAAGAACCAGACCCGCATGGCGCGCACGATCGGGAACACGGTCGGTGACACGCTTCTTACGCCTGCGGATGTCGCCGCGGAGCTCAAGGACGAGCGGCTTCGCGAAGCGTTCAATGTGCAGCTGCAGGGACTCGTGCAGGAGCTTTTCGAAGGTGAGAAGCCGGCGATAGGTGATCTTCTCCCGGAATCGGCGGTCACCGAGGTCCGACGGATTCTGGACACCCTGCTCGACTCCGTTCGCGACCGGGTCGTCGAGGCCCTTGCTTCTGAGGAGTTCTCGGACGACGCGGCTCGAATCCTGGGCACTCTCGCCGAGTCCCTTGAAGATGAATCGCTGGCCGAGTCCCTCGGCGAGGAGCGGATAGCAGCCCTTCGGGGCCAGGCCGGTGAGTGGATCACGAAGCTGGTCGACTCCGATTCTTTCAGCGTGACGGTACGCAGCCACCTGGACCGGGCCGCCGTGCGGCTGCTGCGCCCGGGGCGCTCGTTCGAGGAGCTGCTGCCCGTCGGCCTCGTGGCGGCCCTCGAGCACGCGATCAGTGACTACCTGCCACTCGCCATGGAGCGCCTCGGCCGCCTCCTGGAGGACCCGGCGGCTCGAGCACGCGTCGAGGGGGCCATCCACGACCTTCTCGACCGCTTCATGAAGGACCTGCGCTTCCACCAGCGGGTCGTGGCGAAACTGATCATCACGGAAGAGACGGTCGATAAGGTCATCGACACGCTGGAAGCCGAGGGCGCCGATCGTCTTGGCGACCTGCTGCGCGAAGGCGAAGTGCAGGACGCCATGGCACGGAGCATCAACGAGGCCATCGTCGATTTCCTCAGGCGTCCCGTGATCGATGTGCTTGGCGTGCCGGGAGATCCGCAGGTCGATAGCGCCCTGGAGTCGATCACGGAATGGACCGTGGAAGCCACGCGTGATCCCGAGGTCCGCGAGTTCCTCCTCGACAGGGGTGAGTCGGCGGTACTCAAGGCCGGGCAGCGGAGCTGGGCTGACGTGATCCGCCTGGTCCCCGCCCGCCGCGCCGGTGGCTGGATCGCCTCCGGTCTGCGCTCGGAGGCCGGCCGCGCACACTTCGACCAGTTCAAGGGCTGGTTGACCGAGCGCATCCTCAACCAGCCGATCGGGTCGCTGGAGCGCTATGGCAGAGAAGGAGCCGCGCTGCGTCTTACCGAGTCCATCGGTGACCCCGTGTGGGAGTGGATCACGGGCAAAGTACCCGAGGTCGCGGCCAAAGTGAGGGTCGCCGACCGGGTGGAGTCCAAGATCCTGGAGTTCCCGATAGCCGAGCTGGAGCGCCTGGTCCGCTCGATCACCGAGAAGGAACTGAACCTGATCGTTCGGCTGGGCTACTTCCTCGGAGCCGGAATCGGATTGCTGCTGGTGGTGATCCGCCGGTTCACGGGCTGACAGCCCCTCCCATACCCACCGAAGAGCCGCCCGCCGAAGAGCCGCCCACCCCTTTGCGAGTTCCGCGGTGGCGGTTGCGTCAGCGTGCCCTCAGCCGGCCAGCGCCACCGATACTCGCTCCGGGGTAGACGGCCTCTTCGGCGGATACACGGCGGCCTTGGCTGTGCGCTCGGAGTTGGGCCGCCGCGCGACTCGCGGAGGGAGGTGCGTGCCTTCAGCGTGCCTTCAGTCGGCGTCCAGGATCTCTCGGGCCTTCAGGTAAGCCTCCGACGCCCGCTCCGGCTCGCGCTTGCGATCGTACAGAATGCCGATCGTGTACCAGGCCCGACCGTTTCGTGGCTGGATCTCCAACGCCCGTTCCAGCGCCTCGAGTGCCTTGTCGATCTGGCCCAGGCGGTTACAGGCTTCCCCGAGGTAGTAGTAGGCTGACTCGGACTCCGGGTCCAACCCGATGGCCCTCTCCAGGGACTCGCGCGCCGCGGTATACAGGCCCTTCCGGAAGAACACCAGGCCGAGATTCAGATGGACGTCCGGGTCCTCCGGGGCCAACAGTTGTGCCGTCCGAAGGGTCTCCTCCGCTTCGCCATACTTCCCCAGCGTGCCGAGCACCGCCCCCACGTTGTTCAAGAGCTGGACGTTCTCCGGCTCGATCTCCAGGGCCGCCTGATACTCCTCCAGGGCTCGTGCGGGCTCACCGCGGCTGTCGTACACGTATCCGAGGTTGTTGCGAGCCTTGAGATGTCCGGGATCGCGGAACAGCACCTCCCGGTAACCCTTCTCCGCCTCCACCAGGCGTCCTTCCTCGGCAGCGCTCCGGGCGCGGCGGTACAGCGTCTCGATCTCGGCCCTGTCCTGCGAAGAGACCCGGTCCAGCTGGGCATCCGGAATCCCTGTATCCTCCGCGGGCGCGGAGTCGCCGGGCTCTTCCTCCGCGGTCAGAACCTCGGGCTCTTCCTCCGGCTCGTCTCCCAACTCCTCACCAGGCTCAGCGTCAGGTTCAGCGTCAGATTCAGCGTCAGTCTCGGTCTCAGGCTCGCGCGAATCGGTTGGCGTGTCTTCGTCGGCCGGCGTCGCGCTCAGGTCCAGCTGAGGGTCCTCGGGATCGAGTTCCGGCGCCGCGTTGTCCGCGGCGGAATCCGCCGGAGCCTGGCGCTTCTGCGGAGATCTTCCCTGGCCACCTCCCCCTCTCCTACGCTTCGCCATCCCCACTCCCGTCCGTTACGGATTCCCTCACCCAACTCAAGTAGGCGGGTGAACCCTCAGCGACCTCCACAGCCACAAACTCCGGCACATCGTACGGGTGCAACTCCGCGACCCTGAGGCGAGCGGCCTGCACACAACCTTCGGTTGTCTTGATCATCGCGAGGGCCTCGGCATCGACCCGAGTCTCGCCGTCCCACCGATACACCGACCTGATGCCGGGGACCACGTTGACGCAGGCGGCGAGCCCCTCCTCCACGAGCGCGCGCCCGATCGATTCCAGCGTGTCGGCATCGGGACCCGTAACGAAGACG
>Ga0272441_10014856_pt1 | contig 10969 bp, 12 predicted proteins | sample SSMProp6N_FD_193582 | JGI IMG/M metagenome (GOLD analysis project Ga0272441, IMG submission 193582) | Marine sediment archaeal communities from Little Sippewissett salt marsh, Falmouth, MA, United States - SSM-Prop-6N | ecosystem: Environmental > Aquatic > Marine > Wetlands > Sediment ...
CGGTACCGTGAAGGACACGCGCGTACGCCCTATGTTCCGCCGGACCATCTCTTTCCCCTTGAGGAAGGAAGTGTCTTTACCATTGGCGGGGAAAGGGTGGAGGTGATCTTTCCCGGCGAAACCCACAGCCCCGACAACACGGTGGTCTACTTTCCCCGGAGGAAAATCCTCTTCGGAGGCTGCATGGTCCTGGCCGGAGAGGGGCCGGGCAACACCGCCGATGCAAATATGAAGACCTGGAAAACAGCGATCAACGGTCTTCGCTCCCTGGAATGCAGGTACGTCGTCCCCGGTCACGGCCTGCGCTTCGATCCCGGCTTGATAGAAAACACCATCGCTGTTTTACCATAAGACCACGTGGAGGTATGCACAATGATCGCCTGTTTCGGCGACAGTATAACGGAAGGTCGCCCCGGCGTTTCCTATCTCCGTTATTTACAAACGGGGCGGTTTCTGAACCACGGCCTGGGCGGGGATACCGTTGCTGGGCTGACGAAGCGCCTTGAAGATTTTCAAAAAACAAACACCTGCGACGGTCTTGTCATCGAGGTCGGCACCAACGATATCATCCTGCCGGTCCTGCAGGGTTTCTCCCTGAAATGGGATCGGGAAATCCGGAATCTCATCGAGCGGGGCAGCGTACCCGCGCCGGATGCGCTGGATTTCCGATCGGCCTATGAAAAGCTCATTGCTCTGGCGGCGGGGGAAAATACCACCGTGATCAATATCCCTCTGCTCGGAGAGAGGCCGGAAAGCGAACTGAACCGGAAAGCCGACGAGTACAACCTGATCATACAGGAGATATGCAGCCGTCACGGGATTCGAATGGTGGATTTCAACCGATGGCAGAAGGGGATTGTAAAAAACCTGCCGGCGCGGTCGGCATATTTTATCTCCGAGGAGCACCCGAAGATTCTGATGGACACCTTTCTGACCCGCTCCCCGGGCCTATCCGACTGGCTGAGCAGGCGGAGAAAACTGGCGCTGACCATCGACGGGGTTCATCTGAATACCGTCGGGGCGAAGGGTCTGGCCAAAATGATTCGCAGCGCTCTGTGAGGTTCGTTAGTCCCGGCTCCGACCACTACAGTAAATCTCACCCCTTCTTCACGAGGCTCTCTTTTATCTCCCTGACCTCATCCAGGATCCTGGCGAGCAGTTCGTCGGAGCTTCCTGCCGCTCTTTTTGACATCCCGGCCTGCACAGTTGTCATCCCCGCCGGCGTCTCCGCTTTAGCCAAGGCTTCCGATACGGGGCTGAGATTTTTTATCCTGTTACGCAGCTCTTCCTGGAGGGCTTCGTATTCCAGAATACCGGTCAGAGATCCCTCGTAGCCGGTAGCCGTCTGGGCCTGACCTGCGGTTTGTATCTGGATGGAGCCTATGCCCAGAAGCCGGTCGTAGATTGTCCGTTTGAGGACAAAATCGGTGATCGCCCTGAAGGGTATGTTTTGCTGACTCTTGGTCAGAAATCCCTTGTGGATTGTTACCCTATCGCTGTAGATCAGGTATTCGAGGCTTTTCACCCACAGGAGGACCAGGGGGAAAACCACCACCCACAAAAGGGCCAGAACAGCACCAACCACAATCCAGAGAATCACCGGCGCCTCCGGCCCCCCTCCGGCCCCCCGTATGATCAGGTGCGTAATCGCCGTCGGTGCAGCCAGAACGGCGGTGACGGTAAGCATAACCCAGATGCACTTGGTGTAGTATTTTCCGTCAGGTTTCAACTCTTTTTCCATATCATCTCCTTATAGACACTGCATCATTATACCCGCTATCAGTCCATCTTTCACTTGGATTCTTCTTCACATTTTCTTGACATGAGCGGGCGGCGGGTGTATATTTTTTACGTACGAAATGACTGTAAATATATATTCAGTCATTGCGTACAGCTAAAGTGAAACAAAGCCAGGAGCAAAGCACCATGCCGCGACACTTCGGTGATGAGGAAAAAACGCATATTCGGGCCGAAATCGTGAAAACCGGGACGGAGTTTTTTCACCGCTACGGTTTCAAAAAGACCAACATCGACGAGATAGCCCGTCTCGCCGGTGTATCCAAGGGCACCTTCTACTCCCTCTTCAATTCCAAGGAGGACTTCTTCGTTGAGATCCTCCTCTCCGTTGAACAGCAGATCCACGGGATGCTGGAAGAACAGCTTCTGAACAGCGACCTGCCGGTGAAGGAGGCTTTCCTCGAATCAGTCTTTGCCCAGCTGAAATACGTCAGCGAGACCCCGGTCCTCAACGTACTGACCCAGCCGGAGGAGTATCGTTTCCTCTTCCGAAAACTGCGGCCGGACCAGATAGAACAGTTTTTTTCCCAGGACAAGGACTATATCGAGCGGATCCTGAACAGGGCCCGGACGCGGACAGAGGTCCGGGATGTCGACACAGAAGTGCTCACCGGGGTGATGCGGGGGATTGCCATGCTTGTCCTCCATCAGCGGGAGATCGGAGAGGAGGTCTTCACCGATTCCCTGCGGCTCCTGCTGACCATGGTGGCCGAATACCTTTTTCCGGAAGGAGAGACCGATGATTGAAGTTAGCCAACTGCACTACACCTACCCTGCCAACCGGGAGGAGACCATCAGGGGCCTCGACTTCTCCATCGACCGGGGAGAGATCTTCGGATTCCTCGGTCCATCCGGCGCGGGGAAATCCACCACCCAGAAAATCATGATCGGCCTTCTGCGCGGCTTCAGCGGAAAGGTCTCCGTCGACGGGTCCACCATCGAATCTCTCGGCAAGGGATACTACGAGGATATCGGGGTCTCCTTTGAGATGCCAAACCTCTTCAGCAAACTGACAGCCCTCGAAAACCTGAAATTCTTCGCCTCCCTCTACTCGGGACCGACGGAGGACCCACAACTCCTCCTCGAACAGGTCGGCCTGCAGGAGAAGGGGGATATCCGGGTCAGTCAGTATTCCAAGGGGATGAAGATGCGTCTGAATGTAGCCCGGAGCCTTCTCAACAAGCCTCGCATCCTCTTTCTGGATGAACCCACCGCCGGTCTCGATCCGTCCAATGCCCGGCGGATGAAGGAGATCATCAGGGAAAAAAAGGAAGAAGGTACCACCATTTTTTTGACCACCCACAATATGACCGTCGCCGACGAGCTGTGCGACAGGGTGGCCTTCATCGTCGACGGAACCCTGCCGGTCATCGACTCCCCGCGGGAGCTGAAGGTGCGCTACGGGAAAAAGATAGTCCGGGTGGAGTACACCGGAAAGGAAGGGACCCGATCCGAAGAGTTCCCTTTCGCCACCATCGGAAGCAGTTCCGATTTCATCCGCCTCCTGCAGACGGAAAAAATCGAGACCATCCACTCCCTCGAGGCGACCCTTGAGGACATCTTCATCGATATCACCGGACGGAGCCTGGCGGAACCGCAGAATGGAGATGCCGCATGAGATTAGCATCTGCCACCCGATACAATATCAGACTTCAGTTCCGCCACGGCTTCTACTACGCCTACCTTGTGGTCTGCGTCGTCTATGTGATTCTCCTGTATCTTCTCGCCCCCAAAGCCAGAGAAATAGTCACCCCCCTGCTTATTTTCTCCGACCCCGCCATGCTGGGGATCTTTTTCATAGGGGGCATCGTCCTCCTGGAACGGAGCGACAATACCCTTCAGAGCCTCTTCGTCACGCCCCTGCGGACGGCGGAGTACTGTTTCGCCAAAGTCATCTCCCTCGCCGTGCTGGCCCTCTCCTCAAGCCTGATATTAGCCGCAGCGGGAAAGGGCGGGGTAAACCTGAACTGGCCGCTTCTGGTCCTCGGTGTCATTCTCACCTCCGGTCTCGTGACCATGACCGGCCTGGCCGTATCAGCCCGGGCCGATACGGTCCCCGGATACATCCTCAGCGTCATACCCCTGGTCATCGTGATCTCCCTCCCCGTACTACCCTACTTCGGTGTACTCGACACGCACTGGTTCTTTCTCATACCCACCCACGCGTCTATTACCCTGATACGGGGCGGCTTCTCTCCGGGCGCCGCGCCTCTATGGGAGCTCCTTCTGAGCATTACGCTGCTTGCGGTATGGAACCTCGCCGCGTGGAAATGGGCGGAACAACGCTTCGAAACATATCTCACAGGCGCGGTTTTTCATAAAGAGCCGCCAAATAAGGCTGTCCCTGACAAAGGGGATCAAAACAGCGTATCGGAGGCCTCAAAATGAAACGCCTGACAACCCTTCTGGTCAGCGATGCGAAAAACACCTTCCGTGACGACATCATGCTCATTATCACCATCGTTCCCATCTTTCTCTCGCTTCTGGTGCGCTTCGGCGAACCCTTTCTCCGTTCGGCCCTCGAGCCCTACATTGACCTGAGACTGCACCACGGAGCGATCATGGCCGTACTGACATCCATGACCCCGATGATGTACGGCTGGATCATCGGCTTCCTCCTACTCGACGACCGGGACGAACACACCCTCTCCGCCATCGCGGTGACCCCCTTTTCCAAACGCGGATACCTCCTCTACCGGACTCTGCTCATTTTTCTCCTGAGCTGTGTTTTATCACTCGTACTCATTCCCCTCACCGACCTCTCAGGTCTCGTGTTCCCGCGCTTCATCCCCGTGGCCGTGATGGCCGCCCTTGAAGCCCCCCTCTTCGCCCTGGCCCTAGCCGCCTTCTCCGGCAACAAGGTGGAGGGCATGGCCGTAGCCAAATTCATGGGAATCATGGGCATGCTTCCCCTGCTCCCCTTCTACATCGAATCCCCCCTTGTGTATATCGCCGGGATTACCCCTTTTTTCTGGGTGGGAAAATCAGTGCTCCTGATGGAGGGGCCGGCAGGCGCGTATATTTTATCCATCGCCGCCGGCTACCTCATTCACGCGGCGTACCTCGCCCTCTTTCTGCGGATTTTCAACCGGCGGGTTGAGGATTGAGGTAAAAAAACTCGGGCCGCTTACCCGACACGGTCGGTTGCCCGAAACGGCCGGCTGGTGGAAGATACGGCCGGCTGGAACCAGCGAGAGAGTTGCGGCTGAACTTAGGGACAGCTGCAGTTCAGAGCCGGGCAGCCCGATCCCAAATAAAATTTTTATATGCACATGTCAACCAAGTCCAAAAAAATATTTTTCCGGACTTGGTTGATTAACGGTAGAAATCGCGAGTTCCCGCGCCCATTCACAGCCGACGGCCCGACCGGAGGGAATCGGGCCCGTTAAAAGCCGTTTTAAAACCCCGCGCACTGTGGTATACTGCTTTCCAGATTATGAAAACAATCCTTGATTACACCAGAGAAAAACGCCTCACAGCCGAAGAGATGGCCGCCGATATCGTCTCCCGGATAGACCCAGCTCGGATTCTCCTCTTCGGTTCGGTCGCCCGGGGCGAAGCCCGGGAAACCAGCGACATCGATCTTATAGTGGTGTCAGAAAGCAGCCTGTCGTTCAAGCAGCGCATGAACTTTCTCTATACAGAGATCGAGCGTCATGACGAGGTGGACATGCTCTGGTATACGCCGGATGAGCTGGAAAAAATGCGGGTCAGGAGTTCATTCGTACGCCAGGCGCTGAAGGAGGCGGTGATACTGTATGAACGCGGACCGGCTTTAGAGGCTGTCAAGGGGAAAGCCGCGCCGTAAACTCATTATTACAATGCCTTCATAATTATCTTTTCTTTTATACTTTTCCAACTCACAACATTCATTTTATTTCGCACCGCATTGTCTTCACCGCCATATATTAAAAACAGTGAAGCTGATGCATCGCCGCTCAATTTTTTCCAATATTTCAGACCGTCAAAATATTTTTCCTGAAAAGTTTTACCCGATTTGATTTCGACCCCGTAATGTTCTGTTCCGAAGTCCACTATCAAATCAATCTCTTTCTGATGATTGTCTCTCCAATAATAGAGTTGTAGTTTCTCACCGTAATTAAAGTTATATTTAATGAACTCATTTAGCACAAAGGTTTCGAATATATTCCCTTTCAGAAAATGGTAATCTATCTCATCTCTCTTTCGGATGCCGAGAAGATTGCATACAAGTCCTGTATCTGTAAAATAGATCTTCGGGTTTTTTACTATTCTTTTATTATAATTTTTATGATACGGCCGTATTCTATGGATAATAAAACTGGCCTCGAGAATTGAAATCCACTCTTTTACCGTATTGTGGGAAATGCCGCATTCTTCACTGATTGCCGAGAGGTTCAATTCTTGTCCGGTCCTTCCGGCTAGAATTCTCATAAACTTCATGAAATTGTCTAAATTTGTAATCTTCTTTATTTGTCGAACGTCTTTTTCTATGTACGTTGAGATATAGTTCTTGTAAAATGTCTCCGGCCTGATATGCTGATCATATATTCTCGGATACATTCCGCAATACAGCAGATCATCGAGGTCCTTTGAATACGTTCGTATTTCATCCAGGGAAAACGGAAGTAGTTTGCTGATGCCCACCCTTCCGGCAAGGGATTGACTTATCTGTTCCATAAGAAGGAAGTTATGGGACCCGGTTATAACGATTTTTCCATTCTCTTTCTGTGCGTCTGCATGGGTTTGCAGATACGAAATCAGATCCGGGACCCGCTGTATTTCATCAAAGATAATGTTGTTTTTATAGCGTTCCAGAAATCCTCTCGGATCATTCCGTGCAAACTCTCTGTGGTCTATGTCCTCCAAAGAAACATACTCAAAATCGCCGAAGACCTTCTTTGAAAGAGTGGTTTTACCTGACTGCCGCGGCCCCAATATCGCTATGATCGGAAATTCATGCCTCAGAATTCCTATTTCCTTCTCTATTTCCCTGTCAATCATAGCTTCATTGTAAGACATTTGTACATATTGTCAATCTATTTATAGTTTTGTACATGAATAGTATACAAACTCTCATTCTTGCCGAGGGGACCTGCCCGGCATACGATACAAGAAGGATATCACGTGGTATACTCTTCTCGTAGAGATGTTCAGGCAAACCAAAGCAATATCGAAATACCCATTATGACAAAAGACCAACTGGGCCGGTTGTATCCCGTCGAAATCCACCCCTACGATCCTCGCTGGCCGCGGCTATTCCGGGAAGAGAAATCCCGGCTGCAGGCCATATTCGGCGGCACAGTACGGATCGAACACATCGGCAGCACCGCCGTAGAGGGTCTGTCAGCCAAGCCGACCATCGATATTCTGATGGAAAAACCCACAGGTATGGACGCCAGCCGGATCATCGTAACACTGCAGGACCAGGGCTACATCCACATGAAAGAGCAGACCCGGCACCTGATGTTCGTCAAGGGCTATACCTCCGCGGGTCTTGCGGCGGAATCATTTCATATACACATAGGGCCCATCGATCAGGAGTGGCTCTGGGACCGGACCTATTTACGTGATTATCTGATTGCCCATCCGGCCGAAGCGCGTCGCTACGAGGAGCTGAAAAAAAAGCTGGCCGCCCGATACCGACACGACCGGGATGCCTATACAGACGCAAAGGCCGATTATATACGCAGGATTACCGAAAAGGGAAAGGCCACAGCACCGGGTTGAACAGCCGGTCCGGGAGCATACACACTTAGCAGCCTGAGACGACCTGTCTCAGACTGCTGTATAGAGCCGGCCGCAGCGACGTATCACCCCTATATCCACCCGAGAAATCCGGCGAAGACAATCATCGCCGTAACGTCGATACCGACCAGTGAGCTGATGATCTTCCTCTGTTTGGCCGGCTCCCAGTCGTAAGCCCAGTTAGCCATCAGGAAAAAGGGAATGTAGACGGTGATGCAGACCGGTACGGCCCCCCACCAGGGATAGACCCAATGGAAAGCGGGGGTTGTAGCCAGAAATATTTCGAAGACCGAGAAGAAGACCGCATTGAGAACAGCGAAAAAAACCCGGTTGTTTATCCCCAGTATTTTCAGCTTGGGATCCTCCGGGAGGATTTTCACGAAGATGACGCCGGCTACGGCGAACATCATGGACAGCTCCCAGCCGACCCCGACCAGCAGCAGGAATGAAGTGCCGCCCGGTACTGTCCAGAGGGCGTGCCCGGAGAAGTGCTGAATCAGGGCGTTGAGGATTTCATACAACCAGTGGGTGGCGTAGAGGGACAGACCTGCTGCTACTCCCCGCCAGTTCTTCCGTTCGATCTCCGAGAAATAGATATACACGACAAATGCCAGCAGGGGGATAAAGTACCACTGAAATACTTCAACATTTCTCAGTATCCCCAGCGCCTGCCGGGTCAGTTCCGGTTGATTGAGATTCATTCCACTTCCTCCTCGTTTATGCCATTAGGCTACTTCTTTCATCGGTGCTTTGACTAGATAAAATGAGGATGCTTTACAGGATTGATGGAAGGCAGCCGAATAGAGGGAAGACGCGGTTGAACACCCTTTTTGAACACTTTTTTAATTTGACAGCAAAAATATTGTGCAGTAGTATTTAGAGGCACGAAAGAAAGAAAGTATGAATGATTAAGGTGATTTTTTTTACTACACTACGTATCTACCTCGGTATTAAAGAATTAAAATGTAACGGCGTTTATACAATTTCTGAATTATTAAAACGATGTGAACAACTCAGTCCGAAACCCTTCCTTTTCAAACTGATCGATAAAGAGAGCCAGCTCAATACAGGCGTCATCATTCTTGTGAATGGTCAGAATATACATCACCTGAAGGGATTGGAAACAGAGGTCTTCGAGGGAGACGAAGTAGCTTTGTTTCCTCCCGGTGGAGGTGGTTAGTATAAAAAAATAAGAGCATTTACGCTTTGAGGAGGGCGAAAAATGGAAAATGTCTTGTTGTTACAACCGGAGAGTTGTATCGACTGTCACTCATGTGAACTGGCATGCTCGCTGAAGCACCATGGTGTATTCAGCCGCAGTCTGTCACGTATCGCGGTGTTTGAAACCCCGCTTAAGTTCTCTGTACCCCTTACCTGTCTTCAATGTGAAGAGCCTGCATGCGCTGCCGTATGTGTGGTTAAGGCATTGAAGAAGAATCCGGAAACCGGGGTAGTGGAGTACGATCAAAACAAATGCATCGGCTGCCGAATGTGCGTATCGGCCTGCCCCTTCGGTAACATCACCTACAACCGACAGGAAAAAACGGTCATCAAGTGTGATCTATGCGGAGGAGATCCGGAATGCGCGAAATTCTGCCCCACCGATGCGATCCAGTGGGTACCTGCCACCGATGACACCTTGGCGAGGAAAGGGGATATGTCGAAGAAATTCGAGGTGGTCTTCGCCGAAGGAGGTGCCGTATGACCTATGGATGGACTGGTACAATCCTGAGAGTGAATCTCAACACGGGAGAGATAAAAAAAGAGGCCCTCAACAAGGAGTGGGCCCGTGATTACTTAGGCGCCCGCGGGCTGGGCACCCGTTATTTTACGGCGGAGGTGAGTCCGACGGTCGAACCTCTCAGCCCAAAAAACAATCTGATCTTTGCCACCGGAGCTACAACGGGACACCTCGGCACCTCCACCGGCAGATTTGAGGTAGTCACAAAGGGTCCGTTGACGGGAACCATTGCAGCTTCAAATTCCGGTGGGCTTTTCGGTCCCGAAATGAAGTTCGCCGGTTATGACGCCATCATTTTCCAGGGAGTGTCAAAGCAGCCGGTCTACCTCTACATCAACAATGATGAGGTGGAGCTGCGGGACGCTTCACACCTCTGGGGGAAACTGACCGACGAAGCTACCGATGCACTGATTGCCGAGACGAACCGGAGCGCCAAAGTCGCCGTAATAGGTCCGGGGGGCGAACACATGTCCAAGATCGCCTGCATCATCAACGACAAAGACCGGGCTACCGGCAGGTCCGGAGTCGGGGCGGTCATGGGTTCGAAAAAACTGAAGGCGGTTGTGGTCCGCGGCACCGGCAGCGTACGGCCTGCCGATCCGGCAGGAATCCATGACTCGGCGCTGCGTATCCGCAAGCAGTTGGCAGCCCACCCGGTCACCGGCGAAGGCATGCCGATGCTCGGTACGCCTATCCTGGTGAATGTGATCAATCAGACCGGGGCCCTTCCCACCCGTAACTTTAGAGAGGCCTTTTTCGACAAAGCGGAATCCACCAGCGGAGAATATATGCGGGAGCACCGTTTGGTGAAAAACAAGGGCTGTTTCGGATGCACCATCGCCTGCGGTCGGGTCACACGGGTCCCGGATGGTCCTTACCAGAGCTACGGCGAAGGCCCCGAGTACGAGACCCTTTGGGCCTTTGGGGCACAATGCGGGGTTGATAACCTCGACGCCATCATCAAGTCCAATCTTCTCTGCAACCAATACGGGCTCGATACGATTTCAACCGGTTCCACTGTCGGCTGTGCGATGGATCTGTACGACTCGGGCTTCCTCTCCAAAAAAGAGGCGGGAATGGAGCTCAACTTCGGCGATGCTGCTACTGTAGTAAAACTCACCGAGATGATGGGCAAGGCCGAAGGGATCGGCAAGGACCTGGCCGAAGGCAGCTACCGCTTCGCCGAGAAGTACGGCCACCCTGAGCTTTCAATGTCGGTTAAAAAGCAGGAAATGCCGGCCTACGATCCCCGGGGCGTGCAGGGGATGGCTCTGGAATATGCCACCAGCAACCGTGGCGGATGCCATGTGCGGGGATATCTGATCAGTCCGGAGGTACTGGGGGTGCCGGAAAAACTGGATCCACAGGCTACCGAAGGCAAGGACCAGTGGCTCAAAATCTTTCAGGACCTTACCGCATCGGTAGACTCGGCCGGCATCTGTCTGTTTACAACCTTCGGTCTCGGCGGCAAAGAGGTAGCCGAACAACTGAAAGCGATTACGGGCTTTGATTACGACGAGGCAGAGGTCATGCGGATCGGTGAGCGAATTTACAACCTTGAGAGAATGTTCAATCTCGAAGCCGGTCTCTCGGCGGCGGATGATACCCTGCCCCCCCGACTTCTCAAAGATCCGATTCCGGCAGGTCCCATGAAGGGAAATGTCGCCCGTCTCAAGGAGATGCTCCCAAAGTACTACAAGGTCC
>Ga0272441_10014857_pt1 | contig 10968 bp, 6 predicted proteins | sample SSMProp6N_FD_193582 | JGI IMG/M metagenome (GOLD analysis project Ga0272441, IMG submission 193582) | Marine sediment archaeal communities from Little Sippewissett salt marsh, Falmouth, MA, United States - SSM-Prop-6N | ecosystem: Environmental > Aquatic > Marine > Wetlands > Sediment ...
TTCCGGTTGTCCAACCTGAATGGTTCACCCCCTGAAGATCCGTGGCGGGACCTGGTATTGGTGGATGTTCCCGGCGGCGGGGAAGCCAAGCCCCAGGGCGGCCAATATTATATCCACAAGGATGTGTTAAACGCGGATGTGTTTATTACAGTACCAGTCATGAAAATTCACAGTCCGGGGATAACGATTGCTCTCAAGAACCAGATCGGTATTGCACCCAGTACGATGTACGGATTTTCAAAGACTGCCGGGGTACCGCAAAAAGACTATAAAGTAAAACTTGTTCATAAAAGTCAGGCTCCCAAGTACTGGACCGAAAAGGAGATCGTTGACCTGAGCAACATTGCACAAATAAAATATGCGGTTGTGGATGCCATTGCCTGTCTGGAGAAGAAAAAGGCGGCGATTCGCAGTGGAGGACAGATCACGAATCTGGTGCGCATGAATATGATCGTCGCCGGACCGGACCCGGTCGCTGTTGATCATGTCTGTACGCGGCTCATGGGTATGAACCCGGATGATATCGAGCATATTACCTTGGCTGAAAGGGTTGGACTGGGGACCAATAACCCGGACAATATTTCCATTATCGGGGCGGATCTGGAAACGACAAAAAAACGATTCATAAAATTCCCTGAGAAAGAGGGTGATTTCGGACAATCAAACCGGATATGGTTGCTAAATGGCCCCTATTCAATAGATGACATTTCCGATCCCTTTAATACCGAGTTCATCCCGGATGAGGCCAATGCGGCCCCCGTAGCAAACCAGGAAAGCTGGAGCGATTCCGTTTATTTTAACGATGACCATATAAATCTTAAGGATTATTATAATCTGAGTTCAGGAGACGATGTGGTCAGTTACGCGTTTAGCTATTTTACCGCGCCAAAAGACCAGCAGGCCGAATTATGGATCGGCTCTGATGAAGCTTTAAAAATTTATATCAATGGAGAACAAGTTTACACGTATTCGGGGACGCGCACCTTTAAAGACGATCAATTTGTGAGTGTTAAGGTTATGGCGGACATCAAAGCCGGAGAAAATCGACTGCTGGTTAAATCACTGCAAAAATACGGACGTTATGATTTTTGTATCAATATTTGTGAGCCCGAATCAAATCCAAATTACAATGGAAACAGGATATGGGGATTAAAATTTTATACCGAATCGAATATTTCGGGAATTGAACAACCTGACAGAAAATTAATTAATGATTTTGAGGTCTATAACGCTTATCCGAATCCGTTTAACGGATCTGTCAGGTTATCATATCAGATTTCCAAACCCGGTGATATAACCATTAGCATATTTAATGTTAACGGTCAAAAGATCAGAACATTGTTTGATGAAAAAGTGAACACAACCGGCAAACATGTCATATCCTGGGATGGAACGGATAGTTACGGTAATATCGTTTCTTCAGGAACTTATTTTGTCCGCTTTCAAAATGATATTAATCAAGTGATAAGAAAAAAGATATTGTTTTTAAAATGAGAAATTATCATTTTATTACTATATTCCACAAAGTTTAATGGTATTTAATAAAACCGAACATCAGTAATGATAATTTTTTTGACCACTTGAAAAGGAGAGAAAAATGGATACGGAAGCTCAAAAAAATTTTAAGGAAAATTTAAATATCTCCCGACGTGAGTATTTAAAAAGATCTTCACTTGGTTTAACAGGTTTGACGCTGGGTCTGCTTGGCAGCCGGATTACGGGCTGCAGCGGATTGAATGAAAAAGAACGTCCGAATATTCTGATAATGGTCGCTGATGACGCGGGATGGCGTGACGTCGGTTTTCACGGCTCGGAGATCAAAACGCCCAACATTGACAAGTTGACAAAAACCGGGGTGGAACTGAACCAGTTCTATGTTTGTCCGACGTGCTCGCCAACAAGAGCCTCATTGTTAACCGGCCGGTTTCCCAGTCGGTTTGGTATACTGGGACCTATCACCATGAAAAGCAAACTGACTTTACCCGCTGATACAATAACACTTGCCGGGTTGCTCCGCCAAAATGGATACGCTACGGCGATCACCGGGAAATGGCATCTGGGTTTGCGACTCGAAAGCGGCCCGGACCGCTATGGTTTTGAACATACATACGGCTATTTGCACGGGCAGATTGACCAATATTCTCATGAATACAAAAATGGTGATCAAAGCTGGCATCGAAACGGTAAATTTGTTGAAGAAGAGGGGCACGCAACGGATTTGATCGCCAATGAAGCGACCCAATATATAAAAGAGATCAGAGATAAAAGCAAACCGTTTTTTCTTTACGTCACATTCAGTGTGCCCCATTATCCATTGCAGGAAGAGGAAAAATGGGTTGCGCCATATAATTCACTAGTAAATGAATCCCGTCGTGTTTTTGCCGCGTCAGTGACCCATATGGACCATGTCGTTGGCCAATTGGTCAAAATTCTGGAAGAAGAAGATTTGCGCAGGAATACTCTTGTTGTTTTTGTCAGTGATAATGGCGGGCAGGAAAATTGGTTTCCTACTTTTGAATACAATATGAAACATGGTCCAAATGACCGTTTGGGAGACAATCGTCCGTTACGGGATTGGAAGGGAAGCCTTTATGAAGGCGGTATCCGGGTGCCGGCGCTGGTTAACTGGCCCGCGAAACTCAAACCACAAAAAGTTGACCAGGTTATGCACGCGATTGATATTTATCCGACAGTCGCGGCTGTTACTGGAGTGTCCATATCACCGGATTTGAATGTTGATGGTGAAAATATGTGGCCGGCCATTTCCCGGGGCAAGCCGTTAACGGATCGGACTCTTTACTGGAAGACGAGTGCTCAATTTGCGTTACGAAAAGGTGACTGGAAACTGGTCCACACGGGTAAAACATTGAATGAAGGATTTGATGAATTGTTTCATATCTCCGATGATCCGAATGAAACCCGGGAAGTTGCTAAAGATAATCCTGATATCGTAAAATCATTGTTTGCGGAATTGGTCAAACAGGTGGAAAAAGACGTTTAATAATACTAAATGAGACGAAATCATGAAGTTAAAAATAATTATTTCAGCGTTATTATTTTTTGGGATGTTTTATTTTAATTCATTTGCGCAAAATAAAGAGGATGTAAAATCAATGACGTGGCAAATAGATAATGTGGAAAGTATCGGAGGCCACGCGACAACCAAATTGGGGGACCCCGTTGTCGTGGAGCCCCCCGGTGGAAAAGCCGTGCATTTTGACGGCATCGATGATGGTCTGCTTGTGATTGCCAATCCATTGGAGGGGGCGGAGGCCTTTACCGTTGAAGTTGTATTTAAGCCGGATTCAGCATATCCCGATAACCAGGCGCAGCGGTTCGTTCATATCCAAAATCCCGGAAGTGAAGATCGCCGTATCCTTATTGAACTGCGATTGACGGAAGATTTTCAATGGTATCTGGACACTTTTATTAAATCCGAATTGTCCAATAAGACACTTGCAAAAGAAACAGCCCTTCATCCGGTCGGGGAGTGGTATCATGCCGCGCTGGTTTATGAAAACAGATCAATGAAGCACTTTGTGAACGCCGTGGAAGAGTTGTCGGGCGAAGTTGACTATCTCCCGATAAGCGGCGGATACACATCACTTGGAACGCGCATGGATAAAAGAAGCTGGTTTAAAGGCGCTATCCGCACATTGAAGGTGACGCACAAAGCTTTGTCACCCGAAGAATTTTTAATTCAAACTACGGGTGTTCAGGATAAAAAAAAAGATAAGTTATTATCAATTAAACCAGAATTATCCGAATCCGTTTAATTCCACAACAGCGATACAATTTTATGTCGCAAAAAGAACACGTATTAAATTACATGTATTAAATACTCTTGGTGAAAAAATAACGACACTTGTTGACGGTATCCATAACACAGGATGGTATTCAATTCATTGGGACGGCAGAGATAAAAATAATTTCCAGGTTGTATCGGGACTGTATTATTGCCGGTTGATTATTGGTGAGCAGGTTTTTACAAAAAAAATGCTCCTTCTCAAATAATAGTAACAATAAATTGATTTGATATTCCTTCCTGATTTTATCCTGCCTGTCACAACCGATGAATACAAGAACCATTATGTTTTAAATTTGTAAAGGAAAGATCAAAGCATGTTAAACAGAGTGGCAGTCCTGGATACGGGCTACGATTCATACGATTATGAACAAAAATTATTTACCGACGCCGGTTATCGCCTGGAAATATTCCCGGGTGAAAGACATGACAGAGAGAAAAAGAAATTATTCGCGCGGGACGCCGTAGGATTATTTGTGCGCTGGACCGAAATTAATGATGACTTTTTAGGGGCGACGCCCCAGGTAAAAGCGATTGTCAGGTATGGCGTCGGGTATGATAATATTGACCTGAACGCGGCGACCCGGCACAATGTTAGCGTTGCGAACGTACAGGGCTATGCCAATCACTCCGTATCCGATCATGCCATTGCGATGATGTACGCGTGCGCGCGCGCGTTGCCCAGAGGGCAGCAGTCGCTTAAAACGAAATTTGCCGCCCCGCCCGTAGAACAAATATTTGAATTCCATGATAAAACGCTGGGCATTATCGGACTGGGCCGGATTGGCGGCACTTTGTGCCGAAAAGTTCGTCCGCTTTTTAAAACCGTTTTGGCAACCGATCCGTATATCCCGGATGAACGGTTCGTAAAATTAGGAGCGGTAAAGACCGGTTTGGATGATCTGCTTCGCCGGAGTGATATCATTTCGATGCATTGTAATCTGACCGAAGAAACGACCAATCTTATTCATGCGGAAACAATAAATCTGATGCAAAAGAATCCGATCCTCATCAACACATCGCGCGGACCGGTTTTAAACGAAGATGATCTGTTTGCCGCGCTTCAGGACGGAAAATTTCACAGTGTTGGCATGGATGTGTTTTGTGACGAGCCTCCGCTGGCAAACCGGGATGAATTGGTCGCTCACCCGCGGGTCATCGCCACCGGACATTATGCCTGGTATTCGACAAACGCGTCCATAGAGTTACAAAAACGGGCCGCAAATAATCTGTTGGCCATGTTAAACGGTTTTACTCCGGAAGATTGTTTGAACCCATAGAATACAGTAAATGTTTATTTGATTAGAAAATAGGATTTTTATAATGCAGGATAAGGATTATAGTTTTCAACCGGTTACCATTCAAAATGTTCACTTTCGTAATCCTTTTTATGTGGCCTCCGGGCCGACAACGAGAAATTTGAAACAATTAATAAAGGCGGAGGAGTGCGGCTGGGGAGGCGCCAGTATTAAGTTAACGATCGGGCCGGAGCCATATATTAACCGGGAACCCCGTTATGGCTGGTTTAAAGATCAGCATGTATTGGCATTTACAACGGAAAAACGGTTAAAACCGGATGAAGGTTTTTTACTGGTAGAAGAAGCACGGAAAAAGACATCGGATCTGGTCATAATGGCCAATATTACATACGCCGGAGAGCAGGATATTAAAGAAGGATGGGGTGGCTTAGCCAAACAATTTGAAAGCGCCGGGGCGCATATCATTGAATTGAATATGTGCTGTCCGAATATGTCGTACAATCTGGAAGTGTCCAATAAAGGTGAAAGCGGCACACCTAAAACGGGGGCCAGTCTGGGCCAGAACGCGGAGGCCGTAAGTCGTATAACAAAGATTGTGAGAGAAAGCGTAAACATACCGGTAATCGTTAAACTGACGCCGGAGGGCGGCCGAATTGCTCAGGTCGCAAAAGCCTGCTTTGAAGCGGGCGCGGCCGCGGTGGGCGGAACCGCAAACCGTCTGGCCATCCCACCGTTTGATATTTACAATCCCGGAGAATCCCCGTTCAACCTGCAGGACGAATTGAGTTTATCGTGTTTTGCCGGGGAATACATCAAACCTCTGGGATTAAGGGATGTTTATGAAATCAGAAAACTGGTGGGCGATGGTCCGGTTATAACGGCCACCGGAGGAATACGAAATTTTGAGGATGTCGTGCAAATGACATTCATGGGCGCCAACCTGTACGGTGTTTGCGCGGAAACAATTTTAAGCGGCTTTGGTTTTTTAAAGGATGTTATTCGTGACCTGCGCTCCTATTTTGAGGATATGGGGTATACTTCATTTGACGATTTCAGAGGATCAATTGTCAATGATTTGCGTTCAGCGCAAACAGTAACTTTGAGTAAAGGTCACGCGCAGGTTAAGGACAGAACCCTGTCCGCGCCATGTGTGGTGGCGTGTCCAAACTATGTGCCCGCGCAGGGCTATGTGATGGCCGTCGCGAAAAAAGACTACAAGAGAGCGTATGATCTGATCACCTCCTCCGGTCCTTTTCAATCGGTTTGCGCTTACGCGTGTACGCATCCCTGCGAGACGGCATGCGTCCGTGGAAATATTGATGAAGCCGTAAAGATAAAGGAAATAAAACGGTTTGTACTGGAATATGGCCGAAAAAAGAACTGGCGGCCCTCATTGCAACCCGCACCCGCCAAACAGGAAAAAGTCGCCGTGATCGGCGCGGGTCCGGCCGGACTTTCCGCGGCGTTTTATCTGAAAAAAGCCGGATATGACATTGATGTGTTTGAAAAACAGGCCAAAGCGGGCGGACTGTTACGGTCGGGTATCCCTCGTTACCGGCTACCCCTGCATGTGGTCGATGAGGAAATAAAAGGGATTGAAAATCTGGGAGTGAAAATAAAGACGAATAAAGCGTTGTTAAAGGACTTTACCATCGCCGATTTGAAACGTGAAGGGTTTAGCGCCATTATTCTCACAATCGGCGCGCACAAAGGCATCCCGTTAAATGTTCCCGGCGAAAATTCTACCGGTAATTATCCGGCGCTTGATTTTCTGGACCGGGTGGCCCATGGTGAAAAGCCCGAGATCGGTAACACGGTTGTGGTCGTTGGCGGCGGATTCAGTGCGATTGACGCAGCCCGGACCTGTAAAAGAATGGGGGCCGATGAGGTTTATATTGCTTATCGACGCACCAGGGATGAAATGCCCGCCAGCCCTGAAGAAGTGACTGAAGCGGAAGAAGAAGGTGTGAAAATAATGTACCTGGTGTCTCCGAAAGAGATTATTGTGAGGGGAGATAATGTGGCGGCAATTCGGCTCGTTAATTATGTTCTGGGTGAAAAAGATGCGTCCGACAGAAGAAAACCCGTTGAGGTAGAAGGGACGGAATTCGTATTAAAAACCGATACGGTCATTTCCGCGCTCGGTCAAAAACTCGACGGCGTTAACGGTGAATTGTCAGAGATCGTTTCGAACGGCTCTTTCGAGTGTGATGTTGACACCGGTGTAACCGGATTGGAATATCTATTTGTCGCGGGTGACGCGGCCTCAGGTCCCGATGACATTATATCCGCGATCGCCGGCGGTAAAAAAGCGGCCATATCGGTTGACAGATTTTTATCGGGTGACGGCGCGGTGTTGCACGAACCGCCACAGTTGTCGTCGATTGAAAAAAACTGGGTTCTGGAATCCAAAGGGAACGCGGAACGAAATTCCGCAATAAAAAATTATGTCCGGGATGCCGGCGACCGGGTTAAAGATTTTCAGGAATATACAAGAACCTTTACGGAGGAAGAGGCCGTTGCCGAAGCGGGTCGCTGTTTGAACTGCGGATGCGGAGAAGGCTGCATGCAGTGCATGGAACTCTGTAATTCATTTGCCATCTCAAATGTTGACGGTAAACCGTTTATCAACCAGGAGGAATGCGTCGGCTGTGGTATCTGTGTGTGGCGCTGTCCCAACAATAATATTGAAATGATCCGTGTTGATTCATAAAATTCCTGATGGCTGTACTGCAATTTTGTTCAAATGAAAAGGGAGTGATAAAATATGCCAGCAATTTTACTTGAAAATCAAATCAGGCTTGTTCAATTTTTATTTTTTATGATTACATTTGTTTTGATCTTTGCGGGTTTGGGGGCCGATATTCATCCTGACATGATCCTGTTTAACGGCAAAGTCCTGACCGTTGACGCATCATTTTCAATTGCCGAAGCCGTCGCCGTAAAAAAGGACAGGATTTTTGCCGTCGGCTCGAATGCCGATATTTTAAAATTGGCCGGTGATTCAACGGTCCGGTTAGACCTGAAGGGGAAAACGGTCATTCCCGGACTCATCGACGGACATCTTCACCCCGAAAGCGCGTCGCTGAGTGAACTGGAAGAAGAAATTCCGGATGTGCACACCCGTAAAGAACTGTTGTCCTGGATCAAAACACAGGCGGCAAATAGGGAAAAAGGCGAATGGATCATTCATCCGAAATATTTCCCGACCCGGTTACAGGAGATGACCTGGCCGCAACTGAAAGAGCTGGATGAGGCCGCGCCGCACAATCCGGTCTTTTTGGACGGTAGTTACGGGGGGGAAATCAATTCCGCGGCCATGCGGATTTCAAATATCACAGGCGAAACGGAACATCCCGGTATTTTTAAGGACAGTGAAACCGGACAACCGAACGGTTTGTTAAACGCCTCCGCTTTTTCGTTGTTGAAAATGAATAAAGCCGCCCAGTACACCTACAAGGAACGTCTTGATGCCCTGGAAAAGATGATCGCCCGCTATAATGCTGTCGGTTTCACCGGTCTTTGTTCAGGGGCCGGCGATCCGGAAAATATGAGGATGTATTTTGACCTGAAAAAAAGTAACAGACTGACAGCGCGGATACTGCAGAACATCACTCTGCCGCTTGATATCAATTCCTCCGCAAAAGAGATCGAAAAAAAACTGAAAAGTCTGGGTTATTATACGGGCTTTGGCGATGAATGGATCAGAGTCGGCGCCCTGAAAACATGGATTGACGGCGGTATCCTGACCGGTACGGCCTATTTACGGGAGCCGTGGGGCGTGAAAGGAAAAGAGATATATGGAGTAGACGATAAAACTTACCGCGGTGTGTTATTGATCAGTAAAAAAGCACTGGTGACTATCGGTTCGGTTGCCAGCAAACTGGGCTGGAAATTTACGGCCCATTGCACCGGCGGCGGCGGCGTTGATCTGATGCTTGACGCTTTTGAAGAGGTGAACAGAATTCACCCGATAAAGGACAGGCGGTTTTCAATAATTCATGGTAATTTTTTTACACCTGAAGCTGTTGAAAAAATGAATAAACTTGGCGTTTACGCGGACATGCAGCCGGCATGGTTCTATAAGGACGCGGACGCGATGAATTATGTGCTGGGTGAAAAAAGGATCAAAACTTTTCATCCATACAGGTCCCTGTTTACGGCCGGTGTTATGGTCAACGGCGGCTCGGACCACATGGTCAAATTTGATTCTTACGCCGCGACCAATCCGTATAATCCGTTTCTGGCTATGTGGTCAATAATTACACGAACGACGGAGAGGGGATCGGTTATCGTTCCCGGCGAGGCGATAACCAGAGAACAGGCGTTAAGAATGTATACCGTTAATAATGCGTGGGCCTCTTTTGAGGAGGATATCAAAGGCTCCATAGAAGCGGGTAAACTTGCAGACCTGGTTGTTATTTCCCGAGATTTTATGACTTGCGACGTTGAAAAAATAAAAACCATCAAAGCGGAACTGACTATGGTTGGCGGAGCGATCGTTTATAAATCCGATTCGTTTTAAACTGAAATAATTGTTTAAGGACTAAAAATGGATAAATTAAAAATTGGCATAGTCGGTTCAAAATTTGCCGCGATGCTGCATGCGGAATCGTATAAAAGATGCCCGGATGTTGTGATGCATAGCATTGCCGCCATCGACAATCTGGAAGAATTCGCCAATACTTATCACATAGCCAATCGTTATGATAATTGCCGTGAGATGTTCGCGAAAGAAAAGCTCGATCTGGTTAGTGTTTGCGTGCCGAATTTTTTGCACAAAGATATTGTATTAGCCGCCGCAGACGCGGGAATAAAATCGATCATTTGTGAAAAGCCCCTGGCGACATCAATTGAAGACGGACAGGCTATGGTAAATAGTTGCCGGGAGAAACAGGTCAGGTTAATGTACGCCGAGGACTGGATCTTTGCCCCGGCGCTGATCCGAGCCAAAGAAATATGCCGGGAAGGCGGGATTGGTGATATTTTATACATAAAAGCAAAGGAAACGCATAACGGCTCACATTCTGTTTTTGCCCAGAAAAAGGAGTTTTGCGGTGGGGGGGCGATGATCCATTTGGGCATTCATCCGGTGGGATTTATGCCCTGGCTGCTGGACGCGGATATTACACAGGTCGTGGGTATGAAAACAGATGGCGGGGCAGGCAATCTGTTTCATAAAAATTATACCGGAGAGGACTGGGCCGCGGCACTGGTTAGATTTGATAACGGCGTCAGGGGATTTGCAGAAGGTAATTATATTACCTGCGGCGGCATGGACGACAAAGTTGAAATATACGGTACCGATGGGAATATCCACGTCGACCTGACGATGGGTTCTCCTCTGACCGTATACAGCCGCCCCGGTTACGGCTACGCTATTGAAAAAACGGATTTTACTCACGGCTGGACAAAACCGGCCGTCGATGAGTTTATGTCGCTGGGGTATGTGAATGAAATAACCCATTTTGTTGAATGCACCCGTAATAACGCGGAGCCGCAAAAAGGGACAACCGGAGAAGACGGACTGAAAGCTCTGGCTGCAACTTTTGCCATTTATGAATCGGCTGAAAAAGGATTGACCGTTAATATTAAAAGTTAATAATTGGCAAAACAGGTCATAATCTTGAAAAGCAGGTGTCTTAATGAAAAATAATTTTCGGTTTTTATTTTTAATCATGATTATATGTTGCATGTTCCCGGCAGACAGCTTGGTTTCCGCCGGTGAGGTAATGGAGGGGCTATCCGTTTTGGAAACAAATCCTGACCGGCCCCAATCCGAACAAATGATGCGACGCTACCTGCGCCGTCTCACCCACGAAGCGCTTGACCGCCGCCTGGATAAATACGAAGCCCTGAAAACCGAACAGGATATCCATAAATACCAGCAGAACATGCGGCAGT
>Ga0272441_10014859_pt1 | contig 10967 bp, 11 predicted proteins | sample SSMProp6N_FD_193582 | JGI IMG/M metagenome (GOLD analysis project Ga0272441, IMG submission 193582) | Marine sediment archaeal communities from Little Sippewissett salt marsh, Falmouth, MA, United States - SSM-Prop-6N | ecosystem: Environmental > Aquatic > Marine > Wetlands > Sediment ...
AATCGTTGACACTGGCCAGTTCAAAATCCACCCGCTCAGGATCTTGAGGTATTTCTTCAATGGGTCCTTCACTCTCAGGTAAGTTCACCACTGGAATATCACTGGAATCATCATCACTACAGCCCAGGAATACCAGAGCACATGCGGTAAGAAATACAATAGCTTTTTTCATCATATTTAGATTTAGGTCATTTATTCCAATCGATCACCCTAAATGTATCCTTAAGGTGTGTTTTGGCCTAAAAAACTATGTCAGTCGTTCGATTATTCGTTCACCGGTCATCGGGCTTGAATTTTACCTTCAGGTCCGTTAATCTTTCAACTGATAATCAACAAGATAGAAAAAAATATAGAATCCTACAAAATTTGTCGGAATCTTCCTATCTCCAAATGACTTTTATCAGGGAAGTAAGGTTATAGCTGAAATGCGGTATAAGTGGCCCTTGGGTGACTGCCTATGGCAGGGAAAGGAGCTGTATGTCCACGGAGGGCTCTAGAGAAAGCTTCGGATGGCCAGTTCATACCCCTTAAGGCCAAAGCCAAAGATCACTCCTTTGGCTCCGGAAGAAATAAAGGATTCGTGGCGAAAGGGTTCCCGGCCGGCAACATTGGAGATATGCACCTCAACAACCGGTGTCTGCACTGCTTTTACTGCATCCCCCAGGCCAACGGAAGTATGGGTGTAGGCCGCTGCATTGAGGATGATGCCGTCATAACTGAAGCCCACTTCCTGGATCTTGTCGATCAGTTCGCCTTCAATATTGGACTGGAAATACTCCAATTGAACCTCCCTGAACTGGAACTGCAGCTGGCTGAAGAATTCCTCGAAGCTTTGATCCCCGTACAATTCAGGTTCCCGCCTGCCCAGCAGGTTCAGGTTAGGGCCATTGATGATAATGAGTTTCATGGGTTGTTCTTTGGTGCGCCGTTAAATGTACAAAGATCCCTTCAGATTCGGGGATGACAACCAATATCGGGTAATGGCATAAAAAAAGCGAAGGGTTTCCCCTTCGCCTTGCTATAATCGATTTGGTTGTTTTACAGATTGACCATAAAGCCGAGTACGAAGGTAGACCAGGTAAGGCCGTCCAGGCTGATCCCCGTGTAGGAGAAGTTAGCCTCAATGCGGTCAGTAATTCCGTAGCCCACAATCGGACGGTAATAAAAACCTCCGTCATTCCCATCATTCAGACCTATGGCATACCCCAGGTCTGCCCCGGCCCGGAATTTCTCCGTGATGTGATAGCGCCCGGCGGCAGCAACGGGGATGAACTGAACATCATCCAGGCTCACCTCCCCGAAGGTTCCAAGGTCAATTTTCTTGCCGAAGGCATTGGTGAAGCCGGTAGCTACCCCAACGTCAATGGATTCACCCACATTCCAGAGGTAGTTGGCATCAATTCCAAGGCTGAAGCTGGAAAAATCGCTGGCATCCCCGGTTGGAAAGCCAAAATTAATCCCCAGGTTGAATCCTTCCTGAGCCTGCAGGGTCATCCCTGCAAAAAACATACAGATAATTACTAAAGACTTTTTCATGATTATGCATTTAAGTTTAGTGATGCCACAAAGCTACCCTAGGGCATTGTCTATCAATAATTTATGTTGTGAAACCGACCCTAAGGGTGGTAACAGGTGTTAAATGGAACATTACCCTCCCTTAAACCATCCGTACACCTTCCGATTATCAGCTTTGAGGTATCTTTAAGCCGTGAACTGGAAGCAGGCCCTTTTGGATTATACCCATTACCTGAAACTGGAACGGGGCCTGGCGGCCAATTCCGTGGTGAATTACAGGCGGGATGTCCAGAAGCTCGCGAGTTTCATGGAAGATTTAAAGGGCTCCAAAAGCCCCCGGGATACCTCTCGGGAAGACCTAGAGGCCTTTGTCCACCATATCGCACAGGAATTGAGTCCGCGTTCCCAGGCCCGTATAATCTCGGGGTTGCGGGGATTCTTTGACTACCTGGTCCTTGAGGACTACCGTGCCGACAATCCCATGGAGCTGATCGAGGCCCCTAAACTGGGCAGGAAACTGCCGGACACCCTAAGCGTCTCCGAAATGGGCAACCTGCTGGAAAGCGTGGACCGTTCCACCCCCGAAGGCGAGCGGAACCGGGCAATCCTGGAAACCCTATACGGATGCGGGCTGCGGGTTTCCGAGCTGCTGGACCTTCGACTGAGTGATCTTTATTTTGAGGAAGGATTCCTGAAGGCCCGCGGCAAGGGAGGGAAAGAACGGTTTGTTCCCGTGGGTCCCGTAACGCGTAAATACATTGAGTTGTATCGGAATGAAATACGGATCCACCACAAACCCCAGAAGGGATTTGAAGATGTATTGTTCCTGAACAGGCGTGGTCGTCGTCTTACCCGGGCCATGATCTTTACCATCGTCAAGCAGCAGGCAGCTTTGGCGGGCATCCGGAAAAAAGTCAGCCCCCACACCTTCCGGCATTCTTTTGCCACCCATCTGCTGCAGAACGGGGCAGATATCCGTGCCATCCAGCAAATGCTAGGGCATGAATCCATCACGACCACCGAGGTATATATGCATGTAGACCGCCAGCATCTCTCTGAAATCGTCAATACCTACCACCCAAGGAGCCGGGACTGAACAGGCTGCCTGTTTTGACGGCTAAGGCTTTGTTGCCAAAATCGCATATGCCTTGATACCTTAAGGCGTTATTGTATCTTTAGGGATCACAAAAAAATACTCTATCGGATGAAATATCTATCCTACCTTTTAGTTTTCGGTGCGCTTTGGGGTTCGCAAGCCCAGGAAGACGCCCTTAAAACCCTGGATTCCAACAGTGGGCAATACGGGGAAATTGCGCTTCAGATCTGGGAATGGGCCGAATTGGGCTACAAAGAAGTGCAGAGTTCCGCCCTGCTTCAGGAGACCCTGGCTGCGGAGGGCTTCCGCATTGAAAAAGGGGTGGCAGGTATCCCCACCGCTTTTGTAGCCGAATACGGCAGCGGATCCCCTGTGATCGGTATCCTGGGGGAATTTGACGCCCTTCCCGGACTCTCCCAGAAAGCCATCCCGCAGAAGGAATCTGCCGGGGGTGCCGGTGGCCATGCCTGCGGACACCATCTTTTTGGCACTGCTTCCGCAGCCGCAGCCATTGCGGCAAAGAACTGGCTGAAGGCCGGCGGACATCAGGGCACGATTCGGTTCTACGGATGTCCGGCAGAGGAAGGGGGATCCGGAAAAGTATATATGGTACGCGCAGGACTCTTTGACGATCTGGATGTGGCCCTGCACTGGCATCCGGGGGACCGAAATGATGCCAGCGCCAGTGCCTCCCTGGCCAACAAATCCGCAAAATTCCGATTTTACGGGGTTTCAGCCCATGCAGCAGGGGCTCCGGACAAAGGGCGGTCTGCCCTGGACGGGGTGGAGGCCATGAATGCCATGGTCAACATGATGCGGGAGCATATCCCTGAACGGGCCCGCATCCATTATGTGATTACCGATGGGGGGAAAGCCCCCAATGTGGTCCCGGACTATGCAGAGGTCTACTACTATGCCCGCCACAATACCCGGGAGGTGGTCGTCGATATCTTTGACCGGATCGTAAAGGCCGCCGAAGGGGCTGCCCTGGGTACGGGGACCACAATGGACTACGAAATGGTGGGAGGGACCTACGAGCTTCTTCCCAACATTGCCCTGCAGCGCATCGTGGACAAAAACCTAAATGCCGTGGGAGGCGTATCCTATACCGCCGAGGAAAGGTCCTTTGCTGAAAAAATATCCACTTCCCTTGGTCAGGAAGCCCTTCAGGAGGAGATCGCAGCTTCGGTGCAGCCGTTTAAAACTGTTGGCCGGGCCTATGGATCTACGGACGTAGGCGATGTGAGCTTTGCGGTCCCAACAGCTGGTATACGGATCGCTACCTGGGTTCCGGGAACCCCTGCCCACAGCTGGCAGGCTGTGGCAGCTGGAGGCACCTCAATTGGCTTAAAGGGAATGATGGTCGCAGCCAAAACGCTTGCAGCTACGGCCATTGACCTGTATTCTGATCCGGAAACCATCGCTGCAGCCAAAGCTGAATTCCTGGAACGACGTGGAACGGACTTTGAATATTTTCCCCTGTTGGGTGATCGTCCTCCGGCACTGAATTATCGGGACTGACTTCGCCTGGACCAGGTTTTCTAAAATATCTATCAGCTAAACAGGGATTCGCATCCTTTCTATACGTACGCATGTAACGAATCCGCTTAAGGGACTACTAATGCGGTAAGAACCACTAACCAATCTGTGAATAAGGAGCTCGAGCACCAATTTGTCACCGAACTGGAGCAGAACCAGAACATTGTTCATAAAGTGTGCAGCCTGTATACAAACAACCGGGACGCACATAATGACCTTTTTCAGGAAATCACCATCCAGCTCTGGAAGGCGTATCCCAAATTCCGGGGAGATTCCAAATTCAGTACCTGGATGTACCGGGTGGCACTGAATACGGCGATCACCCTGTATCGCAAGTCCAAAAGGAAGCCGGCAACCCAGGATTACGATTCAGTGATCTATAAGATCAGCGCAGAAGAATACGACCCGACACAGGAACAACAGCTAAAGTTGATGTACAGCGCCGTCAAACAGCTGGGTGATATTGACAAGGCCCTGGTGTTCCTCTACCTGGAGAACAAGAATTACGCCGAAATAGCGGAAACACTCGGGATTACCGAAGTCAATGCCCGGGTAAAAATGAACCGGATAAAGACCAAACTGCGAACCATACTCAACCCCTAGGCCATGATGGATGAACTGGAATTATTGAAAAAAGACTGGCAGAAACGGGAGGTAAACCTTCCCAGGCTGTCCTATGAACAGATCTATCAGATGATCTGGAAAAAATCCTCCTCCCTGGTACGGTGGATCTTCTACATCAGCATCATTGAATTCCTCCTGCCCCATTTACTGTACCTGCTCCCCTCCTTCAGAGAGGGGCTGAGCTATGATTTTGCCAGAAAACTGGGGATCAATTCCTGGCTCATCGCCCTGACCGTAGTGCAATACGCGGTGGCCTTTTTCTTTATCTTTCAATTCTACCGCCGGTACCGGGAAATCTCGGTCCTGGATAATGCCCAGCAATTGATCAAACGAATTTTCCGCACCCGCCGGACCGTAAAACACTATGTGATCTTCTGCCTTGTGATGATCCTGACCGTCTTTCTTGTTTTCATCGTGGGGATGGCCCTGGATGAAAACCTGGTGACTACCCTGAATTTAGACGCTCAAAGCAAGGACGTGGATCCGGCCCAGCTCAAATGGATGATGATCGGGGTCATGGCCGGAGCAGGTATTGTCTTTACAGCCCTGATGGGAGGTATTTATTTCCTGCTCTACGGCTTGCTCACGCGTAAGCTGATGCATAACTACAAGGAACTGAAACGGATTGAGGCTTAATCCCGTTTCCTCCAGTGCCGCTCTTTGTGGGATTCCTCATAGGCCCTGAGCTCTTCTTCGGGGATCACCTTGAGGAAAGAGGGGTGCTGCTCAATGGCATATTCAAGTTTTTCGATGATCTACGCCACGGAATCCCCTTCGTAATCGATCTCCAGGGGCTCCTTGATCATCAGGTGCTGCAAGATCCCTTTTTTCTTGATAAACAACCCTTTTTTGTCAAACGAACGCCGAAATCCATCGATGACCACAGGCACGACCACGGGCTTATACGTCTTTATGATATGGGCCGTCCCCTTTCGAAGCGGTTTCCAGGGGGTGGTGGTTCCCTGGGGAAAGGTGATCACCCATCCATCCTCCAGGGCCTTGCCAATGTTGCTGATATCACTGAATTTTACATGCCGCTTGACGTTCTGCCCGCCTGCCCGCCAGGTTCTTTCGATACTGATTGAACCTGCATAGGCCAGGATCTTGGTCAACAAACTCTTGTTCATGGTTTCCTTGGCCGCCACATAATAGATATTCAGTTTGGGACGCCAGAGGTATCCGACATTCTTGATGCTGTCTTCCCGCCCTGAGAGGCTCGCATTGAAAACATGGAGCATGGCAACCACATCGGCAAAATAGGTCTGATGGTTGCTGACAAAAAGTACATTGGTCTCCGGTAAATCCCGGATGATCTCAGACCCTTCGATCTGCAGCTTGTTGAATCCCTTATAGCGCTGATGTGTTAGAAGCCCCATAAACCGGGTCAACCACAACTTCAGGAAAAGGTAATGTCCAAAGGGGTTTTTTGTAAAAAGGCCCATAAAAGCGAAAGTACGAAATTAGGTTCAGACGATGTTCCTCAGCAGGGATTTGATCTCGTTCAGCATCATGGCTGTGGCGCCCCAGACGATATGCCCTTCGAACAGGAAGGCTGGCACTTCGATATCCCGGGCATAGGAAGTGGTCAGCCGCCGGCTCGTGATGCGGTCGTCGTCGAGCACCTCAGCCAAAGGTACTTCGATCAGTGCAGCCACTTCGGAATCCTGTTTGCGGAATTCCGGGGTATGGGTGCAGATCCCGATAAATGGACTGACCTCAAAGTTGCTGGGGGGGATGTAGACCTTGCTAAGGGCTTTAACGGGCTGAATGCTGGCTGCCGGTATACCCACTTCCTCCTCGGTTTCCCGAAGCGCAGTATGCAGGAGGTCCATATCCTGGGATTCCTCCTGCCCTCCTGGAAATGCGATCTGGGAGGCGTGAACCCCGGGATAGGCGTTTCGCAGGATGAACAGCAACCGGGCCAACCGATCAGCCCCCGGATACATCAGGGCCATCACCCCTGCCTTTTTATAGGAAGCTGGACGTTTGGCAAGGGCTTTTAATTCGGCAATCCGAAGTTCCGGTGCCATCTCAAAATGGGCAGCCTCCCCCGGAAGCGGAAGTTTTTTTATTTTTGGGACCCTATCGGATAAATCGGTAAATTCCATGGTGTTTAAGAAGTCCTTTTGGTGCCTGCTGACAGTTCTGGTCCTGCTTGTTTCCTGCCGGCAACAAAGAAACAAAAAAGAGGTCAAACAGCCCGAGGTCCCTGCCCAGGCGGATACCCTTCAGGGAACACCGGATGCTGGGGAAGCGGTCCCTGAGCAGGAAGCGGAATCCTTCGTGCTCACGGAGGAGAATGCCATTGATTTCTTCTTCGACTATCAGAAAGACCTCAGGGTCAATAAAGTCCGTCTCACGACCAGCATGGGAAGCTTCATCGTCCAGCTGTATGACAATGTGCCCTACCACAAGGCGAATTTCATCTACCTGACGCGAAAGGGATATTTTGACAACACCATGTTCCACCGCGTGGTCAGGGACTTTATTATTCAGGGGGGAAATGCCGACAATATGGAGACCGCCCGCAAGCGAAAGGAAATCGGTCGCTATTTATTGCCCCCGGATACCCGAAAAGGCTATAAGCACCACAGGGGAACCATCTCCATGCCATCCAGCGAAATCAACAATCCGCATATGCTGGCGTCCCCTTACGAATTCTTCATTGTGGTGACCGATCCCGGTTCCTATCACCTGGACGGGGATTATACGGCCTTTGGGCGGGTGATTGAAGGGATGGATGTGGTAGACCGCATCAACCAGGTCCCCGTGGATGACGGAGACTGGCCCATGCGGAACATTTATATCGAAAAGGCGGAAGTCCTGGAGTAAAAGCGTGTCAGTCTTTCCGATTCCTGTGGATATCCGGCAAAGCGATCCCAAAGCGCACCGCAAGGAGCCGCGTCCCGATCACCAGGGTTACTCCGGCCAGATAGGCGTAGGCTTCCGGCAGGGGGGTCTCCAACAGCAAAAAATATCCCACGCCCCCCAGGATACAGGCCGTGGCATAGATTTCCCTGCGGAAGATCACCGGGATCTCGTTGCAGAGGATATCCCGCAGAACCCCTCCAAAACTCGCCGTGATGGTCCCCAGAGTGACGCAGATAAGCGGTTCCAATCCGGCCTCCATCCCTTTTTCTATCCCGACCATGGTGTAAAGTCCAATCCCAATGGTATCGAAGAGAAATAGGGAAGTGCGGAGGTACTTAAGCCGACTTTGGAATACAATGGCAAACAGCAGGGAGGCCAGGATGACATACATATATAAAGGGGTAGTCATCCAGGTCACAGGTGTATTGCCGATCAGCATATCGCGAAGCGTTCCCCCGCCAATGGCCGTAACCAGGGCGATGATCCCCACCCCAAAGAGGTCCAGGCGTTTCTCCATGGCCACCAGGACCCCTGAAATGGCAAAGGCTATGGTCCCAAGGATATCCGCCGCCAGATATATTCTTTCCATCGGTTCCCGCAATTGGAATGCCAAAGGTACAATACCCGATCACGCTGTCAAATAACCGGCTTTATTCCTTCCTGAATGGCAGGCGAAGCGGCTTGCTATTGTCAAAGACTTGCGATTCCCTATTCGACTTAATCTTTGTACCTTATTGGCTCTATCCGGATATACATGCAACGAATACAAATTAAGTCAGGGCCTAAAATCACAGATTATCAAGCTTATAGCAGCCTAAAATCCACTGTAGAAGAATTTTTGAATAATGCTCCGGATTATGCAAAAGCCCTGCAGGGCCGTACCATCTGGATGGTCAACTCCACCGCTATCGGTGGAGGGGTGGCAGAGATGCTCCCCAGCCAGCTCCGCATCCTCAGGTCCCAGGGCGTGCAAATTGAGTGGCTCGTAATTGAAACCGCGGATTCGGCCTTCTTCAACCACACCAAACGCATCCACAATGCCATCCACGGCAGTGGTTCGGGGGATTTTTCAGAAGAAGACCGGGGGGTGCACGAAGCCGTAAACCGAAGGAATCTGCCCGGGGCCCTGGAATGTATTCAGGATGGGGATATTGTGGTCATTCACGATCCCCAGCCCATGCCCCTGGCCGGCATGTTAAAGGAGCACCGGAAGGTTCTTACCATCTGGCGCTGCCACATCGGCCTGGAAGAATCCAATGAAGTCACCCGGGGGGTATGGAACTACCTCCGTCATTATTTCAAGGATTACGACCGGTTTGTCTTCAGCCTGGAGGAATATGTTCTCCCTGAGCTGAAGGAAAACACCAGCCTCATTCCCCCTTCTATCGACCCGCTCAGCCATAAGAACCGTACGCTTCAAATGCACAAAAGCGTCAGCATCATGGTACAGGCGGGAATCCTGGAACCGAGGGGACCTCAGCTTTATGAGGATTACAGCTTCCAGGTGCGAAGGGTGATGCCCGATGGAAGTTTCGGTTCGGTAAACCAGGAGCATCCCTTTGACCTGATCTACCGACCCGTGGTTACGGAGATCTCCCGCTGGGACCGCCTCAAGGGTTTTCGGGAACTCATGGAGGCCTTCGTTCACATGAAAAACAAGAACGAAGCAGAAAATGAACCCGGGAGCATAGCCTATAAACGCATTGCCCTGTCACGATTGGTCCTGGGAGGCCCGGACCCGCAATTCGTGGCAGATGATCCAGAAGGGAAAGAGGTGCTTGATGAATTAATCGCATATTATAAAGGGCTTTCCCCTCAGATGCAGCAGGATGTCGGACTTTTTCTTCTGCCCCTGGACAACCCCAAGGAAAATGCGCTTATCGTCAATGCGCTGCAGCGGTGTTCGCGCATCGTGGTTCAGAATTCCATACAGGAAGGTTTCGGGCTCACGGCTACCGAGGCCATGTGGAAGCAAACCCCTGTACTGGTCTCCGGGGCGGCCGGGCTCAGGTTCCAGGTGGAGGACGAAAAAACCGGCAAGATAAACCCGGACCCTGCCGATATTCCCCAGCTGGCCCGAACCCTGGAATACATGCTGAACCATCCGAAGGAACTGGATAAATGGGCCTTTAACGCACAATCCCGGGTGGTGGAAAATTTCACACTTTTCAGTCAGATCGAAGCCTGGCTGCGTCTCTTTCAAAAACTCCTTAAAACCCCTGTTTCATGAAAGTACTCTACTTCCTCCTACTTTTCTCTCTCCCTGCATTCATAGCAGCTCAAAAAGCCCCGAAAATCAATGGGGCCCGTCTCAATCAGAACCTCGAAGCTCTTGCCTCGTACGGGAAAGATGAGAATGGACAGTCTAACCGGGTTGCCTTTAGTGACGGTGATCTGCAGGGCCGCGCCTTTGTACGTGGGCTGATGGAAAAGGCTGGGCTTGAAACCTCCGTTGACGCGGCAGGGAATATCATTGGCAAGCGTGCCGGGCGCAGCCCGGATCTCAAACCTATTGGATTTGGTTCCCATATCGACATGGTCCCCCACGGCGGGAATTACGACGGATGTGTGGGGTCCATGGCTGCCATAGAGGTGGCGCAGGTCCTTCAGGAAAACGGTTTACAGACCAGCCATCCCCTGGAGCTCATTATATTCTCTAACGAAGAAGGTGGGGTCATGGGCAGCCGGGCCCTGGCCGGTACCCTGAAGCCGGAAGCGCTGGGGGTGGTGAACAGTACCGGGTTCTCAATGGGTGAGGGTATACAACGCCTGGGGGGAGACACTACCCGGCTTGCTGAAATCGCACGGCCCAAAGGCAGCCTGGCCGCCTTCCTGGAACTGCATATAGAACAGGGAGGTATCCTGGACCGCGAGAACCTGGATATAGGCGTGGTGGAGGGAATCGTCGGCCTGAAATGGTGGGACGTCACTGTTAAGGGGATGGCCAACCACGGAGGTACTACGCCCATGAACATGCGAAGGGACGCCCTGCTGGCAGCCGCCCGCTTTATTCAGGCGGTGAATGAGGAAGCCCTTGGGATGGATGGCAAACAGGTTGCCACGGTGGGCCGTATAAGAGCGAATCCGGGAGCCCCCAATGTAATCCCGGGAGAAGTGCTCCTGAGCCTTGAGATCCGGGATCTATCCGATGATATCATCGACACCCTCTACGACCGGATCGAAAAACGGGCCAGTTCCATTGCTGCAGATTCAGGGACCACCTTCGAATTTACGCAACTGGACACTACGGGTAAACCCGCCCTGACCGCCCCTTGGATTCAGGCAGAGATCCGCCAGGCCGCTGACGACTTGGGTCTGACAC
>Ga0272441_10014860_pt1 | contig 10966 bp, 8 predicted proteins | sample SSMProp6N_FD_193582 | JGI IMG/M metagenome (GOLD analysis project Ga0272441, IMG submission 193582) | Marine sediment archaeal communities from Little Sippewissett salt marsh, Falmouth, MA, United States - SSM-Prop-6N | ecosystem: Environmental > Aquatic > Marine > Wetlands > Sediment ...
GTGATACACTCTGTCATGTCGCGAGCCTTTCTGTTTGTATGTGGGTTTCTTTGTTACCCCTTACTATACAAGCAGTTAGGCTCCGCGCAAGAAACAAGCACACATATAACGTGAAATATCCGGGCTAGAGTGACTGCGTCCACCGAAGGCACATCGGTCAGGGCTGTCCCTGCCGGCTGTTCCTTCTCCGGCGGGCTCGCTTGAATGGTCGCTTCACCTGAGGCGGTCCCCGCCGTGGTAGCCGTCAGCGTCGATCTCGGCTTGGGCCTTTGCTCAACGCCCCCTTGCCTCGGGCTCGCGGCCAGCTCCGTCCAGTACGATCCATGCAGGAGATTGTAGATGCTCCATTGACTCTGCGGTGCCCAGGGCAACGAGAGTCGAACGAGCAGGATCAGCCAGAGCATAACTTGCCATCTCGGCCGCAGGCGATCGCGCAGGATCAGCTTGAGGAGCAGGATTAGGCAGATCAGCAGACTGCCCTGAAGGGTCGTTCTCAAGAGCCAAGCAAAGAACGATGTGGCGTCAATGTCCAGTGTTGACATGAGTCATTACCTCGTCGAGAAGGTTCAGCGTTGCTTTCGAGTCGGCCTCTTACCTTCCAGAATCTGTTTGAGCCGCTCAATCTGCGTCGCTGAGAGTTTTGCGTGCTCAACAAATGCAGCGAGCATCGGCACCATGGAGTCCCCCTCAAATCGCTCGGCGAACGATTCCGTCTCGGCGCGGATACACTCGCTCTCGCTCACGAGGGGATAGTAGTGGTACCGGCTTCCCTGGGGTTCATAACCGACGGCCTTCTTCTGGATCAGCCGGTTGGTCAGTGTCCGGATCGTCTCCCGTTTCCAGTTGGTCGTCTTGGACAAGATCGCGACGATTTCATAGGTAGTCCGCGGAGATTGGTCCCAAAGGACTTTCATAACCTGCCATTCGGCTTCTGAGATCCGAGGAATCTTCTTCATGAGCATCATCTCCACAGCATGTTACATCTGTAACCACCTCTATCATGTTACACCTGTAACCACCTTGTCAAGGAGCAAACGATAGTTTTTGAAAAAAATATGCCCTGAGGAAGGTTGCATCCCGGGGCGGCCATATCATCGTGAATGGGCCACTCGGGGGCTTGTTATTCCTTTGCGCCGTGTTTCTTGAGCAAGTCGGCGATATCAGTTCTTTGGGTCTGATTGGCGAGAGCCAAAGGACTTCTGCCTATCAAGTCTCTGATATTTAGATCCGCCCCCTTGGATATGAGCCATTCAATAGTCTCAACCTTCCTAGACAGCCGAATGGCGTAAAACAGAGGGGTCCAACCGCTTTTCTTTTCCGCCTCGTTGATGTTGGCACCTTTGCGAACGAGCATGTCCATGAACGCCATATCGCCAGCTATAGTCGCATAGTGCAAAGGACTCCTTCCATCGTCCGTTGCACTGACACTGGCCCCGCCGTCTATGAGGCATTCAGCAAAACCAATGCCCCCGACTTTCTGCGCGATCGAGAGTGCCGTCTGATCGTTATTGTGGTTCTTTGCGTCGGGGTCGGCACCTTTGGCGATGAGACATTCCGCCACTTGCTTGTTCGAGTGTAATGCCGCAATGTGCAGAGGTGTCCAGCCGCCCTCACAGGTTCTCAGCTCAACATCAGCGCCGACATCGATAAGCAACTGTGCCGCTTTCTTGTCATTCTTCTTCGCGGCCCAGTGCAAGGCGGTGTAGCCTCTTTCTCCGCGCACATTGATGTCAGTGCCAGCCTTGATTACCGATTGCAAACGTTCCTTCTCGCCAGAGCTGGCCGCCTGATACAACCGCTGAGCCGATCCTGTTTCCGCACCAGTCACGCACTTGAGAATCGCAATGCCCGTGAGGACCGAACCCTCGCCTGCCATGTAGAGATATTCTTCATCGGGGCTAAACGCCAGATCAGCAGGTTGACAGAGCTCTCCGATGACGTTGCAGCTCAGTATTTGAAGGTGTACCAACTTGCCCGTCTCGGGATTGCGTTGAAAGACCAAAACGGAATTGGCGGTCATATTCAGTGCATACACATGTTTGCCATTATCGCTTACGAGGAGCCTGGTGCCTCCCGCCACATCGATTTCACTTTGATTGCTGCCAATCACCTGAACCACAGCGAGCGTGCCATCTGGTTTCCTCGCAAAAGCACAGATTGCGCCCTCAACTTCCTCCATCCAGTTACGGTCTCCGCTTCCACTGGTGTAAACGAATCGTCCATCCGGACTGCACGTTACACCCCAGACTCCCAGGAGGCCATTCACGTTTTCTCGCCCCTCCGCGAGAACCTGTCTCACAACGATTTTGCCCGTGCCAGCATTTCGTTGAAGTACAGTCAGCGTATTTGCCTGGTTAGAGGCAACGTACAGATAATCGCCGCGCGGACTTATCGCGATTCCGCGGGCACCGTCAAAGCATCCATCCCTTCCTGAATCTGATTGCACGAATGACAGTGTTTCGTCATTGGTTATGCGAAAAACAGTGACCGCAGCGCTCTTACGGGCGACAACATATACGTATTGGGAATCCGGTGAATATGCAGCATCGACAACATTGTCGAGGCTCGCAATTTCGTTCTCACCGTTTTTGACGCTGTGCAAGAGGGTAAGTTTCCCCGTTGACGGATCACGACCAAACAGGCTGACTGAATTGGTGCCAGCATAGGATTTCGATCGACTTACTATATCCGAACAGACCACGTAACGACCGTCCGGGCTGACTCGAGAAAGATAGGCGCCCTTTAAAGGGATGGTCTGTACGTCTCTGACATACCCGGTTGTTCCATCTCGCTCCAGCACCTTCACACGTCCCGAACCAAATGCTGCCGCATAGACATGTCGACCGTCGGGACTGAGATCAACAGATATACAACGTACTAAACCTCTTGGCCAGTGATCGACGTATTCCACGTGACCGAGATCGTCTGTCCCTTCCTTGATATCGGCCGGGGCTACCGCCCCAGCCTTTGCTGTCAGGAGAATTGATGTTGGGCTCGTGACGACCGTGATCAAACCGAGGATCAACACAACGATCAGGCTGGGACGTGCGTAGAATCTCTTTCCGGGTCTTAACATGGTTCTCATCCTTTCTTCGAGGGTCTTGACCGGCCCAGCGATGGCCAGGGAAGGAGCCGGCCTATCCGATCCATGTAATTGGACGATGGTGTCTACGAGTGCGGCGCTGTATGCCTTCGCTTCCGTTCTCAATCGCGCAATGGCCATTTCGTCGCAGCACTTCTCCCTTTCAAGCCGCATCTTTCTGTTGGCCCACCAAACACATGGATGAAACCAGAAGAGCGCCTGCGCCAGTATCTGCGAGAGGTTTACCACGGCATCCAGACGCAAAACATGACTGAGTTCATGCGCGAGGATGTGTCGTTGGTGATCGGCATTTCGGATCTGCAGGAACGTGGTCGGCAGGTAGATGCTTCCTCGGAAGAATCCCCAGACGAAGGGCTGAGCCATGTCATCGACGAGCCAGATTCTTGGCAATACCTTGAGATTGTACCTGTGGAGCAAACGATCAATCGCCATTTGATTCGCCGGGGAGAGAGGTCTTCTATGTCGCAGCAACCAGAGATTCGTGCGCACCACGCGGAGAAGATTGCCCAGCATATAGAGCAGGAATCCGATCGCCCAGATGAGGATGCACCAGTCTTGGATGCCCACCTTTGTTGCCCCGTCAAGCAAGTTCTGGCTTGGCGGCATCGACGAAGTGGGAATAGGACGAATCGCTTTGGGTTCCATTGGGAGCGCAACCGCTGAATCCAGCACAGCGGTATCGCCCTGCACGGATTTGGACGCGTCGGCTTTGAGCTTCAGGGGGGAGGTCGCCATACTTGCGTGACGGGGCCGCTCGTGGGGGAGCACTCTCAGGGGTACCGTGTAAACAGGCGGGACCACGCACTTGGCCAGCACAACCAGCCACAACAGATAGCGGACGTGTGCACTGCGATGTCGCAGGAGATAAGCTGCGAATGCGATGACCAGAGTAAGCAACGCGATTTGCCAACTCTGCACGACCAAAACCCGTTGCACATGCCTGAGCAAAGAGTCCATTTTCGGCACCTCCAACATGAGGTATTTCTCAAGACTTCTCCAGAAGTTCTTTCAGTTTTTCGATATCTTCGCCGTCAACATGTCCGTCTTCGACGAGAAACTGCATCAAGGGTGTCGGATCGCCCCCGAAAAGCCTGTCCAGGAAGTCAAGAACCGTACGTTTGACAACTGCCTTGCGTGCAATTGCCGGGGAGAACACGTACGCCTTTTCGACCACGTCGTGTTTGAGGTAGCCCTTTTCCTCCAGGCGGGTCAGCAGTGTTAAGACGGTCTTGTAGGCGATCTTTCTCTTGCGCGGCAGATTCTTGCAAACCTCACGCACGGTGGCGCATTCGAGTTGCCAGACGAGGCGCAGAATCTCCGTTTCTGCCGGGCTCATGGCTCTGAGCGATTTCTTTGCCATGCCTATACTCTCCTACATATGTCAGAGTACATCTTCCTACAGACGTAGGATATGTCAAGAATAAATTCAGTAATTTGTGATGCATTTCTCTCCGAACGATGGTTGCCCGCCGGGGCGGCTTTACATGGGGTCTTTCCAGGACTGCCGGGCTACCTTGATGGCTGCTTCGAGCTGAAGCCGGGTAGGCCGAGCTATATGGTCCTCAAGGGCACTTATGGCGAGAAGATCCACAAGACCTTTCGTATGACCCGGCAAGGTGTGCGCTGGCGGTTTCAGCGGCTCTTCTCGCAAGTTTATGTGGAGGCGTTTGAGACCATTCTGACGATTGAGAAGACATTCGGGACGCAGTTGAGGGAGTATGCGATTAGGATTAGTAGGGAGAGGTATGAGGTAAGGCGGGAGGCGATGGAGGAGGGATTTCGATCCGCTAATAATATGAGAAAAGGAACGGACCCACGTACTGAGTGACGTAGGCCCGTAACGTTCATCTGGACCGCAAAGGTTAGACCATGTCCTTTAGGTTCTTCAGTGGCCGAATCTTCACGACGTTCCGCGCGGGTTTGGCCTTGAACACGGTCTCTTCACCGGTGAAGGGATTGATGCCCTTGCGCGCCTTGGTGGCCGGCTTTCGAACGACCGTCACCTTCATCAGCCCCGGCACGTTGTAGGCACCTGGCCCGCGACGACCGAGGCTCCTTTTGATCTGACCGGTCATTGCCTCAAACACCGAACTGACCTGTTTCTTGGTCAGCCCCGTCTCCTCAGCGATGTCGGATACGATCTCCGTCTTGCTCATGGGTTTTGCCGAAGGTTTCACTGCTGTTGCTGTTGCCATAGTACATGGTCTCCTTACACTAAAATAAGACAACACCTGCGGACACAAATCCGCCGAATTGGCGGAACAAATCTGAGCATCCATAGAGCGTTTGGCCGTGACTGTCAAGCGGGAAAGGGCTGAATACGCGGTAAAACGGCGCCTCCGACATTCGGCGGAAGGGAACGGCGCGGCGCCCCCACGACGCCAACGAACTGAGCCGAGACAGGTAAGAGCTGCACCACGGGCTACGCTTCTGACGTGTACGTGCAATCACCTTTGCTGCTTTTTGTTGTGATGGCTCTCGGCTTGGTCGACGGAATCTCTGTCCCAAGGAACAGCCGCCCGCGAGTCATTACAGCATCGAACAACACGCCTGTTTTGGGGCTGGATTTTTGTGCGGCTCTGCAGAAACCGAGGGGGCCCGCACGAGTCAACCGTGCAGGCCCCGAGACGGTATAGTATCGACGCCGCTGAGACGCAGCCTATTTTAAGGCTGCGGCCAGAGCAACTCATCAAGCCATGTATCGGCCACCAACGCGAAATCGTTGAAGTTAATGATGTGGTCGTCGTAGATGTTGATGGCCGGCTCCCGTGGTGTCAAGAGCAGATAAAGCGGTTGAGCGAACGGCTTGGTCTTGCCCGCCAGGCTGGCCACTTCGGCCTGTGACAGGGCCCGGCTGTACATCCGCACGTCGTCCAGGTCGCCGTCAAAATACTCAAACGGTCCCTTCGTGCCGTCGAATTCCGTCGATTCGGATCCGACACCGATGTAGCCGAAACGCACGATGTTCGTTCCGTAGGTCGGGCCGCCGACCGCCATCTCTTCCCGATTCCCATCGACGTAGATCGTCAGGATGCCGTTGTCAAAAACGCCTGCAACATGGTGCCACTGGCCGTCGTCCACGCGGCTGGCGCCGCCGTAATCCATCTGACCCTCGCTGCTCATCACGTGCCAGCCGACCTGGCCGGCCTCGGCGATCTCCTGGTTGATGCCGAGCCGCCAGAACTGGTTGCGATCGAAGGACGCGATCACCTGGCTGCCGGCGTTTTGGGTGCGCATCCAGGCACAGACGCTGACTTCCTCCAGGCCGGTGCTGACATAGTTGAAGTCTTGAATCGCCACGTAATCCTGGATGCCGTCCAGGTGGATCGCCTGGCCATCCACGCCGGGGACGTACGTGGGAAAGCCGTTCGGGTCACCGTGATAGCCGTTGCCGGAGCTGTCGTTGGTATTGCCGTCGAGCCGGTAATGCGCGACCAGATTAGCGTCGCTGGGGGCCACCGGCGTGACCTCATAATTGGCCGTGAGCCAGTTGTCCCACAGAAGGGCCAGGTCGGCGCGGTCCACCACGCAGTTGCCGCTCGAATCGGCATCGGGCCTGAGCAGCAGGGGAACGCACCGAGGTCGGTACAGGCCGATACTGTCGATGAACAGGGTGCCGGTCCCACCGGCCTGCGGCGCGATGCGGTCCCCGACGCCGACGAACATCTTTCGGATCGCCGCGAGATTCACGCCCCCACCGAACGCTCTGAGGTCGATGTTCCACTCGTGCCAGACGGCCGAGCGCAGGGCGTGCGCCGGCTCGTAGTTCACCACCGCGGTTCTCCCGCCCGTGTCCTCGATGCCGACATACAGCGGCTCGATGACGTTGCACGGATCACCGTAGAACGACAGCGTCAACGCCTTGACGTCCTGGCGGGTCCAATCCTGCGGGGCCGGGAAGGTGAATTCCGCCTCCGAGTAGAACGGTTCGACCGAGTTGTCGTACGCCAGCGGCATCGACTGAATACCGCCCTGCACGATTCCGCGCTCGGCGAACGGTGCGCTGAAGTTCCCGACCGTGGAGCCGGTGCCGTTGCCCGCCACGATCTCGGGTTCGGTGTAGCCAAAGCCGTCAATCCAGAATTGGAAGATGCGCTGCCCGACCTCGTCGGTATAGTTCTCGAAATCATCGATGACCAGATGGTCGAGCACGGTAAAGGTCCAGACCCAGCCTTTGTGCAGGGTGGTTCCATCGGCCTCGATCTCATCGACTCGCCAGTAGTAGGGCCCGCCGCCCATCTCCACGTCTGCGAAGGCGTCGTAACTGTTGGCGTCCTGTCGTCCGCGGTAGATCCCCGAGGTGTCGGTGACGTCGGCCTCGGCCACCGCGTTGGGATCCATCCCGAAATAGACATCATGCTGAATTGCGGGATCGCCCGGCAGCCACGCGAGGGTCGTGGCATGTTCGACGTCCGGCGTGGACCAATGGGCCGGGTTCGGTTTGCCGGCGAGCAACGGATCGGGCCGCCTCATGACCGTCTCGATTTCCCCCTGCGTCAGCGCCCGGTCGTAGATACGCACGTCGTCAACCAGCCCCGTCACGGGGTTGCCAGCGCCTCTGGCTCCGTTGAACGTGGTGGCCTCGGAATTGGCGCCGATAAAGCCAAACCGGGTGTTGCCACTACCCATGACCGTTCCGCCGACGGCCGATGGTTCGGGCTGACCGTCGATGTAGATAGTCAGAACCCCGTTGTCGAACACACCGCAGACGTGGTGCCACCGCCCGTTGTCCACGCGGGTCACGGAGCCGTGGTCGACCTGCCCGGTGCTGGTCATCACGTCCCACCCGACCTGCCCGGCCGTGCCTCCGCTGCCGTTGACCTCCAGGCGGTAGTAATTGTCGCGGTCAAACGAGACAATGTATTGGTCGCCGGAGTTGGCAGTTTGAATCCAGGCACAAACCGTAGTCTCGGGGATATCGGTGGCGCTGTACTGGAGGTTGTCAATCGCCACGTAGGGGCCTCCGGCGACGTCGAAGTCCAATGCTGCGCCATAGAAGCCGGCCGTAGCCCATTGCGGGCCAAAGAGCGTGCCGCGATTGCCGCCGCCGGACCAGTCAACGGCGCTCGGTCCTGTACCTTCATCGAACGTCCACCAGGCGATCAAGTTCGGATCGGTCGGCGGGGGAATCTCCGGCATGGTCCTGAAGCTCCATACGGGCCCGGGGATCGACTGTACGCCGTTGAAGGTGTCGACGCGCCAGTAGTAGGTGGTGTCCGGGTCGAGCGTCCCAGGATCGTAGGTTGTCTCTATCTGAGGTGGTCCACCGGTCGCATTGGCGACCTCATTGGCATCGGTCCCGAAGTAAACGGTTCCAAAGATCGCTCCCAGGCCCGGATTCCAGGTCAGTACCGCACTCGTGTCTACAAACAGTCGGCCGTTGGGAGGGGATGGATCGTACGCCGTGACCGAAGGAATCCAGAAGCTCCACACCTGCCCGGGCCACGGGCTGTCCGGATGGGCCTCGTTGACTTCGTCTATCCGCCAATAGTACGTCGTGCCGGATAGAAGACCTTCGGGAGCCGGCTGCCCTTCGAATCCAACCATCTGGCTGGCCTCGGTGACATTGCCCACGAAGGCTGCCGCCGCGGCGGTATTGACGTCTTCAAAACTGGTGCCAAAATACAGGTTGTGCGAGGCGGCGAGCGGTCCCGGGATCCATTCGAGGCGGGCCCACTCCTCCTCGTAGGAGCTGCCGTTGGGTGGGTCCGGGCTGTGGGCGCTGGCGAGATACCCCAGGTGCATCAGGTCCCGGATTTCGGTGACCGTCAGGACTCTGCTGTACATTCGCACCCCATCGATCAGACCCGGGAAGTGCCGGTCATCCTGGACGACGCGCCGGCCAAAGGTCAGATCTACGTTCGCCGCGTCATCGACGAGTTCGAACACGTCCTCTTCGGGGTCTCTCGTCGCCCGCGTATCGTCCCGGCCGTCAAGATACAGCTTGACCTCAGGGTACGAAACCGGTGCGCCCGCCGGGATCGTCAGCGCCACATGATGCCACTGCCCATCGTTCAACGAGGTGTCGCCTTGCAGGTTCCCGCTGCCGTGTTCGACGCGCAGTCGCCCACTGCTGACGCGGAAATCCACTCGCCGACGCCCGGCATTCCTGCCCCAGTACGCAATGGTCCCATTGCCGGTCGTCTGCACCCAGGCGGTCACCGTGACAGCTTCGGTGCTCATAAGGCCTTTGTAATCATTGACGGTGAAATAGTCCCCCGCTCCGTCCAGCGCCAATGCCTGGCCGGAATAGCCGACCACGAAATGCGCATCGCCCTCAAGGGTGCCGTCGCGACCGTTGCCGGAAGCGTCCAGCCCGTCGCTATCGAACCGCCACCAGCCAACGAGGTCCGGATCGGCGGCGCCGGCCAGGAGCGGACACACCAGAACCACAAGAAACGGAGTGACGATACGCGTCGCTTTTTGCTTGCCCATGGTAGTCCTCCTTCGAAACGGTCGTCAAGAACACCTCTTTCCTGGTTGCAGATTGTCTCCGCGCACGCTGCAGGGCGCCGGTCCACGTCGCCCGGTTCAGGCCCAGGATTCTTCGGGGCGATTGCTTGAGAGTTGCCGGTGGTTCGTAGTGGAAAGCTCCTGGCCCGGGCAAATCGAGCATTGTCAACCCAGTGGCGTACATCACACAGCCTCCTGTTTCGACATGGCGCGGGGCAGGTCGCGCAGCCGTTGGTCCCCTGGTCCGTTAACTAATCACCATTATAGCATATCAGCTGAGATTTGCCATTTGAATTCACCATCGGTGTTCCTGCGGGGCAATCATGACCCTCGGCACCTTCTTTACCGGCCTGATCGATGACGTGCGCCTCTACACTCCCGCGGTGAGGCCAAAAGCGAAACCACCCACTTGACTTGAAGACCAGGGCCGGCAGCATGTGAAAGTTGTCGGCCCTTTTGGTCTTGAATCGTTCATTGAAGCTGTTCTACATGAAATCTGCGTTTTTGGGCCGAAATTGAGGGGAGGTCAGCCCAGACAGTCGCCGGACGCCAGACTCAGAGAGCCTCTGTTGTCAGAGGTGCTGCCGTGGTGTTGATGGAAACGATGTCTATCACAGGCATAGTTGCTGCATCCGGTTGCTAACGTCCTTGGTGTGATCCGTGCACTCTCTGACGCGCTCCGTTCGAGCGCAATGCAATGATCCGCCGCTGCGTCGTTCGCCAGTTACTCCGTTGCGGTTGCCTCCGCCCATGTCCTTCGCAACCACTGCATTTCTTCCTCGTTTAAAATCAGTCCCGGAACTCGGCCTTCAATCACACGGTAGTCTTGCCACGCCACATCCGAACCGCGGAGGACTCCTTCTTTCTTCAGCGGGTCGTATTCGAATTCCCACTCTTCACCGTATCGATTGGTGAACCGTGAGTTGTAGCGACGGTTTGCTATCATATGTTCCCATCGATTCTGTAGACCATATCGACATTGTTTCCGACAATGACACACGCGTATCAGACTGTCCTCATATTGACGTCTGATACGCCCTGGCCTTCGCAATATAATCTGCGATCCCCCTACGATCCATGCGCCAGGATTAGACCTGTCTCATCAAGCTTGTCAAGAAGATCCCGGTTCTTCCTGGCAAGTTCTTTCAGCCTCCTCTTCTTGTGTGGCGTGATGCTCCACGGAATATGCTCGTAAACCATGGCTTTGTGGGCGCCCTGGAAGCTCTGAAAGTACCTTTGAGGTTGGTCTCTACCAATCCAGTCGCGCGTGCGGCTGCTGAAATAGATGCCGACGTCAGAGACAGGCTCATGACCGAAGTGAGACCTCTTCCGACTGACTTCCTCAAAAGCCTTGCCGATCCTCTCATAGGCCACTGGATCGAGCCAGCCATCGAAGCCTGTCTTGTCGAC
>Ga0272441_10014861_pt1 | contig 10966 bp, 2 predicted proteins | sample SSMProp6N_FD_193582 | JGI IMG/M metagenome (GOLD analysis project Ga0272441, IMG submission 193582) | Marine sediment archaeal communities from Little Sippewissett salt marsh, Falmouth, MA, United States - SSM-Prop-6N | ecosystem: Environmental > Aquatic > Marine > Wetlands > Sediment ...
CAGGGACCGTGGACAACCACGGCCTCCCGATGTACCGGGCGGCAGGAGGCTTCGAGGACTCGATCTCGTACTCGATCTCGATGAACAAGACGGTCGTGTTGCTGCCAAGCGGGCAGGTTGCGGCCCCCTCCGTTCTCGACGGCGTTCCCGCTTATCGAGTCATCGACCTATGGGACGAGGACAAGCCCGAGAAGATCCGCACCCTCGAGCAGCTGGCGTCGGCCCTCGCCGACGCTCATGACGTGACCTGGGCACCCTCGAAGATCAAGATCAAGGTCTCTGCCCTCGGGGCCGCCTTCGCCGACAAGGCCAAGCAGGTCGCGGAGAAGATCGCCGCGCAGAAGTCTGAGGCGGCCGGCGCGCCCGAGCTCCCTGGTCTCTCGCCCACGGGCAAGAAGGATGAGAACGGTTGCCCGCTCTACGGTCTCACGATGGATGGCGGGGTCGAGGCCATGGCGTCGCTCCTCCCGACGGGTGAGATTGCGAAGTATCAACTGCCCTCGACCGGCAAGTACACGGTCCTCACTTACAACGAGGAGCAAGGGTGGTGGGTGCCGACTCAGTCGGTCTATCCGTGGATCACGGTTATCTCGCTCGAGGACGCAAAGAAGAAGCCCGAGGTTGGAAAGCTCTCGGGCGCGATCAAGGCCGCCGTGGATATGGTGTCCATGACCGGCGCGCCCCCCTTCACCGTGGCCGCGGGGCATGACTTCAACGGCATGCCGGTGTTCACCCCCAAGGACAAGACGCTCACCCGGATCTCGGTGCTGCCCAACGGGCAGATGGCTTTCTGGAACAAACTCATCAAGAAGTATACGGTCGTCACCTTCAACGCCGAGGAGGAGATCTGGGAGTACGTCAAGCCCAAGAAGAGGTACACGACTGACGACGTCGTCGAGATGTCGAAGGGGAAGAAGGTCGAGCCCGCGCCTCCGGCCCACCCCGGGCTCACGCCGCAGGGCACGAAAGACAAGAACGGCTACGACCAGTACAAGGTGGTCGACGGTGGTCCGTGGGACGGCAAGATCGTGAGCTCCCTGCCGTCGGGCGACTTCGCCCAGTTCGTGCCTCCGGGGCACAGCTACGACTTGGCCCACATCGACCCGGACTCGGGCCACTGGGAGGTGATCTATCCGCCGCAGGTCGTCACGGCCGGCGCCCTCGTCCAGATCAAGAAGGCCAAGGAGGCTCCCGTACCCGGCGAGCTCTCCGGCGCGATCGCGATGTCGATGGCCTGGTACGCGAAGAACGGCCTTCCGCCGATGACCAAGGACAACGGTTACGACATCAACGGCTTCCCTCGCGTGCGCGGGCCGAACAAGAGCGGGATGGACCAGCGCCTGTCGATCCTCCCCGATGGCTCCTTGGCCGTCTGGGATGGCCTCAAGTCGCACTATCAGCCGTGGCAGTTCAACGCCTTCGGTACCCCCGAGTACTACGTCAAGAAGCCGAAGAGCGTGCAGCCGCTGAAGCTGGCGGACGTCAGGGCGATGAGCAAGACCGCGGAGGTCGAGGTCCTGACCCCGGCTGCCGAGACGGTCGACAAGGTGGGCACGCTCGCCAACATCCACGCCTCGGCCAAGGGCTTCGGGGCGACGACGACAGACGTCAACGGTTTGCCGGCCAAGGTCTATGACGAGGGCTCGGGCGAGCTCGTCTCGCAGCTTCCCGATGGCTCGATGGGCTGGTGGATCGAGGACGAGAAGCACTATGTCGTCGTCAAGCAGGTGGCTGATGATGAGTGGCAGTTTGTCTCGCCGCACAAGATCGTGAAGGGCTCCGAGCTCGTCAACATGACGATCTCGCACACGCCCGAGATGAAGGCGGCGGTGGACGCTGCGAAGGGTGTGGCGGCGGACATCGGCGAGCATCCTGACCTGCTCCACTACGGCCCCGACGTGAACGGGCTGCCGACAGTTGTGAGCCTCGTCGACAAACTCCAGGTGTCAGTCCTCCCGAATGGCGCGTATGCCTTCTGGAACACGGATCACGGCCTCTATGTGAAGGCTGATTTTGAGGGCGGTGAGTTCACGCCTTTGGTTCCGACGGTCAAGTACTCGCTGGACGACCTCAAAATGATGGGCCAGGACAAGGAGGTCGCCAAGGCCGGTCCGAAGCCCAAGGCCATCGTGGGAGCCTCCTACGATGGGACCGACCCCAACGGCCTCCCCTGGTACAGCATCGACGGCGATCCTACGGTGCACATCTCGGTGTTGCCGAATGGCGAGTACGCCGGCTGGGGCTCCGCGTCGAAGAAGTACCGGAAGATGGTCTGGGACCCGGACGGCTACTGGAAGCTCGCCGAGGACGGGACGGTCTTCACCCTCGATGATGTCCAACAGCTCAACATGAGCTTCAAGAACCTCAAGCCCATCGGTCAGGACTCGAACGGCTTTCCGGCGTTCCACCCGAAGGAGAACCACGCCGGGTACGTGCTCTCTCAGATCGGGACGATGGAGTATGAGTATGGCGTCCAGGACGATGAGGACCCGACGCTTTACTACGCGGCCTATCCGAGCCTGACGTGGGGCTCCGGGTGGAATTACGACGCCGACATCGTGCTCAAGCCGGCGCTCCCGAAGGCACCACCTGCGCAGCAGGTGGTCTCGCCGCCCAAGAACACGACTGCGGCCGGTGACGACGCCAACGGGTTCCCCCACTTCCTGATCCAGGGCTCGACGCCCCCGAAGCACATCACCGTGCTGCCGGACGGGACGACGGCGGTCTGGTACGCATCCGCGAAGAAGTATCGCCCCCACGTCTTCAACGACAAGTTCAACGACTGGACGCCCGACTCCTCGAAGCCCATGTACACGGCCCAGGGCATGGCCGAGGGCGGCAAGAAGGCCAAGGAGCCCAAGCCCAAGCTCGAGCCCAAGCCGCCTGAGGGCGCGAGCCCGATGACCTTGACGAACACGGGCAAGAAGGACTCCAACGGCAACCCGGTCTTCAAGGACAAGGACGGTCAGGAGATGTCACTCCTGCCGGACGGTTCCGTGGGCACCCAGCACCAGTTCGGTGGCTACGAGAAGCTGGGTTGGGACAACGAGAAGCAGAAGTATGTCGACTGGGATGAGTACATCGAGGTTGACGAGCTCGCCGACATGCAGAAGACCGTCGACCAGGACGCGGCCTTCCACGATCCTGTCGCGGCGGTCCAGGGTGCGCTCACCTCCGCCCCCGCGTCCAAGCCTACGGCGCCCCCGCACCTGACGCCCACGGTCCAGGTCGATGAGAACGGGTATCCGGTCTACCACGACTCGGATGGAGATCCGCTGTCGCTGCTCCCGGATGGCAGGGTGGCCCACTACGTGGCCAGCACTGCCACGTACATGATCCACAAGTGGCAGGACGAATATAAGGTCTACGTCTACGCGGGTCAGGAGGTCTCGGCGGACGATGTGCCGCCCCCCACCCCCGCGCCCGCGCCCGCGGCCTTCGACCCGCTGGCGGCGCTGACGGGGCAGATTCCCGAGAGTGCGATCGTCAAGTTCCCCATGCTGAAGGACGCGACGGTCACGGGCACGACCGACCCCAACGGCCTCCCGATCGTCGAGTATCCGAGCGGTCACGGCTTCACCTTGCTGCCGAATGGGCATCTGGGGAAGTGGCATGAAGACGCGGATGCTTATCAGGACATGATGATCAGCGGATACGGGACTGTCACCGCGGGGACAGTCTTCTTCCCCCTCGACATTGTTATCGACATGGTCGACGAGGTGGGGGTCAGCAAGCCGAGCGCCGCCTCGGGCACGCCTCCTCACGCGAAGGCCACCATCACAGACCCGATGCTGGCTGCTGCGCTCGAGGATACGGGCGAGACCGATCCTTACGGCTTCCCGGTCTACAAGGCCGTGAAGGGCGAGCAGTCCATCGGCATGGAGTTCTCGCTGCTGCCTGATGGGCGAGTGGCCCAGTACAGCGACAGCCCGCCGAGCTACAAGATCGTCCAGTGGAACGACTTTGAGGAGGACCTCGAGCCCACGCTCATCGTCCTCCCCGTGGACGCGGTGCTGGCGATGAAGCCTGCGCCTGCCGAGCAGCCCGACGCTCCGAAGTACACCCAGCCCGACGGCAAGGACAAGAACGGCTACCCGAAATATCAGATCATCCAGGGAGAGATGACGGGCCTGTCGATCACAATGCTGCCGAACAACGAGGTCGCCCTCTGGGATGACACGAACGAGTCCTATCGTAAGTGGGCCTGGAAGTCCGATGAGGACGGCTGGGTTCCGGTCCTCCCCGCGGTCTTCTATGACCTCGCCGACGTGAAGGCGATGGAGGCTCCGGCCGCGCCGGCCGCTCCGAAGAAGGGGACCTACCCGACCGCACCGCCCATGATCCCGCACCTGACGTCTACAGGCGACAAGGATGGGAATGGGCTGTGGGTCTATGAGGAGACAGACTACCCCGACGACAAGGTCATGCTGCTTCCGGATGGCGGGCTCGGGTCGCCTGTCATTGCTGGATACATCCGGGTCAAGTGGGATGAGGATGATGAGGTCTTCGCCATCGTTTCGATGGACAAGGTCACGCACAAGGAGGTTCAGGACGCGCTGGCAGCGGCTCCGGACGCCGCGGCCCCGCTGGGACTTCCTGATGAGGCTCCCAAGGGTTTGACTTTCACGGGCACGCACGACCACAACGGCTTGCCTATCTACAAGGATTTGAACGGGTACGAGTTTTCGGTGCTTCCGACCTCTGGTGTGGTGCTCTACTACAACGCAGCGGCTGGTGAGTACACCGCGATGAACTACAAGGCGGACGTGAACGTCTACACGCCGACGGCGGCGAAGCTGACGGATGCCCAGGTCGTGGACTCGGTCAGCGACGCGCCTCCGGCCCCGGGCTCGCCCGAGCCCTCTGCGGCGGCTCCGCCTGCGGCCGAACCTCAGGCCGCTGCGTCCACGGTCAACGTGGCCCCGTCGAAGGGCGACACGGACGCTGTGTTCCTTCCGCCGTCGTCGAACCTGGTCAAGAACCTGGCCGACACGCTGCCCGATCCCTCAACCCTCAAGCCTCTGGGCGATGCCAAGAGCTTCGGCCTGGGCGGGATGGGCAAGAAGGAGATCTACCAGGACCCGATCACGGGCAAAAAGTACATCTTCAAGCCCGCCGTGATCAAAGGGACCTCCACAGCCGAGCCCATGAGGATCGCTGCCCAGGAGGCCAACGCCGCGCTGGCGATGGTGCTTCGCGACGATCACATCCCGGTCAAGGGGGTGAAGATCAACGGTGTGGCCGGGACGCTCCAGCCCTGGATCGACCTGGACACGCAGGGCGTGATGACGGGTTCCGAGTTCCACTCGGCCCCGGAGAAGCTGAACGAGAAGCAGCGCGAGCAGGTGGCGGTCGACCACATCCTCGACTGGGTGACGAGCCAGAACGACACCCACGGTGATAACTTCGTCTTCGCCGCCAACGGGAACCTGTACTCGATCGATAAGGAGCAGGGCTGGAAGTTCCACCACAAGGACAAGCTGAGCCTGACCAACAACCCGCAGGGCAATGCCGATCCGCCCTACTACAACACCTTCTGGAGAGCCTTCGAGAAGGGCAAGATGGACGACTTCGATCCGAAGGTGTTGGGGTCGGCCTTCGCCAAGCTGGAGGCGGTCGACTCGGTGGACTACCTGGCGATGATCAGGCCCTACGCCGAGGAGCGGTGGAAGGGACAGCCGGCCGAGCAGCAGAAATTCCTCAAGCAGATGCTGCTGCGGAAGCTGCACGCGCGTCGCGACTTCGAGGAGTTCATCACCAAGCTCTACAAGAAGCGAACGAAGAAGGACGGCGTCTTCACCTTCGACGCGGGCTGGATCGTCGACGATCCGAGTGTCGGGCCGCAGACGGTCACCAAGACCTATTCGGGCTCGGAGCTGATCAGCTATCTCAACTCCAAGCACAACATCGAGAAGAAGGGCTACAAGGACCCCGCGACGGGCCAGCTCGATCCGTCGGCCGGTCTGGTCACCCTCAAGGTGAGTTCGAGCTTTGGCGTGGAGTCGCTGGAGGCCGTGCTCAACGATCTTGGGATCACACCTCAGCCGGTCTTTGCGGGCGGTGCGACGTCGATCACGGGGTCCTACAACCACATCATGGCGGTGAAGGAGTCGGACCTCATGGGTGCGAGCCTCACTGTCGAGGAGTTGATTCAGCCGCTCGGCGCAGGGGGCTTCCCGCCGACTCCGAACCTCGTCAAGAACTTCGGCGAGGTGGAGGAGCCACCGATCGCTAATCCGAACCTCCAGGTGTTGAACAAAGCGGCCGAGGACATCGAGACCACGCAGCTGGGCCAGCGCGTGACCTTCGACGGCAACGATGTCGAGGGCATGACGGGCAAGATTCGGCGCTATAAGGATTCTCAGGGTTTCTTCCTCTTCAAGACCTTCAAGCTGCGTCAGCGGATGTGGAATAAGGTGGGCAAGGAGCTCGAGGATCAGCCCGTCGGTGAGCGGCAGTGGGTCGGTGAGTCCTATACCTTCCGCAAGGGCACCTACAACGCGGATGAGGACGTCACAGTCCTGACGAGCTCGCCGGTCTACCACGATGCCGTGAGCTTCAGGGCGTTCAAGTTCACCTTCCCCGAGGGCGAGCTCTACATCGCGCGGCCGACGCATCACTTCGAGCCATACTCCTACATCGCCATGGTCGTCGCCCACATCCGCGACGTGAAGGCCAACGCGCTCTCGACTCTCAAGAGCATGCTCAACAAGGCCCTGCCGAACCTGAAGAAGGGCATCGGTCTGGGCGACGCGATCATGAAGGCCCCAACGAAGGCTCAGCAGCACAAACGGAAACTGTACCGTGCGGCTTGGGCCTTCGGTGGCAAGAAGGGGCGGCTGGCTGAGACCCTGTCTCTCCCGAAGCTGACGGAGAAGGTGCAAGAGCTCGCCGGGAAGCACGGCTACGACCTCAACGACGTGCTCGAGCGCATGGAGGAGCGGGAGGTCCTGCCGGGCTACAACACCCACGTCCTCCCGGGGCGGTGGAAGCAGTTGGGCTCGGGTAATGCCTGGTTCGTGATTCAGGCGTTCAAACTCGGGTCTCTGGTCCCGGTCATAACGAGCGGTGCTCTCATCGGCATCAGCATGAGGAACCAGCTCGGTGTGTCGGGCTTCAGCAACGGCGGCTCCTTCGAGCGCGACTCGAACAACGGTGCCGGTGACCAGGGGCAGTGCCGCCTCGTCACCGCAGCCTTCGCCCATGAAAGTCCCGGGTCCTTCGCTCACGGATATGGGGACTATGTCGCCGTCGTCCACCCGAGGGTGCTCGATCGGATGGACTCCTATCTCCACTTCGGCGACAAGTACGGCTGCTGCTCGCCCTACGGGTTCAAGTCGGCAGCGTGGAATTCGTTGCAACCGCTCGAGGAGTCGATGCAGACGCTGTCGGACAGCTCCGCGTTCCACGAGATCGACTTCCGCCAGGGCATCCGCCTGTCGCAGGTCCTCCGGATCGTCACCACGGGCAACACCTCTCGGACGACTGGGCTCGAGGAGTGCAAGAACAAGGGGATCACTGAGGTCAACGGCGTCCCCATTGAGGAGTTCATCGTCTACGAGAGCTCGGCTCAGGCCATCTGGGACAAGTACGTCAAGCCAGTCGCGGAGATTTGATATGCCTTTGGATTTCAACGAGGTTTATACCCTCTTCGAGCGTGACGCGGACGACGAGGTCCACACGCTGGTCATGGCCCCTCGGACCCGGACCATCGACGGCAAGCGGGCCATTCAGGTCATCACGACCTCGGACACCCCCGGCTTCAACGTCCACACGCTCCTCGGGGTCGAGTTTGTTGAGGAGACGGCCACGTCGATCCGCCTTCGTGCAGATGACCTTGTCGAGGCCCGCTTTGAACTCCTGACCATCGAGCGATGGTCCGAGCTCTTCCCCGATTCTGTTGGTCGTGACATCCTGCTCGCCAACGCCAAGACCGACGCGGCCCTCCGATATCTCCTTTGGGAGAGCTATGTCGATTCTACCTGGATCGAGAATCCTTGACGATGCTGCTCTATATGGTACAGTCTGGCTTCTAGTTGGGGGTGGGTCGAACCCCCACGAAAGAGGCCATGCTCGAATACCACCTGATTACAGACCCTCAAGAGCTGCCTGCGCTCGCGCAGCGAATCCACGACGCGAAGGTCATCGGGTTCGACATCGAGACCACGTCGCTCGACCCCCGCAAGGGGGAGATCCGGCTGATGCAGTTCGGCTTCCAGGGCGAGGGCAACGGGGGGCGGTGCGACATCATCCTGGTGGACCTGTTCCAGACCAAGGGACCAGGGCCTGTGATCCAGGCGATATTCGACACGAAGGCCATCTGGGTCATCCACAACGCGAAGTTTGAGCAGAAGTGGCTCTGGTGGCACCATCGTTTGAAGCTATGGCCGGTCTTCTGCACCTTCCGCGCGAGCTCCATCATCTACAACGGAAAGAAGGGGCTGCATCACGACCTCGACTCGGTGGTGTGGCGCGAGCTCCAGGAGAGGGTGGTCAACACGGGGCAGGGGAAGTCGGACTGGTCGAAGCCGGCCCTGACTCAGCTCCAGAAGGACTATGCGGCCGAGGATGTCCTTCGCCTCCTACCTCTTCGGGACGAGCTGAAGAAGAAGCTGGTCGACTACGACCTCCTGAAGACGGCGCTGATCGAGTTTGGCGTGGTCGAGGCCGAGGGCCGGGTCGAGCTCACGGGCCTCCCCATCAACCGGGTGATGTGGGAGAAGCTGGCCAAGAAGAACATCGCCCGGCGCGCAGAGCTCCGTGAGGAGCTGATCGCGAAGCTGCCCGACCCTAAGGGCCAGTACGCGCTCCCGGGTCTGGGCGGCAGTTGGAACATCGACTCCAGCAAGCAGATGCTCGAGTCGCTTCGGATTCTCGGGCTCACCTCGAAGATCGACGACCCGGCCGGGGGCAAGAAAAAGATTCGAGTCCCCCTCAGGGGCACGAGGGAGATCGAGCTGGCCCAGCACGCGAAGCGCTATAAGCTCGTGCGCCTCCTGCTCGAGTATCGGGGGGTCGCCCAGCTCGTGAAGACCTACGGCCTCACCTTCCTTCGGCACATCGACACCGACGGGCGAATCCACCCCGACTACTACGGCTTGCTCGCCACGGGCCGCTACTCGGCCAACAAGAGCCTCCAGCAGATCCCCAGGGCCTATGATTTCCGGGCGTGCTTCCGACCTCACGACGGTCGCTGGTTCGTCGCTGCGGACTACGGCGGCATCGAGATGCGCCTCTGTGCCGAGATCTCCGGCGACCCCGAGCTGATCAAGGTCTTCGTCGATGGGGAGGACGCCCATTACGCCACCGCGGCGATCATCATGGACAAGATCGTTGAGGAGGTGACGAAGGAAGAGCGGCAACAGGCGAAGCCGGTGAATTTCGGCCTCATCTACGGCATGATGCCCGACAAGCTGGTCCTCTACGCCATGGCGAACTACGGCGTCACGATGACCCTGGCCCAGGCGCGGCGCTATCGCGATCGCTACTTCGCCAGATATGCGGGCATCGCCCGGTGGCACGAGCGGGTGCTCCGCCACGGGAAGCGGACTGGCTTCTCGAGGACCCTGAGCGGGCGCATCCGCTACCTCGACCGCCAGGCTCACAACGAGCACATGAACTGCCTCGACGAGGAGACGGAGGCGTTGACGGCGCGCGGGTGGGTACGGGGTTTCGACCTCCGTGATGGGGACGTTCTGCTGACGAAAAGCGCGGATACAGGGAGGCTAGAGTGGCAGAGTGCTGAGATCAAGAAGTGGCCCGACTATGAGGGGCCGCTGGTCGAGTTCAAGTCGCGGAGCTTTAGCGCTGTGTCGACTCCTGACCATCGCTGGCTTGTCCGGGACAAGAACAGTGGGCGGGATATGGAGCGCGTAACGAGCCGGATCTCGCTCCACGGGGACCATCGTATTCATCGCACGGGGGAGTATGTCTCTTTTGCAGATGAGGCTGTGATGGGTCCGAACGGGCCAGTCCGCATGAGGCTCGTGAAGGATGAGTTGGTGGAGCTTGTCGGGTGGTTCTTGACCGACGGGTGTTACACCGAGAAGAAGCGGGCCACGAAGCCTCCGAAGCCCATCGTTCGGATTATGCAGAGTCGCCGAGCTAACCCTGACAAGGTGGCGCGTATCGATGCCCTCATGGATAAGGTGACGAGCCAAGGAGTCCGGGTGTGGCGGTCCGAGGTGGAGCGGGATCAGATGGTGGTGTGGGAGGTCGACACAAAGATGTCGGAGGCACTGCACGAGATGTTCCCCCGACGATTGGTCACGTTGAGGTTCCTCCGAGGGTTGGCGTCAGACCAGCTCCATTTGCTTCTCGACACGATGCTCGCAGGGGATGGGCATATCGAAGCTAGCGGTAAGACCTCTTTCTGTACACGGTCGGAGGAGGGGGCTGGGCTATTCCAGGCCCTCTGCATGTTGTGTGGTGTGGCTACGACGAGTCACCGCCGAGACATGTCGGCCTATCAACCTCAGTCTGATCTGTTGGACAACGTTCCTCGGATGGGGGTGGTCTACTACGTGAACATCCTCAAGCGGGATAGGGTGCAGGTGCTCAAGGAGCATCGAAGGGACTTCCACGCGAAGCAAGGGGTGTGGTGCCCGATCGTGCCCAACACCTTCTTTGTGGCGCGTCGCGAAGGGCACGTCTACATCACGGGCAACACGCCGGTGCAGGGCTCGGGTGCAGATGCGCTCAAGTCGGCTCTCAAGGCCACGCAGGAGCGCATTGATAAGACCTTCGGGGTCTCGCCGGCGAAGACCCCGGACGGCCCCGTGGCCATCGTGCACCACGTGCACGATGAGATCTTGCTCGAGACGGACAAGGACGACGAGATGATCCTGGAGGCGCGGCAACAGCTCCACGATGGGATGTATGAGGGAATGGCCCAGTTCCTCACACAGCTCCCGACGGTGGTGGACCCCGCCGACGGCAATTCCTGGGCCGAGGTGCACTGATGTCG
>Ga0272441_10014862_pt1 | contig 10965 bp, 8 predicted proteins | sample SSMProp6N_FD_193582 | JGI IMG/M metagenome (GOLD analysis project Ga0272441, IMG submission 193582) | Marine sediment archaeal communities from Little Sippewissett salt marsh, Falmouth, MA, United States - SSM-Prop-6N | ecosystem: Environmental > Aquatic > Marine > Wetlands > Sediment ...
AGGGCGTTCTGCTGGGAGCCTTTGATCCCCAAGACCGGTTTATCGGCGGTAATATTTATCTGATTTGTGGACGGACGCTTTACTACAAATTCAACACATCACGACTCGATGCCCTGCAATGGCGCCCGAATAATATTTTATTTTGGGCCGGTATCCGGTATGCCAAAGAACAGGCATTGGATGCGATCGATCTTGGTTCCAGCGGTGAAGAGCAGACCGGCTTAATTCGCTTCAAGGATCATGTCGGAGCCCAAAAGACCGCGATTACCCATTTGGGATTCGCCCCTGATCATTATCATTTTAGCCGAAAAAGAATATTGACTTTTTTTACGAGAATGCTCACGCTTCCGTTTTTGCCGGATGGCCTCCTTAAATGGGGCAGTGACATTATTTATCACCATTTGGCCTGAAAATGACACAACCTGAGATACAGCGCTTGTTCAATGCGTGGGGGCAAAGCCATCTTCATCCGGATGCCGTCCCGCCGTGGCTGATCAACCGTTGGGAGGATGTAACGGGGATCGAATGGACTTCCGAAAAGATTCAACTCATGACTCGCAACATCCTTGAGGAATTGCATCCTAACGAAACGGATGTTTTACTGGAGATCGGTTGCGGCAGCGGATGGATATTAAAAAAACTGAAGAGCCATTGTCACCGGGTTCTGGGCCTGGATATCTCCCGGGCCATGCTCAAACTTGCCCGTTCTTCTTTGCCGGATGATTATCTCCTGGCCGCGGAGATGGCCCGGCTGCCCTTGAAATCCGAAAGTGCGGATCGCATTTTGTGTTATTTTGTTTTTCTCAACAACGAGGATGACGTATATTTACAGCAGACCTTGGAAGAGATCTACCGGGTTTTAAGAAAGGGCGGCCGGGCCTTGATCGGCCAACTTCCGGATGTGCATGGTTCCGACTCGTATGATCGGGCGAAAACGGAGTATGTACAATACTGCCGTAAGCATTTTCAGTTGGGCCCTGATTATCGACGGCAGCAGCGATTCCCAATCCGCTTGTTTGAACGTGACCAGATCAGGCGGTTTTTCTTAGGTCGGGGGATTTCCTTCCACTTCAATGATTCTTTTAATCCTTTCTTTTATCCCGGGCAACCGGCAACGGTCAAGTGGCGTTTTGACGTGATCTTGAATAAAGAATAATACTCCGACATGTATATTTTCAAAACATACAATCGGCAGTGGATAATCGTATTGTTTGTTGTCGGGATAGGGATATCCGGATGTAGGACCCGGGCCGATCAAGCGAGTAAACGGATACAATACCGCCAATCCCGCCTTCAATTGGGGACGCTGGTTAATCTCAATGTATGCGCTACGGAAGAAGATGCCCCGCGTCTGGGGCGTGCGTTTAATAGGATTTGGTCGCGGTTTGACGAGATTTATGCCCTGATGAGCCTCCATAAAAGTGGCAGTGATATTCTTCGGCTTAACAGCACCTATCCGCAGCCGGTCCGAATTGATCCGACAACATATCGGCTCATAGAATCAGCTGTTTTACTCGGGCGATTAACACGAGGGGCCTTTGATATAACCATTCGTCCTTTAGCCCTGACTTGGTCGCATGGCCAAAGTCAACAATCTATCCCGAGCCATCAGGTCATTTTCGATCGCATTCGCTACGTTGGGGATGAATATTTGCGGCTGATTCCTCCGGATCAGGTTCAACGTTTATCAGACAAGGTACAGGTCGATCTGGGCGGTATCGCTAAGGGCTATGCGATCGATGAAGCAGCGCGTCTTTTTCGTGAGGAAGGTTTTAGTGATTTTTTCATTGATGCTGGTGGCGATGTTTATTGCGGGGGAGTGAATTGTCGGGGCCAGCCTTGGCAGATCGGGATCCGGCATCCGCGCCAACCCAAAAAGATCATTGATGTCGTTTTTTTGCAGGACATGGCGGCGACCACATCCGGGGATTATGCACGTTTTTATATTATCGAAGGACAGAAGTGGTCCCATATCATTAATCCGATAACCGGGTATCCGCAAAAGGGTGTCGCCAGCGCGACGGTTATGGCGCCGGATGCCATGACAGCGGATGCCTTATCAACGGCTTTTTGCGTGTTGCCCCCCAGAACGAGCATCCCGATTATTGATAAAATGGGCCCTCAATATGCCGCTTTCATATTGCAGCAGACCGAAGACGGCCGGTTAATAAAAAAACAAAGCCAATATTATACTCAATTCCAATGATGCTGGCTATTTTCTGTGGCAATCGATTAGTTGTATGATACAATACACATCAATCAGCACAGGGTGATCCATTCAAGACAGGAGATCATTAGCATACCCATTATGTCGGATCAATCATCCCAGTATACTTTTGAAAATCTTTGCGACTCCATTGACGGATTTGAAGAATGTTATCGTCAGGATATCTCGCCGAGTGAGTTTTTTGGGTTTCCGTTGGAGGCGATCCTGAAAGCCGAAGATCGGCTGGCCGCGGTTTCTGAATTTTCGACGGCATATTTTTCAATGGAGTACGGGATTGCCCCCAGTATTTACAATTCTTTCCGTCTTAATCAGCCATTGAGTCCGGATAATCAGTTTTTCACTCACGAGGTGTTTTCCAATTATTGGCTATGTGATTATTTGTTCCGGATTTATATCGATAAATTGTTGGATATCCCGATTTACGGCGGTGGATTGGGTGTTTTAGCGGGAGACACGATGAAAAGCGCAGCCGACCTCGGTTATTCAATGGCCGGGATCGGTATCTTGTGGAACAAAGGTTATTTCAAGCAAAACTTCTGGTATAAACGCGGTCAGGTCCCTGAAGAGTTGACATGGGATCCGCATTCCTATCCCGGACTGATTCCTTTGAAAAACCGTATAACGATCGACACCTGCCAGGGACCGCTCGTATTACGGCTGTGGAAATATTATGTATACAGTTACGATCACAAGCATGCCTGTCCGATCATTTTGTTGGATTCCAACAATCCTGAGAATTCACCTCATTTTCAACAATTGACGGATCAGCTTTATCGTAGTGACAGTGTATGGTGGAAGATTTTTCAAAGGGTAATTCTCGGGATCGGCGGTATGAAGGCCCTGGCCAGTCTGGGTTATCAGGTTGACATTTATCATCTTAACGAAGGACATGCCGCCTTTGCCCTTTTGGAAAAATATGTTTCTTTGGATGATAAAAATCAAATGGAGAATGAGAAGCGTAAGTTTGTTTTTACCTGTCACACCCCGGTTGCGGCAGGCCATGACCGGTTTGCGATTGCCGATATTGCCGGGATTTTACCCGCGCCTTATGTTGATGCAGCCCATTGTTACGGTAAAGAAGATCCTCAATCAGATCAGATCAATCTGACGTTTATGTCTTTGAATAATTGTCCCAAGGTCAATGCCGTTGCCGTTAAGCATGGAGAAGTGATGCGTTTGCAGTTCCCCAACTTTGCCGATAAAATCGGCTCCATCACCAACGGTATCCATCTGCATACCTGGATCTCTGCGCCGATCCAAGCTCTTTTCGATAAATACTCGGATATTTTCGCCGGGTGGCGCCAAGATCCCTTGAGGATCGGTCGTATTCAGGAATTAAAGCAGAATTCGAACTTCCGGGAAGATCTTTTTCTGGCTCATCAAGACAACAAACACACCTTGATCGATTTGGTGGAAAAATGGCGTTTGAAAAAAGACATTTTGACCATCGGGTGGGCCCGCCGTATTGCGGGATATAAACGACCGGCTTTAATCTTTCATAATGTCGAACGTATTATTCGTATTGGTCAGGAGATTGGCCCGCTGCAGATTATCCTGGCTGGAAAAGCCCATCCCAATGATGATATCGGCGGTGCACATATTGACCGAATTTTAGAACACATTGACCGCTTGAACAATTATCGGGATATTGTGAAGGTCCTGATCCTGGAAAATTACGATACATTTTTCGGGAAATTATTAACAAGTTCCGTTGATATCTGGCTGAACAATCCCTTACCACCGTTTGAGGCGTCGGGCACCAGCGGGATGAAGGCCATCCTCAATGGTGTTTTACAATTGAGCACATTGGACGGGTGGATCGTGGAAGCTGCCGAGCATGATATCGGATGGATTTTTGGATATGAGCATACCGGCCCAGATATCGGCAAGGAGAATCAGTCCCGCATGGATGAGGACAGCCAGGCCCTTTATGACAAGTTGGATGACATCGCCCGGCTTTATTATGATACTCATTCTCATGATCAGGTGAATATCAAGAGCGTATGGATTGATAAAATGATCAACTGTATTGCTCAATCGGCATTTTTTAATACACAACGGATGATCCAGGAATACCGTCTACAGATGTGGGAAAGCCGACAGCGGGCACCTTTAGGATAAGGGATAGGCTTATGAAACAGTATTTGGATTTGGTCCGATATATTCTGGAAAACGGCGAATCGAAGCAAGATCGCACCGGAACCGGGACATTATCCGTTTTTGGTTACCAAACCCGATATGATTTAAGGGAAGGTTTCCCCATCGTAACGACAAAGAAGGTTTTATTCCCGGCGATCGTTCGCGAACTTTTGTGGTTTCTTAAAGGGGCGACCAATATCCATGACGGGCTGAAACCCTATACGCCGATCTGGGATGCCTGGGCGGATGAGCAGGGGGAGTTGGGGCCGATTTACGGGTATCAATGGCGTCGCTGGGAAAAATATGTATGGGATAATGACCGTCAGCAATTTTTCTGCCAACCTATTGATCAGATTCAGACGGCTTTGGAGCTCATCAAGAATAATCCCGATTCTCGGCGAATTATCGTCAGCGCGTGGAATGTGGCGGATCTGGATCGGATGGCCTTACCGCCGTGTCATGCCTTTTTTCAATTCTATGTCCTTAACGGGCGCTTGGATTGCCAGCTCTATCAGCGCTCGGCAGATGTTGCCTTGGGAGTCCCTTTTAATATTTCAAGTTATGCCCTCTTATTAAGCATGATGGCCATGGAATGCGATTTGACTCCCGGTTTCTTTATTCATACTTTGGGAGATGCCCACATTTACTTCAATCATGTCGAAGGGATCAAGCAACAACTGGAACGTGAGTGTTTGGCTTTGCCAAAACTCCAGTTATCTAAGAAAGCGATTTTGCAAATGAGCTTTGATGATATTCAGCTCGTTAATTATCAGTACCATCCTTTTATTAAATTTCCTATAGCAGTTTGATTTTTGGGCGAAGATATTGGTTGAATAAGAAAATCAGATATGTTCCCATTTACAATTATTGCGGCGGTGGATGACAAGTTTGGAATCGGTAAGGATGGGAAACTCCCTTGGCACTTATCCGCGGATTTGCAGCACTTCAATCGGATCACGACTAATGGCCGGGATCGGGGGCTGGTGAACATTGTCGTTATGGGGCGCAAGACGTGGGATTCTTTGCCGGACAAATACAAGCCATTGCCCAACCGAGTGAATTGGGTCATTTCTGGCAATACGAAGCTCGTATTGCCGAACGGTGTCAGACGCTTTGGAACCCTTAATGAGGCCTTGGAAGAAGCTGAAAAAAATCATGATTCTTCCGTAACAAAGGTTTTTATAATCGGTGGGGAACTAGTTTTTCATTCTGCATTACAACTGCCTGGATGCCAGAAAATATATCTGACTCATATCCAGCAAGACTTTTCCTGCGATACATTCTTCCCGGACCCAAATCCCAACTTTGAAATTTCGGCTAAATCAGAAATTCAGAAGGATCAAAATTTGACTTTCTGTTTTGCCGAATACATTCCAAAATCAGTCTAATTTTTCGGTGGATTTATTCAAATTTTTAATTTTTCAGTATTAATTAACTATTGTTAATATAAAAATATGTTAATTTTAAATGTTGAGTCTTATAGTATTGAAATATAATAAGTTAAGATAATTATTATTGATTTTGATATGTTCATCTTTCTAGACATCTCATATAAAATATCGTATAATTTAAATGTATGATTTACAATCTTTTACCTGTTAGGAGGTTGATGTTCCTGGTTCGTTGATTCGGCTATGGATTGATGTCCCTAATTCATCAATAATCAAGCAACTCATTAAATTTGTATTACTCAGTTTCCGGAATTCGTGTTTTTAAGGAAACTTTTATTTTAAATTACTGTTTGTGAGAAGCCATAGCCATGATAACAAATCGTTTAGGTCAAAAACGACATGTCCTCATTGTTGACGATGAGAAAAATTTGACCCAGATGTTATGTATGTTGTTGGAAACCCGCGGTTATACTGTAAAGACCGCTTATAGCGCAGAAGAAGCTCTTCAAAAAATCTCACCAGAACTCGATGTCATCATCCTCGATCTTGTCTTACCTGACCACAGCGGTTTCGATGTTTGCCGTGAATTAAAGCAATCGAACCAAACTAATCATATTCCGATTATCATGCTCAGTGCCCATTGCCTGAATGAAGATAAGGTTGAGGCCCTTTACTTGGGGGCCGATGATTTTATCGCCAAACCGTGTGAACATGAAGAGTTGTTTGCACGAATGGAGGTTGTGATGCGTAGGCGGCACCAATTCTTGCAAACGAGTTTAGTCAAAACGCCTAAAACGGTTATTTGTGAGCTTCGTAAGATTCTGGACGATGCTTTGATTGTGCCACATTTTCAGCCAATCTATTTGTTGGATCCCTTTAAATTTTACGGAGTTGAGATTTTAACCCGGCCCGTTCATCCCGGTATCTTTGCTACCCCCGAAGCATTATTCGAAGCGGCTCTTCAATATGGACTGTATTCCGAACTGGAGATTTTATCTTGGTCGATCGCTCTCGGTACGCTCTCCAAACATTTACGCGAATATAAGATATTTCTTAATTGTAATCCCTACTTCATCGAATCCTCTCAGTTTTTAAGGGTGAAGGCTATGCTGGAAAAAAACAGGATATTGCCGAACAATGTCATCTTGGAAATTACGGAGCGATCAGCCATAACAGATTTCAAGCTTTTTTACGAACAATTACATAATTATCGCGAGTATGGTTTTCAGTTTGCTGTAGATGATGTTGGTGGCGGATATGCGAGTCTTGAGTCAATTATTGAAACCAAACCCGAAGTCGTCAAGATCGATCACCATATCATCAAAGGTGTTACAAACGATCCTTATAAACAAAGCATCGTAAGGTTTATTGTTTCATTCTGCCAAGAAAACAATATCTTTTCAGTTGCCGAAGGAATCGAAACCCGTGAAGACCTTGAGACCGTGATTCGTATGGGTGTTCATGCCGGACAAGGTTATTATCTCTGCCGTCCCACCCCTGAGATTGATCTGGAACGCTTTCTTACGATTGAGCCCTGACCCTTCCTGGCTAAAATTTTCCCCTAACTTTTTTTTGCAAAAATCCAAAAATTATCTATAATATATATTCTATACACTAATAAGAATATATAATGACCACACTCATTCTTTTATTTGTCGGTGTCAATATTGGATCAGCTATTTGCTCCATGAGCGAGGCTGCCATTTTAAGTCTGCCCTTGATTCGCGCCCGTATTCTTTTTGATCAGAAACGCAAAAATTCCAGGGATTTATTATACCTGAAAGAAAATATTGCGGATGTTATTACTTCGATCGTACTGATCAATAACGCCGTTAATATCGCGGGATCGATTTTTGTTGGACAGCAGGTTGCTTTGATTTTCGGGGATCAGTGGCTCGGGCTGACCGCTACCCTAATGACCTTTAGTATTATCATTATCGGTGAGATTATCCCTAAGAGAATCGGCGAGCATTATAAAATCGGCATATCCTTATTGATTGCCAAGCCGATAAAATGGCTTACGGTTCTTTTTCGTCCTGTTATTAAATTTTTAGCAAGAGTGACGAGCCCGTTTATCAAACGGCAGCAACTGCCGCGGGTTACGGAAGACGAGATCCGGATGATGCTGAAGTTGGGGCGGGATGCCGGAACGGTCGAAACGGATGAAGAGTTATTATGCAACCGCGTCTTCAAATTGAACGATCTACGTGCCTTTCAGATCATGAAACCGATCGAACAGATTTATGCTTTGCCCGCTGAGAAATCTTTAGGGGAGCTTCGTCAACAGATCATGAAATCCCGATATAGCAGGATCGCGGTTTATGATAAAGATCCCCGTGATTTTGTCGGGATGGTTCAGCAACGTGTTTTGTTGCGTGAAATCGCCGCGGATCACTATGACCTGAAGGTCCGCGATCTTATGACCGTGCCCATTTTTGTGAATTGGTTCACCCGATCTGATGAGTTGCTGGAAAAATTCTTAATTTACAATCAACACCTTTTTATTGTTCAAGACACACGCGGTAAGGATGTGGGTTTGGTCACGATGGAAGACGTTCTGGAAGAACTCTTTGGCGAGATCTATGATGAAAAAGATGTTCAGCCCCACCGGCAGACTCCCGATGCGTCGGGTCCTGCTCAAGAGCAGGGCGGTTCTGAAACTCCTTCATGATGAGTTATGGTATGAATTAATGTCCAATAAAACACTATCGATCCAATACGATTTCAGCCTTTTTTCCGAGCAGGATATTTACTTGTTTAAGGAAGGACGGCATTTCCGCTTATATAATAAGTTCGGCGCGCATCCTGTCTGCCACCGGAATGTCGGGGGCGTCTATTTTGCGGTCTGGGCTCCCAATGCCCGATATGTTTCCGTTATGGGTGATTTTAATGATTGGGATAAAGGCGCTCATCCGCTTCAAGCCCGTTGGGATAGCTCTGGGGTATGGGAGGGTTTTGTTCCCAAGATCGGCCCCGGCGCCCTTTATAAATTTTTCATCCATTCCAATAATAACGATTATCAAGCCGATAAGATTGATCCGTATGCTTTTTATGCGGAATGCCCCCCTCGAACCAGCTCGATCGTCTGGGATCTTCAGTATGCATGGAAAGATCAGGCCTGGATGGAAACGCGGAGGCAGAAAAACGCGCTGGACGCGCCCATCTCCATCTATGAGATCCATCTGGGCTCCTGGCGCCGAAAGGTAGAGGAGCAAAATCGGGCGTTGACATACAAGGAAATGACGAGCCAACTGATTGAGTACATCAAGAAAATGGGATTTACGCATATTGAACTTTTACCCGTAATGGAACATCCGTTTTACGGCTCTTGGGGTTATCAGGTTTTAGGATATTTTGCACCGACGAATCGTTACGGGACCCCGCAAGATTTCATGTATTTCGTCGATCAACTGCATCAGAACGATATTGGCGTTTTTCTGGATTGGGTCCCGTCCCATTTTCCTTCCGACGGACACGGTCTGGTTTACTATGACGGAACGCATCTCTATGAACACGCGGATCCCCAAAAAGGCTTCCACCCGGATTGGAAAAGTTATATTTTCAACTATTCCCGCAATGAGGTTAAGGAATTCTTGATCTCGAATGCCTTGTTCTGGATGGACCGTTACCATATTGACGGTTTCCGGGTCGATGCGGTTGCCTCGATGCTGTATCTTGATTATTCGAGAAAAGAAGGGGAATGGTCTCCCAATATTTATGGAGGACGGGAAAATATCGAAGCGATCGATCTTATCCGGGATCTGAATCAAATTGTTTATCAGGAGTATCCCGATATCCAGATGATCGCCGAGGAATCAACTTCCTGGCCGCAGGTTTCCCGGCCGGTTTCGGGCGGGGGGTTGGGCTTCGGGATGAAGTGGAATATGGGATGGATGCACGATACCCTTAAATATTTCTCCTTGGATACGATTTACCGCAAGCACCATCATAACGATCTCACTTTCAGTATGCTTTATGCTTTTCACGAGAATTTTATTTTGATTCTTTCACATGATGAGGTGGTATACGGCAAAGGATCCTTACTGCGCAAGATGCCCGGTGACAATTGGCAGAAATTCGCCAATCTAAGATTGTTGCTGGGATACATGTTCGCCCACCCGGGAAAAAAGCTTTTATTTATGGGTGGGGAATTCGGGCAATGGGACGAATGGCAGCATGAAAAAAGTTTGGATTGGCATTTGTTGGAGTTTCCCGAGCATCAGCAGATTTCCCGGCTCGTTTGCGATCTGAACAGGGTTTATCGATCGGAGGCATCTTTATCGAGATGCGATTTTGATTATCCCGGGTTTGAATGGATTCACATGGGTGACTGGGAGAAAAGCATCTTGGTTTTTGCCCGAAAGGATCCTACCGATGACTCAGTCGTCATGGCCGCGTGCAACTTTACTCCTACCCCGCAACATCAATACCGGATCGGAACGATTTGTCCGGGACTATGGAAGGAGATCATCAACACTGATGCTCAGGTCTACGGCGGCAGCGGATTCGGTAATGGCGGCCAGATTCGAAGCGTGCCGGTCCCATATCATGGCCGGGATCACTCCCTATTACTAAATTTACCGCCCTTGGGAGTTTTATTGTTGAAATGGGATCCGGCATCCTTACCGGATCCTCAACAGCCGAAACAGGATTAGTCAGATGGCGCGCTATCTTTTCATTCATGGACATTTTTATCAACCGCCGAGAGAGAATCCCTGGTTGGAGGAGATTGAGATTCAGGATTCCGCCCGGCCTTATCAGAATTGGAATGAACGGATCACGGCAGAATGCTATGCGCCCAACGCCGCATCCCGCATTCATAATGATAAAGGCAAGATTCTGGATGTGGTGAACAATTATTCCCGAATCAGTTTCAATTTCGGCCCAACATTGATGAGCTGGCTGGAACGTTTTGAACCGGAAGTGTATTTGGCGATCCTGAAAGCGGATAAATCCGCTCAGCAATTTTTCGCGGGCCACGGTTCGGCCATTGCCCAGGCCTATAACCACATGATTATGCCTTTGGCTAACGAACGGGACAAGCGAACTCAGGTTCTTTGGGGAATCAAAGATTTTGAATCACGGTTTAAACGCAAACCCGAAGGGATGTGGTTGCCGGAAACAGCTGTGGATGTCGCCTCCCTGGAGGCCTTGGCAGCCCAAGGGTTGCGATTTACGATCCTGGCCCCGTATCAGGCCAAGCGGATC
>Ga0272441_10014863_pt1 | contig 10964 bp, 7 predicted proteins | sample SSMProp6N_FD_193582 | JGI IMG/M metagenome (GOLD analysis project Ga0272441, IMG submission 193582) | Marine sediment archaeal communities from Little Sippewissett salt marsh, Falmouth, MA, United States - SSM-Prop-6N | ecosystem: Environmental > Aquatic > Marine > Wetlands > Sediment ...
AGACGGTGGAGGGGGCCAGGGCCAGGAGGTCGATGAGCTGGCAGAGGCACAGCTCGCCGTGCCGCAGGGCCATGAGGGCCCGCAGGCGGCTTTCATCGCTCAGGGCTTTGGTGATGGAGAGGAAGGAAAGCATGGGGTCATTCTATACTTGGTCAAGTGTCGAAGTGTAGGCGGGGGGGAAGTTGAAACACGGAGGGCCACGGAGGGGGAGAAGGGGGGCCGAAACGCCGACCCCGACAGCCGACAGCCGACAGCCGAAAGCCGACAGCCGAAAGCCGACAGCCGAAAGCCGGGACGGAATGACGGCCGGCGGGCCGAACACCTCCACTCGCCACGCGAATGCGTTGAGCTACTCGCTGCCGGGTGGTGGGAGATCGCTGTTGACGATGAGACGGGCGATCTTCCAGGAGTCATCTCGCTGGCGGCGAAGGATGAAGATGGATTTGCCCGTGTCGTTGAGCACGTTCCCACCGGAGCGCGGCGTGGCCGTCAGCGTGTAGGTGCTCCGGTAGAACGCCCAGTCATCGGTGACCTCGATCTCCTGGATCTCGCCATCGCCCTCAACGACGTAATCAGCGAGGACAGCCCGGTACAGCGAGCGGATCTCTTCCCGGCCGATCAGCTCGGGTTGCTCCTGGGGCATGAGGATCGAGTCATCCGCGTACAGCTCGGCCAGCGCATCGGCATTGCCTGCATTCCAGGCCTTCTGCCAGTCCGCGGCCAGGCGCCTGATCGCCGCGATGTCCTCGGCATGGCCGTCCGGCTCGGCGGCCGACTCCGGCCGATCCCGGGCGAAACGAGCGCAGGCGCCGAGGAACATAAAACAGGCCAACGCGAGCATGTACGAAGAGGAGTCCATCAGACGCTTCCTGTTCAGCGGAATCCGATTCCATTGCCGATGGGTCCAGGAGCCGCGCGGCGGCGATCGCTGCGCTGGATCCGCGCGAGGGACCTTGCAGAGTATATCCCGCAGCGCCGCCGGTCGCGACGCAGGAGAGATCAGTGCCCTCCATCCCGCAGCGCCACGGGTCGCGACGCAGCCAGAAATTGGACCTGTCCCGTTTTCCACCGTTTTCCGCCTCAATAATTGGACCTTTCCCGTTTTCCGCCCCCGTTTTCCACCCCGTTTTCCACCCGGACCTCCTGTCCCGTGTTCCGTCGTTTTGCGTGGACCTATTGCCGCCGGTTGCAGCCTCAAGTAGTATGTACCTGTCCAGTGGCCTCGGCCATACCACGGGAGGGCAATCCATGACTCACAACAGACATGTTCTGGCGGGGTTCCTGCCAGCCCTCTGCCTTGTGTTCGGCCTTCCGGCCATCGCGGCGGCGGACACACCACGCGAAATAGCCGAAAGGACGACGCCATCAGTGGTCCTCCTGGTCATGGAGGACCAAGATGGTCGCCCGCTCACGCTCGCAACCGGTTTCGTCGTTGGAGATGGTCTCGTCGCTACGAATTACCATGTCGTCAAGGGTGCAGCACGCGGGTTCGCGCGTGTTGTTGGGACGGACGAGCGCACTGCGGTTCGGGCTGTCTTTGATGCGGATCAGGATGTGGATCTCGCCCTGCTGTCGGTTGAGAGACTGAAGGCCGCCGCGCTACCGCTTGGTGATAGTGCCAAGGTCTCGATCGGTGACGAAGTCTTCGTTCTGAGTAACCCTGAAGGTCTTGAGGGCACCTTCTCCGCTGGCATCGTCAGCGCGATTCGGCGAAGCGACGATGAACACCGCCTGCAGATCACAGCACCGATTTCATCGGGTAGCAGCGGCGGGCCGGTGTTGAACACCGAGGGCAAGGTCATCGGCATTGTTGCTGCCACGATAACCGAGGGTCAGAATCTGAACTTCGCGATTCCCGCGGAGTACCTTGTCGCACTCCTTTCCAGGCCGCGTGTGACTGAACCGCTCGATCAGCAACTTAGCTGGCTAGGTCAGCAGGTGAACCCTCAACTTCCCGCCGATGCCGAGATTGCGACCTCGGTCGAGAGCATTCGCAAGGCAGCCGAGGAGGGTGATCCCGATGCCATGTATCAACTTGGTGAGTTGTACCACGCGGGCCGAGGCGTTCTTCAGAACTACTTCGAGGCCGCACGGCTGTTTCGTCAGGCGGCCGACGCCGAACATACGCGGGCGATGCACAGTCTCGGGAGTATGTATGCGGTAGGTAACGGCGTGCCGAAGGATCCTGAGCAGGCGCTGGCGTGGCTGCGAAAGGCGGCAGCTCTCGGCGAGACCGCTGCGTATTCGACGCTCGCGCTGACCTTCGACCACGGCTGGCACGGAGTGTCGCCAGATCCAGAAAGAGCGGCACACTGGTATCGCAAAGCAGCTGAGAACGGAGCCTGGCCTGCCGCGCGCTCGCTTGGAATCATGTACCTTGAGGGTCGCGGCGTCCCCCAGGACGAGTCGGAGGCAGAGAAATGGCTTCGCATGGCGGCTGAGAAGTGCCGTGCGCTGGTCGAGGCAGGCGACACCTCGATGCTCTTGACACTCGCTGACATGTACGACCTCGGACATGGTGTGCCGCAAGACGACCTTGAAGCTGCAAAGCTCGTACGAAAGGCTGCTGAGGATGGGCAGATCGATAGGATTTACTACAAGGGCTTTGGCTACGAACTAGGATTATTATTGTGTGAGCGCAATCCTGAGCAAGCCGCAAGATGGTATCACCGCGCTGCCACGTACGGGCACGCCCGGGCCATGTCGCGACTCGGTTCGATGTATTCGACGGGTAGTGGCGTTCGACAAGACCAGGGGGAAGCAGTCCGGCTCTTTCGACAAGCGGCAGAACTCGGTGACGCCGAAGCAATGATGAAATGTGGTGCGGCGTACGCTTCGGGCACTGGCGTTGAGCGCGACGATCGGGAAGCGGTAATCTGGTTCCGCAAGGCGGCCGAACACGCACAGGAGAAAGCGATGTACTTCCTCGGGGGCATGTACTGCCTCGGTCTCGGAGTACCTCAAGACGATGCGGAAGCGTATACCTGGCTATCGCTTGCCGTCTCGTTCGGCTCGACCGAAGCAGTCGAGCTCCGCGATGAAGTCGCCGATCGACTGACGCCCGAGATTAGGCTGAGCGCACAGACACGCGCGCGAGAGTTATTCCGTCAGATCAACGAGCGTGCACAGCCTTGATCGACGGAGCACAAAAGTCCAGCCGCCCGATGCGTGGGATCCAACGTCATCCGAATGGCTTTCGGTATCGGTTGGTACAGTGGTAGTAGCCTCTCAGGTCTTCAGGTAGAATACAGAATAGCTCAACCTCTCCGTAAGGCTCGATTGTCGTGAAGTCGGCAATCCAGACCTCTGCGAACCCACAGTCCGCCGCGCCTTCGACCACTGAATCGGTGAGGAATCGCTTCAGCTCGCTCAGCCCGCAGTTCATCAGTTGCAGCACCAGGATAGTGTCGTCTGGGAATTGCCAGTTCCCATCCTGACGTTTCATGTCCTTAACGAAAACAGCGCTGCACACCAGATCGGCAGCTTGGTCGGGAGGCATCAATGGTCCTTGGAGTATGATCTCATCAGGATCACTCCGCACTTCTGTGAGCTCCAGACCGCAACGAGACCCATCAGTACGTTCACAGATGAAGTCGGGTCGCTCAAGGCGGCTGGCAATGATCAGAGAATCACCCGTGGCGCGCTCGTACGCATGAGCGAACAGGCGGAAAGCCTCCTCTTCGACCATCTTCTTGCCAAGCTCTTGGTCATTCACGCTTCTGCCGCTCCTGGCGAGGACATCGGGTGATCTCCGAGAGGGGCTCTTCCAGATCGTCCGGCATCAGGATGCCGATTCTACCAGACCGCACACCCGCCGTCAGGGCTGGTATCATGGCCGGCCCCCGGAAAAGGACTGGATCAGGCTCAGGATCAGGAGAAGTTCCCCATGCTCGGCAAGGTGTTCAAGGCGTATGACGTGCGGGCCACGTATCCCAAGCCCCTCAGCGAGAAGCTCGCCTGGCAGATCGGCTACGGGACGGCCCAATACCTCACCGAGCTGGCCGCGGAGGCCGGCTACGACGAGCCGATGATGCGCCACATCGTCGTCGGGCGCGACATGCGTCAAAGCTCGCCTGACCTGTCCGAGGCCCTCAAAAAGGGCATCCGGGACTTCGGGGCGAGCGTGATCGACGTGGGGATGGTCGACACGCCGTTCATCTACTTCGCGATCAACTACCTCGGCTGCTGCGGGGGCGTGCAGACCACCGCCTCGCACAACCCGTCCAACTACAACGGCTTCAAGATCTCGAAGATCCACGCCAAACCTGTCGGGATGACCACCGGGCTGGACGAGATACGGCGGTTCGCGGCCATCGCCGACGTTGACAAGATCGACCCGGCCGGCGGCCGCGAGGAGCAACGCGACCTGTGGCAGGCGTATCGCGACCATGTCCATGCCTTCCTTTCCCCGGCCCTGCTGGAGGGCACGAAGAAGCTGAAGGTGGCGATCGATGCCTCCAACGGCATGGCGGGGACGATGGTCCCGAAGGTCTTCGCCGATGTGCCGGGCCTGGACATCATCGAGCTGAACTTCGACAACTCGACCGGCGAGTTCGTGCACGAGCCGAACCCGCTGGTGGAGGCGAACCTCGCCCAGCTTCGCGAGGCCGTGCGCGCCGAGAAGGCCGACCTGGGAATCTGCTTCGACGGCGATGCCGACCGCTGCATGGTCGTGGATGAGAAGGCCGACATCATCGGTTGCGATCATCTCACCGGCTGGCTGGCCCAACGGTTTCTGAGAGATCATCCGCGATCGGCGATCGTGTTCGATCTGCGCTCGAGCAAGTCGCTGGGCGAGATGATCGTGGAAGCGGGTGGGAAGCCGGTGAAGAGCCGTGTGGGGCACGTGTTCATGAAAGCCAAGCTCGCCGAGCACGATGCGGTGTTCGGCGGGGAGCTGAGCGGGCATTTCTATTTCCGCGACAACTTCAGCGCCGACTCCGGGGCGATCGCGTTCGCGAGCGTGGTGAGCGCGCTGGCGGAGGCGGGCGGGCCGCTGAGCCGGCAGATCGAGCCGGCGAAGCGGTACGTGCAGTCCGGCGAGATCAACTTCGAGACCGACGACAAGGAGATGGCCCTGGATGATTTGAAGCGGGCCTATCCGAAGGCGAAGATCGACGAGCTGGACGGCGTGACGGTGGATGCGGGCAAGTGGTGGTGCAACGTGAGGCCCAGCAACACCGAGCCCCTGCTGCGGCTGAACCTCGAGGGGCCGGATGCGGCGACGGTGGATCGGCTCATCGAGGAGGTCTCCAAGCACCTGGGGAAGCGCGTGGAGCATTGAGGCGGCGCGGCGGTCTGGAGGCGGCGCCGGGCTATGATGTGCTCAATTCGGTGAATGCAATCGGCGCGGCCGGTCCGCGCGGGCGGTGAGCAGGGGGGCGAAGCCCGTCGGATCGGCCCGGAAGGAGGTGACCATGGACAGCCGCAGTCCTGCCGGCGGGCCGGCGGAGGAGACGATCCTCGACAGCCTCGTCGAGCATGTCGTGCGACATGACCGGGAGATGAGGATCATCTGGGCGAACCGCGCTGCGTGCGAATCGGTGGGGCTGAGTCGCCAGGAGGTGATCGGCAGGCATTGCTATGAACTCTGGGCCTGTCGCGAGGATCCCTGCCCGGACTGCCCGGTCACCGCGGCGATGCGGGATGGCGAGCGACATCGGATCGAGAGGAACACGCCCGATGGAAGGGCGTGGATCATCACCGGCAGCCCGGTGCGTGACGAGGAGGGCGCCATCATCGGCGGGGTGGAGACCACGCTCGAGATCACGGACCGAAAGCGCGCCGAGGAGACGCTTCAGGCGAGCGAGAACCGCCAGCGCTTCGTCGTCGCGCACATGCCCGTGCTCATGAGTGCCGTCGACGCGGATGGAAACATCGTCGAATGGAACCGCGAGTGCGAACGGGTCACGGGCTACACGGCCGAGGAGATCGTGGGGAACCCGCGGGCGATGGAGTTGCTCTACCCGGATGCGGACTACCGCCGGCAGTTGATGGCCGAATGGAAGAGGCGGGGCAGCGAGTTCCGCGACTGGGAGCACCGCCTGCGTTGCAAGAACGGCTCGGAGCGGATCATCGCCCTCTCGAGCATCGCCGAGCGACCGTCCGCCGCGGACTGGTTGTCCTGGAGCATCGGGGTGGACATCACCGAGCGCAAGCGGGCGGAGGAGGCTTCGCGGGAGAGCCGGGCCCTGCTTGAATCGACGATCGAAAGCCTGCCTTTCGATTTCTTCGCTCTCGATCCGCAGGGGCGCTACATCATGCAGAACAGCTTCTGCCGCCAGCGGTGGGGCGATTCGATCGGTCAGCGGCCGGAGGACCTTGACATCGGCGAAGAGATCCGGTCGCTGTGGATGGCCAACAATCGCCGCGCGATGGCCGGCGAGACGATCGACGAGGAGGTGGCGTTCTCCTTCGGCGGGCGCAGCGGCTTCTACCGGAACATCATCACGCCGATCCGTGATGAGGGCGAGATTCGCGGCATTCTGGGGGTGAATCTCGATGTCACCGAGCGCAAGCAGATCGAGGAACAGCGCCTGGCGCATCTGCGATTCCTCGAGAGCCTGGAGCGGATCGATCGGGAGGTCCGGCGGGCGACGGATCTGGAGGAGATGATGAGCGCAGTGCTCGAGGCGGCGCGCAGCGTGTTCGACTGCGACCGGGCGTGGCTTCTATATCCGTGCGATCCCGAGGCGCTGAGCTGGCGGGTGCCCATGGAGCGGACGACGCCACCGTATCCCGGTGCGATGGCCCAGGATGTGGAGGTTCCGATGGATGAGGGGGTGGCCCGGGTCATGCGGCTCGTGCTGCAGAATGAGGGACCAGTGAAATTCGGGCCCGGCTCGGAGCATCCGCTGCCCGAGGCGGCCGCCCAGCGGTTCCACTACCAGTCCCAGATCGGGATGGCGGTGTATCCCCAAACCGGTGGTCCCTGGATGTTCGGCCTGCACCAGTGCTCCTCCCCGCGGCAGTGGTCCGACGAGGAGGAGAGGCTCTTCCAGGAGATTGGCCGACGGATCGGCGACTCCCTGAGCACCCTGCTGATGCTGCGCGATCTGCGGGAGAGCCGCCGTGCCCTGGCCACCCTCATGGATAATCTCCCGGGAATGGCCTATCGCTGTCTCAACGATGAGCAGTGGACGATGCGTTTTGTCAGCGACGGGTGCGTGGAGCTGACCGGCTACCAGTCAGAGGACCTGATCGAGAACGCCGTCGTCGCCTATACGGATCTGATTCATCCCGACGACCGCCGGCTGGTGCGCGAAGAGATCGACGAGGCCCTGGAGGGGCGCGACCTGTTCCAGATCATCTACCGGATCCGGACGGCGCGGGGGCGGCTGCGCTGGGTCTGGGAGCAGGGCCGCGGCGTCTTCGACAACGACGGCCGGCTCGAGGCGCTGGAGGGTTTCATCGCCGACATCACCGAGCGCCAGGAGGCGGAGGCGGCGCTCGTCGCCTCCGAGCAGAACTATCGCGCCATCTTCGACGCCGCCAACGATGCCTTCTTCATCCACGATGCCCAGACCGGCAAGATCCTGGATGTTAACCAGAAGATGTGCGATCTCTTCGGCTACAGTCGAGCGGAAGCGCGGGAGCTGACCATCGGCGAGTTGAGCCGCGGCACTCCGCCGTACTCGACGGAGGACGCCGTGCGCTGGGTGAGAAAGGCAGCCGAGGAAGGCCAGCAGGTGTTCGAGTGGATCGCCCGAGCCAAGTCCGGCCGCACCTTCTGGGCAGAGGTGAACCTCAAAAGCGCCATGATTGGCGGAGAGCGGCACGTGCTGGCGGTCGTGCGCGACATCAGCGAGCGAAAACGGGCCGAGGAGGCCCTGCGCAAGAGCGAGGAGCAGTTGCGCTTCATGGTCGGGCAGATGCCGGCCGTCGTGTGGACGATCGACACGGACCTTCGCTTCACCTCCTCGCAGGGCGGCGGGCTGCATGAGCTGAGCCTCTTTCCCGACCAGGTCATCGGCCAGGACCTGCTTGCGTATTTTCGTACCGATGACCCCCAGTTCCCGCCGATTGTCGCCCATCGTCGGGCTCTGGCAGGCGAGTCGGTCGAGTACGAGATGACTTGGACGGGACGCACCTTTGCCACCCACGTCGAGCCCCTGCGCGACGCCGCCGGCCGGATCATCGGTTGCGTCGGCGTGGCCCTGGACATCACCGAGCGAAAGGCCGCCGAGGAAGAAGTGCGCCGCAGGGCCGAGGCCGAACGCCTCCTCCTCAGCGAACTGGATCACCGCGTGCGCAACAACCTCAGCTCCCTCATCGCCCTCATCGATCTCATGGGCGCCAGCTCCACCAACGTCAGCGAGTTCGCCGAGGCGATCCGGGGGCGGGCCCGCACCATGGCCACCGTGCACAGCGCCCTCTCTCGAAGCCACTGGGAAGCCGTGCGCCTCCGCGCGCTGCTCGATGCGCTCGTGCCCCCGGGGGTGAAGGGAATCCTCCGCATCACCGGTTCGGATCTGCGCATCACCGCCGCCCAGGCCCAGGCCCTGGGCATGGTCATCAACGAGCTGATGACCAACAGCTTCAAGCACGGCGCCCTGGGCGCCGCCGGCGGAGCCGTGGACGTGAGCTGGGAGGAGGCGCCCGCCGACGCGCACGGCATCTCCCTGACCCTGCGCTGGGAAGAATCGGGCGGGCCGGCCATCGAGAACTCGCCGGAGGCCGGATTCGGCACGGGCCTCATCAACGGGCTCGTCAATTCCGAGCTGCGAGGCCGCGCGCACTTCGATTATCCGCGCCGGGGGGCGCGCCATCTCTTCCGCATCAACCTCGATGAGCCGCAGACGCCGCGCACTCCGGCCGAGACGGATCCCGCTACGTCCCCGGAATCGGGTTGATCACGCCCTCCCAGGGGCTGGACGCCGTCGCATACATCCGCTTGGCAATGCGCCCGGACCGCGCGCCGTGATAGCCCGCTTCGCAGGCCGCCTTCATCGCCCGCGCCATGCGCACCGGGTCCCTCGCCAGGGCGATGCCCGTGTTGAGCAGGACGCCGTCTGCGCCCAGCTCCATCCCCATCGCCACATCGCTGGGCGCGCCCACGCCCGCATCGACGATCACCGGATAGTCCTTCTCACCGCCCGCGGCCGGGTCCTTGAGAAGTTCCAGAATCATCATGATCGCGGCTGGGTTGGCGATGCCGCGCCCGCATCCGATCGGGCTGCCCGCGGGCATCACGCTCGTCGCGCCCGCATCGCGCAGCCGCACCGCCGTGATCGGATCATCGTTGCTGTAGCAGAGCACGCTGAACCCATCGGCCAGCAGTTCGCGGCAGGCTTCCAGCGTGCCCATAGGGTCCGGCAGCAGCGTCTTCTTGTCGCCGAGCACCTCCAGCTTCACCCAGCTCTTGCCGGGGTTGTTGAGCTGCTCGAGGATCTCACGCCCCAGCCGCGCCACGCGCACGGCATCCTCAGCGTTGAAGCAGCCGGCCGTGTTGGGCAGGATCGTGTACCGATCGGTGTCGATGAAGTCCAGCAGCGAGCGGCCTTCCTTGTCCATCAGCCGGTCGCGCCGCACCGCCACGGTCACGACCTCCGTGCCCGAGGCGTCCAGCGCCTGCCGCATGATCTCGTAGCTTTCGTACTTGCCCGTGCCCACCACGAGCCGGTTGTGGATCGTGCAGTGACCGAGTTTGAGGGGCTCGTATGCCGTGCCGGGCGTGGCGGGGGGTTTTACTTCCGTCTGTGTCATGGTCAGTTCATCCTTTGCCTTCATCCGCCTCCCACGAGCGTGACGATCTCGATGATATCGCCATCGCCCAGCGCGTGGCCTTCATGCTCGCGCTTCGGGATCAGCGCCTTATTGACCTCGACGGCGCACGGGGCGGCGTCCAGCTCGTAGTGCCGGAGAAGCCGGGCGACCGAGCAGGGGCCATCGAGCATCACATCCTCGCCGTTGACGGAAAGTTTCATGGCAGGGCATCATAGGGGCCCACCGCGGCCCGGGTCACGCCGTCTGCGCCGCGGAGAAAAAGGCCCGGCTCCGGCGCGGTGGGCCGGAGCTCGGCAAGCCGCAACATCTCCGCCGCAGGATCAGGCGAAGAGCACCGCGCGCCGCGCGCACCCCGCGGAAAACGACTCCCGACCCCTTTTTCGATCCGAACGAGCTCGAGGACCGCGACCCGGACGGCTCAGGCGGCAACGACCCCCTCGACCTCACCTACGACCACGCCGGCAACCTCCGCCTGCGGTACGCCAACGCCGAGGATGCCTATCGCTACACCCACGACGGCTGGAACCGCCTGGTCAAGGTCGAGTTCGTGGATGACATCGACGGCTCTCCCACCGCCTCCACCGTGGGCGAATACGCCTACAACGGGCTGAACTGGCGTATAATGAGGCAGGCCGACACGGACCTCGACAACGACCTGGACCAGCAGCGGATGATGTACTACTCGGCCACCCCCGGAATGTGGCAGCTCCTGGAGGAGGATGTCTGGGACGACTGGACGGCCCAGACGCCCGGCGACATCGACCGCCACGTCCAGTACGTCTGGGGCGCTCGGTACATCGATGATATCATCCTGCGCCGCGAGGACCGAAGCGATGGCCAGGATCCGGGTCCGGATGGCGACTACGCCGACGATGATGACATCACGCGCTACTACCTCACGGATGTTCAGTTCTCGCCGGTGGCGATCGTGGATCACACGGCGGCGATGATCGAGCGCATCAGCTACACGCCCTACGGCGAGGCGCGCCATCACCGCATGGCCGACCTCACCGGCGATGGCCATACGGACTATATCGACTACCTGATCCTCCACAACAACCTCGGCGGCTTCGGCGCCGGCGACATCGACTACGACGGCGATGTTGACACAACCGACGAGCAGGCTCTCTGGGCTGACTTTGGCGCCGGGACCGCCGCCGGCCGGCTCAGCTACGCCAGCGAGGACAACATCATCGGCTACGACGGCTACATCTTCAACGTCGAGACGTGTGAGTACA
>Ga0272441_10014864_pt1 | contig 10963 bp, 10 predicted proteins | sample SSMProp6N_FD_193582 | JGI IMG/M metagenome (GOLD analysis project Ga0272441, IMG submission 193582) | Marine sediment archaeal communities from Little Sippewissett salt marsh, Falmouth, MA, United States - SSM-Prop-6N | ecosystem: Environmental > Aquatic > Marine > Wetlands > Sediment ...
AACTATTTAATTGATTATTTTCATTTTTGGTATAATAAGAAACGATTATAATGATTTATTTTAAGTAATATAATATCAAATTTCAAAATCATCGACGGATTATTATCCTTTCGACTGGAAAGCAATATATTGTCCAAATTCAAGGCAATCATATGCCTCGTCGCCAAACGGTAGCGGTGTTCTTTGCATTGACGATGTTTTTGATGCCGTCAGTGCAGGCAATGTTTTTGCCCAATCCTTTCCATGACGCGCCATCAGATCGTGATAGTGTGGAGGAAGGTCCCTATTGGAGAGAGTTGATAGGCGTGGACATGCCGTTAACGGACTATAGTTTCATTTCAGAGATAATATGCACCAGAGGAGGAGATCTTCTTGTCATAGGAACAGACGCCATCTATCATGGGCATACTGAGGAAGGATATCTGGACTACTCCAAGCATGGTTACATCTCAAAGATGACAGAGGACGGCATAATAGCATGGGAGCATCTTATAGGCGATGATTTGGAATTTTATGACTGCGAAGAGATCGGTGAGGACCAATACCTGGTATTGGGAAGGGATATAGAAATAGAGAATAAGAGCAGGGCGGTCCTATTGGCGTTCGATGGGGACGGGGCCGTTTTATGGAAAAATACCATCAACAGCGAAACAGACTATTCCGCTTTCAGCATGGTTCAGGATGATGATGGTAATGTCTATCTTGCAGGGCATACGGATACGGAGTTAGGTTTTGATGGGCTTTTGATGAAATTGGATGCGGAAGGGAATCTACTCTGGAAAAGGGCGTATGATGATGGAGAACACGAGATGTTCACAAAGATCGCCATGACCAACGATGGCGATCTGGTATTGATGGGAACAAAGAAGTGGCTCGAGTTCCTTCCTAGCACCATTCCCTTATATTCACAGGCATTAGTGGTGTCATACGATGCTCAAGGCGAACTGAGATGGGGCGTTAGCCGGGGTGCCGACATCGACTATACTGTTGCTACGGACATTGAGATAGGTTCAAATGGCATGATAGCGATAACGGGGTGTGTTTCCATTAAACGGGAAAAGCACGATATCCTGTCTCTTTTAGTGGATCCTGACGGGAATGTCATCGAATGCAATTCATATCCTGGCCTCTTCAAGTATGACGATTATGGATATGACATAAAAGAGATCAAAGGTGGAAGATTCGTAGTCTTCGGTGAATCATATGACATGGTCACCAGCCAGGAAGATCCTGCGTTGTGGTGGTATGTCGGCAATACTTTTTATTCAATCATAGGGGAGAGTGGAGAAGCCGAGTTTATCTCACAATTTTATGGTGACGGTCCTTCCAAGTCCCTATTTAAATATTCTTTATGTTCCACGATCATGGACAAAAAAGGACGTATATTCCTGGTTGTTACCCTATGGGGGGAATATGAGGTGTTTGCTTTAGGCGTCATTGGGGATTCCATGCTAATTATAAATAGGGTCGCCAGCCATGAATTCCCTCATTGAGGGAAAACCTTATAAGTCAACATATTTAGGAAATACTGATTTTTTGCCGGGGTCGCCTAGCGGCTTGGCAGTGGACTGCAGATCCTCGCACGGGAGTTCAAATCTCTCCCCCGGCTCCATAATTTTATATTCTAACATCTCCTCACTTTCACAAAGGTGACATTAATGAGCGAACTTTCTGTCAATATGACATATGAGGCCATTTACTCTTTGATAGACATCCAAGAGATATGGAGAAGGACGAGGCCACAACACGACCTTAGCGCGGCTGATAAGGATGAACTTATCAAGCTGATAGCTAAGGTAAGGAGGTCAATGGACAAGATAGAGGGGGAGGTACTTTGACCGATGTCGGCGACAGGATGATAGAGGAGCTTTACCTGAACATCAATCCTTTACAGACGGCTGGCAAGACATATGCAGACACAAGGAAGGCGGTATTCGCCTGGATGGATGGATATGCGGTCTGCGACGCATGCAAGGGGTCTCTAAGGACGATGGACAAGCCCCCCATAAGGGCATTTCTCTCAGAAGTATCAGATTTTCTGGATATGGATGACGCGATGCTGACCAATGGAGCCAGGGAGGCCAAATTCGCCGTAATTCATTCTTTGTGCAAGGAAGGCGACTGGATCGTGGCTGATGGAAACGCCCATTATTCCACCATGGTCGCGGCCGAGAGGAACAACATAGCTGTGGAGCTTACCGATACCGCGGGCCATCCCACCTACTCGATCGGGCCCGACAACTTTAAGCAGACCATAGAGAAGGGGACGGAGAAGCATGGCAGACCGCCCGCATTGGCGATACTTACGCATGTCGACGGCAGCTATGGCAATGTCCTTGATGCAAAGGCCATATCAAAGGTCTGTCATGGGGAAGACGTCCCGGTCCTCCTGAACACGGCATACTCCACTGGCAGGATGCCTGTGAAGGGCAAGAGCCTTGGGGTGGACTTCATGGCATGTTCTGCCCACAAGTCATGGGCCACGGGGGGCGGGAATGCAGGCCTTTTGGCCCTTACTGACGAATACAGGGACAAGGTATTGAGATTTTCAAAGGAAAATCCGATCAAGCCCCTGGAGATACTTGGATGCTCTACCCGGGGGTCCGAGGTCGTGGCCCTCATAACAGCTTTCCCCCACATCAAGGAAAGGGTGGAAAATTGGGATGTGGAAGTTAAGCATGCCCAATACGCCGTAAAGGCACTTTTGGACTCTGGCGGGTTTGAGCTCATGGGCGAGCAACCCAAGCAACATGACCTTATCGCAATAGAAACGCCAGCTTATGATGAGATAGCGAAGAGGCACAAGAAAAAGGGATACTTCCTGGCAAAGGAGCTTAAGAAAAAGGGCATAATCGGTATAAAACCAGGCAGAACAAAGAAATTCAAGTTCTCTACCTTCGGCCTCACGGATGAACAGCTTGAGTATCTGGTCAAAACCTTTATAGATATAAAAAATATATAATATAGATGGGTGTAGGATTGAAGAAAGCAGTGGTCCTTCTCTCTGATGGGATTGACAGTCCTGTGGCCTGCCACATGGCACTCGACTGGGGATACGAAGTGATTGCAGTGACTTTTGATAATTATCCTTTTACCTCCCCGGTTAATCTTGACCTGGCGAAGAGGCTCTTGATGCGGATAGCTGAAACGCATGACGTGATCATCAAGTATTACGTCGTGAAGAACGGTCGAAATCTTAAGAACATAATAGAGTCCCTCTCTGAGAGGTCCTTATCGTACACTTGCGTGCTATGCAAAAGGTCTATGATCAAGCTGGCCAACGAGGTGGCCGATATGGAGGGTGCCGACTTCATCGTGACGGGGGAGAATCTGGGGCAGGTGGCCTCACAGACCCTTGAGAACATGATAGTGATCTCCAAGGCGAGCAAGAGGCACATCATAAGGCCTCTGTTATGCATGGACAAGCTTGAGATAGAGAAGATCGCGAAGGAGATCGGGACATACAGCATATCCACAGAAAAGAAGCCGGGCTGTGGAGCGGTACCGAGACATCCACAGACTAGAGCTGACAGATTGAAGGTAGAGGAGCTCGAGAACGATATCGAGCTCATAATGGATCTGGATTAACGCTTAGGCTGATTAAAGAAGTTCACAAGGAACGAACCTACATAGAGAATCAGTGTCGATATTGCAAGATTGTACATGAATCCTATCAATATGCCAGTGAAAGTCTCAGTATCCATCTCCCTAACTAGGAATATCAACAGTGTCACTAGGTAGACTATGGATATCATAAGCCCCACCTTGAGACATATCTTGAAATCCCACTTTACAGTATTCTTGGTGAACAACGGAAATGTGATGATAAGGATGTTCAAGGGTTGTAGCAGGGTCAATATGCTCCCAGCTGCCACAAAAATGCCAAGCATGAGGGGGTGAAATGTCTGTTCTGGCTCACGCCCATCTTTTTTGGCTCTTTTTAATTCCCTTTTTTGTCCCCTTTTATTCCAGCCGTCTAGTGATTTTCTTAGGCCCATTGAACGCTAATGCAGTTTTTCTAATAAAAATGTTATCTGCAACTATGCTTTTCCTCGAACAGTTGATCGAACCGCGGCAGTTAACTTTAAAAATAGAAGAATGTTCTCTTTTTTGCAGGCACTGTTTTTTTCCACCTCCCAAAAACGTGTCTGCTTTTTGCTCAGTGAACTTTTTATTTTCCCACGGACATCTTTTCTTATGCAGGCTGTCATAAAGACCGATGATATAGGATTTCTCACCGAGTGGCCCCCGGAGGCCGAAGAATTGTTCGGTTTCAAGGAAGGGGAGGTCATGGGATGGTATCTTGGGATATTCATCCATTCCATAGAGAAGATGTCAGACGATAAAAGAAAGATGCTTGGGCTTGAGACCATACTCGAGGAGGTCGTTGAGAAGAAGAACACGATCAAGTTCTCGACAATAAACATCCGTGGTGACCTTAAGGCCTTTTACAATACTATAGAGATATCTCCTGAAGGGGAGGGGACGATGGCCACCATAACCCTTGGCGAGGATACGGAGGACATCATCGAATATAACAAGATGATAGATGACATAGATCACAAACCCGTGGCCGTTACCAGCAACAAGGGTAGGATATTTGGAATCAATTCAAAGTTCGCGCTCATGGCAAAGCTCAACAGGATGAGGCTTTTGAACAGGCCCCTCGGGCTGGCCGAAGAGGCGGAGATATACAAGCTAAGTGACCTTTTCCTTTCGCTCGACGGTCTCATACTGGTATGGCCTGAGCAGGAGTAGATGGTACCCCTGAAAGAGAGGGCAAGCGTAAGGGAGTTGAAAATGGGCAAGTGCGACCTTTTTGTCGATGGTCGCTGCAACGCCTGCCAGCATAGGTGCCGCCTGGGGCAGGATGGAAAAGGCATATGCGGCGTCAGGCACATGTCTGATGGCAAGCCGCACTGCTTGAGGAACTACATTTCATACGCAAGACTAGATCCAATAGAGCGAAAGCCACTATTTCATTACATGCCCGGTTCAAAGGTTTATTCCATAGGCTCCGTGGGGTGCAACTTCAGATGCGAGTTTTGTCAAAATCATGCAATATCTATCGATTTTGAGGATTACCCCCTCACATACGCTCCTCCGGCCATGGTCGTAAGGGCGGCCAGGTCAAAGGGGGCGGATGGCATAGCATTCACGTTCAATGAGCCGACGGTCTTCATAGAGTATGCCAAAAGCGTTGCCCGCCTAGCCAGGCGTAAAGGCCTTTACACGGCATTTGTGACCAATGGGTACCTTACAGAGGAGTCGACCGATTACATCAACCCATACATAGATGCCTATATTGTGGGTGTCAAGAAGTTCAACAACGAGTACTACAGGAAGGTGTGCGGCGCCGACCTCTCAAAGCTCAAGGACTCTTTGTCATATCTCTCCAAACGCTCAGAGCACATCGAACTTTCATATCTTGTGATGAACGATGACAAGTTCTTTGATGATTTCCTAAGATTCTACGATAGATTGGAGAGGGACATCCCGCTCCACCTTGGCAAGTTCTTCCCGGAGTTCAGATCGGGGGAAAAGGAGACAACTACCGAAAAACTGACCAGTTATTACATGGCTGCCAGGGAACGTGGGATTAATTATGTCTACATCTCCGACCTATACGGCTCACAATATGAGAACACCTATTGCCCAAAATGCGGTTCTTTGATAATGGGCAGGGAGGGGTCCATGGGCGAACCCTCCATAAGCATGCACTGTGCCATTTATCAGATAGTGTCTAATAAGCTAGATGATGGACGTTGCCCCAAATGCGGTGAAAAGATAGGGATAGTGACTAAACCGAGAGATTGATAGTCAGTTCCGAGAGATTGGCGCAGTGTTTAAGTATCCTGACATAGTAGTCTGTGATCTTTGAATATGCCGAAACGACATCGGTGGAATAAGTGCCGTCTCCGAGGTCCATGACGTTTGGGGCCTTCCGCTCCTCATTCTTTAGCCTGTCAAGGGTGTCGTTTGCCTTGAGCAGATTCTTGGTAAAGATGTTCTCCGAGGCGTCGTTGAATATGTCAAAGCAAGCATGGGCGAAATCGATGATGTCCTTTGGTATCTCCTTTTCCAAATCTATGGATATCTCCAATATGTTTATGAGATAGTCAGAGATACGCTCTATGGACTTGATCACCGTTATGTAGGAGAGAATGTCTGTGCTCCTTTTTATCCCAACATCCTTTTGCAGCTGTGGCATCTTCAAGGACTCGGAGAGTTCCCTGATGCCATGGAAGTAGAATTTGTCGACCTCGTCCTCCCTGGGTATTATCTCTTGGGCGAACTCCCAGTTCGACTCCTCAAGCGCCTTTAGGGACTCTGAGAATATTGAGTTTGTAAGGATTATCAATCTTTTAAGTATCTTGTCGATCTTTATCGAACCGAAATCGATCAGAGACGAGAGCACGAACTTGTTGGACGTCTCCTCGAATATCTCTATTCCAATTAGATTCTGAACGGTCTTGATGAGATTCTTCCTAGAGTCCTTCGGGATCCTGTCCTTGGAGACCAGCTCTATGATGTCGTATCCCTCAAGATACTTTGAGATAAGGAGCCTGGTGTTCAAGGAATCCGAGCCTGTCAAATTTATGGTGAACGTCCTTTTGATCTTTTCCTTTGACTTGGGGAATATAGTGAGTGTCCCGTCCTCGTTGGTATCCACACCCAAATAATCTCCCTTTGAAAGACCTGTTGTCTTTATCCATTCTCTGGGTAGCGAGACAATATAGGAATTTCCACCTGTGATTTGTATTTTCCGTTGTTCCATCGTTTCCACAATATACATATTTATTTAAAACTTTAAGTACAAAAAATCTATATAATATGTACATTTATATATTTTTCTAATTGTATATATTCTAAATCGACAACATATTTATTTTAACCTTTTTAATCTAGCACACCTTTTTAGAGAGGTGTTATATCTTGAATAAGAAATTTAGCGTTGTGATTATAGGTGTGCTTGTTATCTCCATGCTCGCCGGATGCATATCCGATGATGAAGGAGAAACAGATGATTTGAGTGGTACACTTGCACTTGCAGGTTCTACCACAGTACAACCTATAGCGTCATCCGCAGCAACTGCTTTTATGGAGCTACATCCAGATGTCATAGTGACAGTACAGGGCGGAGGCTCAGGTACAGGTGTCACCCAGGTAGGACAGGGAACTGTTGACATAGGGAACGCTTCCAGGGAAATCAAGGACAGCGAGTACACGGAGTACCCAGATCTTGTTCCAACGGCAGTGGCAGCAGACGGTGTTGTAGTGGTAGTTCACCCATCAAACCCTATCAGTGATCTTACAAAGGACCAGATAGCTCAGGTCTTTACCGGTGAGATCGACAACTGGAGCGAGCTTGGTGGGCCAGACCAGGATATTGTAGTCATTATTCGTGAGGACGGTTCAGGAACAAGGGCCACATTCGAGGAACTTGTCCACAAGGACGTCGATCCAACAGACGACGCATTGCAGAAGCCATCGAACGGGTCAGCAAAGACAACTGTCTCCGAGACCCCCTACGCCATAGGTTACATAGGCCTAGGCTACGTTGACGATTCTGTAAAGATGCTCAAGGTCGGCGGTGTCACAGCAAGCGAATCTACAATTCTCGATGGTACATACCCGATCTCAAGAAATCTTTACATGATTACAAACGGCGAGCCGGAAGGACTAGCAAAAGCATTCTTGGATTATGTGCTTAGTGCAGAGGGCCAGGACATCGTTGCAGAAGAGGGATTCATAAAAGTATCTGGAGCCTCATCAACAGAGGAACTCTCAGGCACGATCGCCATAGCAGGCTCAACAACTGTTCAGCCAATCGCATCGGCAGCAGCAGACGCCTTCATGGCAGCTAACCCTAATGTCACAGTGACTGTACAGGGCGGAGGCTCAGGTACAGGTGTCACACAGGTCGGACAGGGAGTAGTTGACATAGGGAACGCTTCAAGGGAGATCAAGGGCAGCGAGTACACAGAGTACCCAAATCTTGTCCCAACAGCGGTGGCAGCAGACGGTGTGACAGTTGTCGTAAACCCATCTAATGCCGTATCAGCACTTTCTTCTGATCAGATAGCCCAGATATTCACTGGACAGATAACCAACTGGTCCGAGGTCGGAGGGGCAGACGAGGAAATAGTTGTAGTCATTCGTGAGGACGGTTCAGGAACAAGGGCCACATTCGAGGAACTTGTCCACAAGGGCGTCGATCCAACAGACGACGCATTGCAGAAGCCATCGAACGGTGCAGCTAAGACCACAGTAGCAGAGACTCCAAACGCGATAGGTTACATAGGACTTGGATATGTTGACAGCAGTGTCAAGATGTTGAAGGTTGACGGTGTAAGGGCAAGCGAGACCACCATAACCAACGGCCAATACCCTATCTCAAGAAACCTATATATGATAACCAACGGTGAGCCAAGCGGACTTGCAGAGGCATTCATAGACTATGTCCTAAGCGATGAGGGGCAGGAAATTGTTGCAGAAGAGGGATTCATTCCTCTCACCGAGCAGCAACTGTCCGGTACGATCGCCATAGCAGGCTCAACAACCGTTCAGCCAATCGCATCAGCAGCAGCAGACGCCTTCATGGCAGCCAACACATTCGTTACAGTGACAGTACAGGGCGGAGGCTCAGGTACAGGTGTCACACAGGTCGGACAGGGAGTAGTTGACATAGGGAACGCTTCAAGGGAGATCAAGGGCAGCGAGTACACAGAGTACCCAAATCTTGTCCCAACGGCAGTGGCAGCAGACGGTGTTGCAGTAGTAACACACCCAGGCAACACTGTATCAAATCTAACAAAGGACCAGATTGCACAGATCTTCACAGGAGCCATCACCAACTGGAACGAGGTTGGAGGTCCAGACGAAGAGATAGTCGTCATCATCCGTGAGGACGGTTCAGGAACAAGGGCCACATTCGAGGAGATTGTCCACAAGGGCGTCGACCCATCAGATGAAGCTCTTCAGAAGCCTTCAAACGGTGCAGCCAAGACAACGGTGTCACAGACCCCATACTCCATAGGTTACATAGGCCTCGGATACGTGGATGGCTCTGTTAAGGTCATTTCCGTTGACGGTGTAGCTCCAAGCGAAACCACCATCTCAAACGGAACTTACTCCATATCAAGATTCCTCTTCATGATAACTAACGGTGAGCCAGACGGTCTTGCAAAGGCCTTCATAGAGTTCATACTTAGTACAGAGGGTCAGGATATAGTGGAGCAAGAAGGCTTTATAAAGCTCTAGAAAACTTTTTCTTTTTTTCTACCCTTTTTTTAATTATTGACCGGGTGCCATTATGAATCGTAGACTTAACGAAAACATAGTCAAAAGTCTTCTGTTAGTATTCGCCTTTTTTTCAATGATTATCATATTTCTAATCATACTTTTCCTCTTCAGGGAAGGCTTGGAGGCATTTTCTTACACTAACATATTGGACTTCTTGACAGGCACAAGCTGGGTGCCAAAGAACGATGTATACGGTGCCGCTCCATTCATAATCAGCTCGCTTTTCGTTACGGCGGGCGCTATAGTCATCGCGGTACCTATCGGATTGCTCACGGCCATATTCATGGCTGAGATAGCGCCTAGTAAGATCAGGGAAGTTGTCAAGCCGGCCATAGAGCTTTTGGCTGGTATTCCTTCAGTTATCTATGGTCTTTTCGGTCTTATCCTTATCGTGAAATATATCAGGATAACGCTCGATGTCCCAAGCGGAGAGACCATATTGGCGGGTTCGATAATACTTGCCATAATGATATTGCCAACGATAATCTCAATATCAGAGGATGCCATTAGGCAGGTCCCGAGGGCATACAAGGAAGGTTCACTGGCCCTTGGAGCAACTCATTGGGAGTCTATCAGGAGCATCATAGTCCCTTCTGCAGGTTCGGGGATCATGGCCTCCATAATATTAGGTGTTGGGAGGGCAATAGGCGAGACGATGGCCGTTGTACTGGTCGTAGGAAATGTTGAGAAGATACCTACAAGCCTATTCGATGCCGGTGAGCCCATGACATCGACCATACTTTTAGAGATGGGAGAGGCTGCAGTGGGTTCTGCTCACTACCATTCGATATTTGCCTTGGGAATATTCCTGTTCCTCATGGTAATGATCCTTAACATCATATCAAACTTCTGGCTTGGAAGGAGTGTTAAGCATGGATAGACATACCAAGGACAAGGTAATGAAAGGTGTTTTGTGGGGGGCAGCGATCTTCACAATAATAGTACTTATCATTATCATAGGATTCATAGTTCTTAAGGGCGCTCCCGCCATAGATTGGGAGTTCCTCACAGCAAAACCACTCCGCTCAGGTAGGGAGGGTGGTATATTCCCTGCTATAGTAGGTACTATATACCTTGCTGGACTGGCAGTGCTAGTTGCAACGCCTATAGGTGTGGGCGGGGCACTTTACCTTACTGAATTCACAAAGGAAGGCAAGATCACCAAGGCCATAAGATTTGGGGCAGACACGCTAAACGGCGTGCCATCGATCATCTTTGGTCTTTTCGGTTTCTCTTTCCTGGTATTCTATCTGGACTTTGGCATAAGCATTCTCTCAGGTGGGCTTACGTTGGCATTCATGATATTGCCGACCGTGTTCAGGGCCTCCGAGGAAGCAATAAGAGGGGTGCCAAGATGGGACAAGGAAGGAAGTTATGCACTAGGGGCCACCAAGTTGCAGACCATATGGAAAGTGGTCATTCCCCAATCAATTTCTGGTATCGTCACGGGAGTGATTCTGGGACTTGGAAGAGCAGCCGGTGAGACAGCGCCTATAATATTCACGGCAGCTATACTGAATCCTATACTGCCCAAGTCTATAATGCAGCCCACCATGGCGCTGCCGGCCCATTTGTATACACTTACATCGGAAGGCATATCCATGGAGAACGCATTCGGGACCGCATTGGTCCTCATAGTCATGGTACTACTGTTCAA
>Ga0272441_10014866_pt1 | contig 10963 bp, 14 predicted proteins | sample SSMProp6N_FD_193582 | JGI IMG/M metagenome (GOLD analysis project Ga0272441, IMG submission 193582) | Marine sediment archaeal communities from Little Sippewissett salt marsh, Falmouth, MA, United States - SSM-Prop-6N | ecosystem: Environmental > Aquatic > Marine > Wetlands > Sediment ...
GGATGCGGATTACGTTTATCTGTTAGAGGCGATCAGTGAGGCAAAAGCAGGCCTCTCAACCGGGGGCATACCCATTGGTGCTGTTCTTATCCGGGACGACCGGATAATCGGACGCGGCCACAACCGGCGTGTACAGGATAACGATCCCATTCTTCATGCAGAGATCGACTGCCTGAGGAATGCAGGCAGGATCGGTTCATTCCATAATACCACACTCTACTCAACTCTCATGCCCTGCCACATGTGCGCCGGTGCGGTAGTGCAGTTTGGGATTCCGCGGGTGGTCGCCGGAGAGTCAAGGAACTTCTCAGGCGCCCGGGAGTTTCTTCTGGAGCATGGGGTGGAGTTGGTCGATATGGACGACCGGGAATGCATACGCATGATGGCAGAATTCATCAGGGAAAAACCCGAACTGTGGAACGAAGATATCGGCGAGGATTGAACCGAATAAATACAATGAAAAAACAATAGGGGATGAATAATTTTCAGTCCGCTAAATCTCCTGTTATGGTGATTATTTCACTATCATATGAGGAACCATGGACCGACGGCTGACCATTTCGCATACCGCCCCCATATGAGTCCGGCCGCTCTTCCCGAAGGCGCCGGTCAGGACAAGGGAATAACCCCCGTTTTCAATCTCCGTGTTGATCTCATCACCGGCATTTCCCTCAACAATCTTCATCTCGCAGTCGATGCCCTTCTCACCGAATACCTTGATCAGGTGGGAGAGATCGTCCTCGATGCCCTTCTTCATATCAGACCATATCTGTTCTTCGTACTGGTGCAGCGTATCACAGATACCTGACTGGGAGCAGAAATTGAAGGCATATCTCTTCGCCTCTTCCCTGTCCAGTACGGACATGAGCATAACCTCTGCACCCCTGTTAAGCGCGATGTTCTGCGCATACATCGCCGCCTTGTGACTCCATTTTGAGCCGTCAACCAATAACAGTATCTTCATTCTTCCTTCACCTCACATTATATGCATCATCCACAATACTCCAAGACCTGCCGCCACCGTAACCACCATGACAAGCAACCCTATCTTCAGGAACTCAACGAAAGAGATGTTGATGCCCTGCCGGTCCGCGATTCCGAGCACCACTACATTGGCGGAAGCACCGATCGCGGAGCCGTTTCCTCCAAGACATGCGCCCAGTGAAAGCGCCCACCAAAGGGGATATGTATCCATCACGGCCCCCATATCCTGTATCAGCGGGATCATGGTTGCGGTAAGCGGGATATTGTCGACCAGTGCGGAGGCAAACGCAGCAAACCAGGAGATGAGTATCACCGCCTCGCCTTCCGTGTGAACGATACTGACAATCCAGGCTGCAAGTTCTGCAATAAGCCCGGTCTCCACCAGTGCACCCACTACGATGAAGAGACCCGCGAAGAAGAAGATGGTCGGCCATTCAACCTTCTCAAGAATCTCTTCGGGCTGGGCCCGGCTCCACAACAGGAATATCGCAGCGCCGAAGAGCGCCACCTCAGCCGGCTGAAGCTCCATCGTGGGATCTACGAAAGGCAGGAATACATGCAGGATCTCCCCGATGTTGCTGTGAATGAAGAAGAGGAAGACCACCATCAGGATCATCACAATCGACTTGTTGAAGAGTTTTCTGTCCACGATGGCCGCATCCTCGTCAAGATCATTTATCGTCCTGACGAATTCTTCCCTCTTCTCAGCTGACACCCTCATGTCTTTTCCGTATATCATGTACATCATGACGATGAGGATCAACATGTCCACGACCACAATCGGACCCATATTGAGTATGAACTCGTTGAAAGTGAGCCCTGATGCGGAGGCGATCATGATATTGGGCGGGTCTCCGATCAGTGTCGCAGTGCCCCCCACGTTCGATGCAAATATCTCTGCAAGAAGGAATGGGATCGGTTTCAGGTTCATCACCTTGGTGATGTACAGGAGCATGGGGGTAAGCAGCAGTACCGTCGTCACATTATCCAGAAATGCGGAGACGACCGCAGTAACCAGCATGAAAAGCAGCATGACCATCAAAGGGCTTCCCTTGGCCCTTTTGGCGGTCCTTATGGCGATATATTCAAAGATCCCGCTACCTCTTGCGGTGTTTATAATGATCATCATTCCAATGAGCAGGAAGAGCGTTCCAAAATCGAGATGCTCGAGCATGCCCTCCCAAGGCACGATACCAAGAAAGATTACGATGGCAGCACCGGCCATCGCGGCAACGGCACGGTGTACCCGCTCATCGATGATCAATACATAAACGGCGATGAATACCGTCAGGGCAATCCATTGTGTGGTAATCATTCAGAATCTCCTAATACAGAATCACAGGTTTGAGCACCTTTCTTATGATATCCTGGGCCAGCGGGCTGACAGGCACGGTTTCACTGGTGGATTCCCCGTAATCCCTTGATATAACCACCAGATCGGCACTCTCCGACAATCTGATGATCTCGTCCTCCTTCATCCCCACATACAGACTTGATCTTGACTTCAGGCCCTTGTCTTCAATCTTCGATGAAACATTCCCGAGAACACGGTATCCTGAATCCTTATGCTGCCTGATATATTGCTCTTTCTGGTCATCGCCAATGATCTCACTCACGATTCTTGTAACCTTTTCATCGATAAGGTACATCAGGTGTATCTCAGCTTTATCAAAGGATGCAAGAACATCCATGCATTTTTCCGGGATATCCGTGGCAAAGATATCCAGCGGAAGAAGTATTGTTTTGACCTCGGGGATCTCCAGTTCCTCCTCGGTGACCAGAAACTGGGCATATTCTATACTGATCTTTTCATACTGCTTCTCGCCGATATCCTTGAACTTCCGCTTGATCAAGGATTGTATATAACCCATAATACCACACTCATATCAATTGATGATAAAAAAATTGTTTCGTATTTATTTAATAAAGCCGCAACTTTGCCGGGTGTAATCTTAACGATATCCCAGGCGGTAGGAGATCTCTTCGTCAAGAACTGCCCTGCATCCATCGCAAAAGGTCTTCTTCTTACCGTCGAGATCATATAGCGTCTCCGGCTTGTACATGATGCATTCAGGAACATTACAGTGCCCAAGCCCAAAGAGATGACACAATTCATGGGCGCCTTCCTTTGACAGCCTGTCGATCAGGTCATCAAAACTATCCTGGCGACCATAGAACGAGTTATACAGCCTTGCGGTTGACACCACCGAAACACCGGCGGAAGGGCGTGCAAGCCCAAATACGAAATCCACACCCCGCATAAACAAATCCTGCGACACCACCAGGAGCACGGGTTCTGTAACCGAGTAGCGCCGGACATATGCATTATGAAGACGATTTAAAGTCTGGACTGCATCAAGCTGGTTTCTTTTGAAATCAAAACCATTCAGGAACACAGGGTTTTCATACAGGTCCGCCGGAAGATCGAGAATACTTTCAATCATTCTCTGGAAGGGGATCTGTATACCCGAATCCGCAAGACGATCCCAAAGAATTTGGATATGCATTTACATAATTTCTGCAATGGCTGACTATAAGCGTATTGAACTGTTGATCGGAGAATTCATATCATGCCATTACTCTGATGTGGTCGAAACAGGCGTGGGCGGGAATCCGGAGGTGGCATACTTCCTTAAAGCCCATGGCCTGAACGTGAGGTGCACGGATATAAAACCACATGAGCTCCGGTACGAGATAGAATGCCATACAGATGATATCTTTGATCCGGATCTCTCGGTTTACAAAGGGGCGGACCTGATCTATTCCATCAGACCGGGTATCGAGATGGTGCCGGCGATGATCAGGATCGCGGAAGAGATCGACTGCGACCTGATCGTGTACCACCTCGGGCAGGAGATATACGGCAACGGCGGTGAACTGATCAATGCCGGCGTGATGCTCCGGCGATATCATAAAGGATCAAAAACAGGATATTGATTTCTCCGTTTTCATTTTTGGGTCCTGAAGAAAACTTTTCAGGAAACAAAAACTCATCTTATGATACATCCATTAAAAGTATTTTTTTCCATCCGAAGAATCATCCCTCATACAAAATTTAATTTTCATGAAGGATGAATGAGACATATGAACGGAAAGTTCATTGGATTCCTTCTCGTTTTTCTGCTGATCTCGACAGTAGCACCTGCCTGCGGCACTTTCGCGAACGATATAAATACTCCCGCACAGGAAAACACGCAACTCGCCGGTGATGCCGTCAAAACGGCCAGTTTCACGCTGAACATATACTACAGGGGCACAGTGAGCGCCGGTTACGTGATTGACAACTCATACAGGCAGTTCAGCGATCTGGTACAGGGCATGGATTCCTATGATCTTGGTGAAGGCCGGAATATCAGGGTCACAATCTACAAGGGCTCTTCAAAATATGATATTGATTACCGTAAGGTAACCGCCATGCTCTTTGCAGACGGAAAGCAGGTCGCAGGAGGAACGACCCTTGACGAATCCGGCAGGATAGTCCTGGCATACGAAGTAAAATAATCATAATTATTGTCCGGGCAGGAGATATATGAAGGAGAGATGACAGGAAAACGTCTGATATATATGGATCATGCCGCAACAACACCCACCAGGACGGAGGTGACAGAGGCCATGCTCCCCTATATGGCCACGCATTTTGGAAACCCTTCATCCCTGTACTCAATCGCATCGGATTCCAGGGAGGCGGTTGAAGAGGCAAGAGAGAAGGTTGCCGGTGCACTGAATTCGGAACCGTCAGAGATCTTTTTTACGAGCGGGGGCACGGAGTCCGACAACTGGGCGATCAAGGGTGTGGCGTTTGCAAACAGGAACAAGGGCAATCATATCATCACAAGCACGATCGAGCATCACGCGGTCCTTCACACCTGCGAATGGCTTGAAAAAGTGGGATTCTCGGTCACTTACCTGCCTGTCGACAGCTACGGTATGGTGAATCCGGGCGAACTGGAAGATGCAATACGGGAAGATACCATACTGATATCAATCATGTATGCAAACAACGAGATTGGAACAATCCAGCCGGTAAGAGAGATTGGAAACGTGGCATCTGAACATGGTATCCCCTTCCATTGCGATGCCGTGCAGGCCACCGGCCACATACCCGTCGACCTGAAAGAGACGAATATCGATCTGTTCTCCATTTCGGGCCATAAATTCCATGGGCCTAAAGGAACCGGAGCGCTGTATATCAGAAAGGGTGTACGGCTCGATCCGCTGATGCACGGCGGAGCACAGGAAGCAAGAAAGCGCGCCGGTACGGAGAATGTGCCGGGTATCGTGGGGCTCGCGAAGGCCCTTGAACTGGCGGTTAAAGAGATGCCCCAGTCATCAGGGAGGATTTCTGCCCTGAGAGACCGGATGATTTCCGGGATACTTGAGATCCCGTACAGCAGGCTCAACGGGCACCCGACAGAACGCCTGCCCAACAACGTTAATGTGGCATTTGAATTCATCGAAGGAGAATCAATCCTTGTTATGCTCAACAGCAATGGCATTTGTGCATCCACGGGCAGCGCCTGCTCATCCTCATCCCATCAGCCCTCACATGTCCTGACCGCATGCGGGATTCCGCCTGAAAAAGCACACGGTTCACTGCGCCTGACACTTGGAGACGGCAACTCGGACGGGGATGTGGATTATGTGATTGAAACCCTGCCGGGTATTGTAAAAAGGCTGCGTGAGATCTCTCCGCTTACACCAAAGGAGCTACAGGGAGGAGACAATGTATAGTGAAACAGTGATGGACCATTTCCAGAACCCCCGCAATCTGGGAGAGATGAAAGAACCGGACGGGATTGGTGAAGTCGGGAACCCTTCATGCGGGGATATCATGAAGATCATGATCAGGGTGGAGGACGATGTGATCGTTGATGTCAGGTTCAAGACATTCGGTTGCGCCGCCGCAATCGCTTCATCGAGCATTGCCACGGAACTTATCAAAGGAAAAACCCTCGAACAGGCATGGAATCTCTCGAACAAAGAGGTGGCAGAAGCCCTTGGCGGACTGCCGCCGGAGAAGCTCCACTGCTCGCTTCTCGCAGAACAGGCGATCCACAAGGCGATAAATGATTTCAGGGCGAAAAACGACCAGGAACCATGGGAAGATTCCAAAAAGTCGATTGAAAAGGATTACATGAACCACGAAATCAGCGTGAAGGATGCGTAATATTTTTTTTTCCTGAAGAAATTCTCTAATGCATATTTTGTCTGTTTCTTTAGAAATTCCATGCAGGGCATTACAATTATATTGTAAACATGATATGGGGAGTATTAAGGAGTTGTGAAGAGACAGATTCCCCCTCCCCGTTCGGCGATATTCTCCATAATCCGATGAAGAAAAGCAGTAATGGATCGATTAAGAAGATGATTTCTTGTTTCCGGAAAGGATTTCTACAGAGCCTTAAAATGAATATTTTTTCTTTAAAAAATCTCAAACGAGCTTAAAATTCGAAATGAAAAAAACCTGAATATTGTTTTGATTTCAGGAAAAAATGCCAGATGCCCTTATTTATCCCATGACAAAAAAGGCAACCAGGGTGATCAGGAATGCCAGCATCAGGATGGCAAGGCATAACGGAGCAATAAACAACAGCATCGCATTGATCGTGCTTGCAAGCTGCGACACCCTCTGCGAACCGAACACATTGACACCCCTGCATTCGGCCGTTGTCATTGCCACTTCGGAAGGTGACAGATCCTCGATCGCCTCTTCCAGTGATCGCCTCATATACTCCCCGATCTTCTCGGGAGGAGCTCTCTGCCCTATGGCATTCTTTCCATGTAAGGTATTGACAACATGCGTATCACTGGTCATTACCTCACCGTCATCCGCATATTCGTGTATGATGTCAAGGAAATATTCTCTCACGCCTTCCGACATATTGTTGCCGTCAATAAGAACATATGCCGTCTTCTGACCGCCAGTTTCAATAACCAGGGACTGAATACCCAGATCTCCCAGCCCTTCTTCCCTGGAAAACGGGGTAATTATATGCGATACACCGGATCTCAGTTCCTGAAGGGCAGTGGCCTCACCATGCCCGAATCCGGTCAGGGCGGCACGGAGATATTCACTGCCCGTCCGGGTTGCAGGCATGACAGGAGGAGTCACTCCCCCGATCATGCAGTTATGGCCATCGACAAAGGCGACGTTTTTGTATGTTCGTCTGCCTTCGGCCATGATGATCATTCCAAGCGAGAAATCGATATCCTCGGTAACCTCCGGGGATCGTGTGCTCACCATCAGCATGGAATCCCCAAAACGCTGAACCAGGAGATCGACCGAACCGAATGAGAGCCGTTCCGACTTCCCTGCTAGTGAAGAAAAGACAATAGAACCACGGCTTTCATTAATACCCTCCACGATCTTTTGGATTTCACTTTCAGATACCAGATTGAAATCATGGGTGGCGCATCCATGGGCGGTCAGTACTTCTTCGTCAAAGGATTCGTGAAGCACCGATGGAAGGTTTCCGCCACCGATCTCGCCCATCGGGCCGGGGTGGACGTTTGGCACGGTGAACAATATATCCTTTTTTCCTGCTTCACGCCTGAAAAAAATATTCGCCTGGGGTACTTCGACCTCTTCACCGATCTCCCTGAAAAAATCTTCCAGGTTCTTTGAACCGTCTGTGAGGTGCGCGATGAATGCATTCAGGATACTCAGGCCGCTGATATGGAAAATACTCTTTATTGGCTGTTCAATGAACCAGATTAGTGCGTAGAATCCGGCGCCAAAGAGTGCGATGGCAAGAACCCCCCATTTGAAAAAGATCTGTTCAAAGATCACGCTTCCGAGCAGCAGACCGGCCGCGGACTGGATCAGGGCGGGGAGAACCATGTACCTGACGCGGTAATTTGCAACCGCAGTCAGCACCAGCAGCCTGAGGCCAAAGATCAGGCCGATCCCCATGGCATAAAATATCGGCAGAAACTCAAGCGAAGTCAGCACAGGGACAGGAAGACACACGATAATGCAAAAAACCATCATCGTCATGGAAAGAAGAGCGGAGCGATTCCAGGTTATTGTGCTTCCTGAAAGAGCCACCAGGGGCTTAGTGACCAGGAATGCAAGAACCGCAGGAATGATGAAACAGGTCGTCCCAAAATAAGGCAGAATTAGTCCCGCCCTTATGCCTGCTGCATCGATGATCAGGCCAAAAATAATAATTATAGCAAGCGATCGCGGCCAGGAAGGTGCTTTTATAAGATACCTGTCAAGCCCTGATACCTTTACACCCGGATTCTGAGACATAACAGACAATTAATTTAAACTAATGGACATTATGTTATTTCATCCAGTTTTCCAAAAGCGTTCTCGTAACGGGTCTTCATTGTGCCCCAGTCAGGCAGATTGGTCTGGCAACCCACTTTTTCAACCACGAAAGATGCGGCGGTAGTCCCGATCCTTGCGGCGGTCAGGGGATCGTAACCTCTCTCAAAGGCTGTAAGAAAACCGGCCCTGTATGCATCACCCGCACCCGTGGGGTCAGCGACATCCACAGGAATGATAGGTACATGATACTCTTCACCACCGGAGTACAGGACACTCCCGCCTGCATCCATCGTGAAAACAGCGATCTCCACACGCTCCCTCAGTTCACTCTCTCCAATCCCGAGTTTACTGCACATGGTTGCGACTTCGTGGCGGTTTGCAAACAAAATGTTGATATTGCCGATAATCGTCTCAAAATCTTCTGCCGAATACTTGTGAATATCCTGTCCAGGATCAAAGGATGCGAATCCTGATTTTTCAGCTACTTTTAGATTGAACGAAGGATCCGCCGTTGCCATATGCACAAAATCAAGCTCAGGTGCATCCATATACCCGAACAGTGCCGATGCACCCCACTCAAAGTAAGTAATCTGGTCATTGTCCGGGTCGTTGATCATATATGCGGTAGCGGTCCGGTGTTCCTGATCCACAAAAAAATCACAGTCGACCCCGAGTTCCGAGAGCCATCTCTCGTAATCGCTTCCTTCAAAATCCGCCCCCACCGCACTGACCAGGCAGGCATCCCCGGACAGGTTTGCGATACCGGCCGCGATATTGGCGGCCCCCCCGCCATAATACACGTGATGATCCAGGATCTGGGCAGACTGGTGCTTTTCGGCCAGGAAGTTTACTTCAAGTATATGATCGATTGCGGTATGACCCACGACATAGATCATATCCTGCTGACCTCTACGATCTTCAGGGGGACATCCCTGACGGCCTTTCCAATCACCGATTTTGCAATTCTTCGTGCATGCTCCTCTGATTCTGCATTATAAACCTTCATGGAGAGCTGAAGGCCGACAATCGCGGTATCTGCAACAACCAGTGCACTGTTAAGTTCATTCTCACAGAAGGGGCAGGAAAGCATACCCACCTCTACATCAACATATTTTGCCGAAGGATTGAGACGCCTTCCTGCCTCGCTGATTGCAATCCCGACGGCGTCATCAAGACTCTTGACATCCTTTACGATCCACGCCGATTCAACAATAACTAGATAATCTGCCATAATATCTCCTTTTACCAATATTCGTGATGGACATGCTCCTCTAACGGCATCCGGTACGAAGGGTCAGGATCTTCAAGACCCTTCCCAACCGCCAGCAGTGATACGGGCCGGACATGGGAAGGGAGGTTCAGGATCTCACGGACATCTTCGTCTTCAAATGCACCGGTCCAGCATGTGTTCAGACCGGAAGCCTGTGCAGCAAGCATCATGTATGTGCAGGCAATTACCGAATCTTCAAGTGCATAGAGTATGCCCCTCTCACCATAGCTGGACATGGATCGCACATAATTTGCGCATACCACAAGTATCAGGGGTGCATTCATGATGTGCTCCTGATCAAGGGCAGCCCTGCTGAGATCAAACCTTACTTCGTCATCGGATACAACGATAACATCCCACGATTCCCTGTTTCCTGCACTGGGAGCGGTTTTTGCGCATTTTAGGATATAATCAAGACATTCCCCGGAGACCGGCTCATCGCTGAAAAGTCTCACCGATCTTCGTGACTCCAGCAGGTTCAAAAATGAACTGATATCCACATTGCATTCACTCCCAACCATATCTTCCTGCACCGGTTCTCACAAGAGACCCATTTTATGCAAGGGCTCCCATGCCCCGGCAGCCGGGGTGGTTACCTCGCTGATTGCCGAAGCAACGGTCTCTGATGCAGGACCCAGCTTCATCTCGTCGATCTCGCTGTTCACCTGCTCCAGCAGGCCTGAAGCACGCTCGAATCCCTCCTCATTTGTGAGGCTGAATATTGTTTTCAGGTCCACGATGATCATGTCGGTCATCAGCATCAGCATTCTCTTTGCTCCCGGCTTCTCAGATCCCTTGAAGGACATGAGCGCGTGTATGTACTTTGACAGATTTATCAGTTCAATCTTTAATCTTTCAGCGTTCTGGTATATTATAAAAGCTTCATTAACATCCAAGGCAAACACCGCCAGAAAAATAATACAGGACAGGCCATGCCTGTCCATCATATGCTAAGTTATTTTGTCTTTATTCCCATTGCTGATTTGTCAGATCGCCTGATGTGTTTCCTGACCCGGACATCAGCATTTGACTCTGCTCCTCTCCTGCCTCTCTGTGGACGCCTGCCCCTCTGCCCACGCCTGTCGTCTCCCTGCTGTGATGATGAGATCTTTTTTAGTATGGCATATCTTTTGAATTTCTGATTAGGGCCAGGCTTCTTGGCTTTTCCCTTGTTTGCGTGGACCAGCCTGATCTGACCCTCTACACCTTTCACCTGTGCCCATGTGACTGAACCTGTCTTTCCCATATTAACTCCTCATTATTAATGAACGGAAATATTGATAAAGGTAGCGAAGGGTAAAATGAATTATTTGGCTTTTAGAGATTCTCTTAACGGCATGTTTTATCTATTCCTTCAAAATCCAGTGCAGGATGATTCAATATGCTGTAAACCGGACATCAGGAGTATCACTGTAGGGGGTGGGGACAGGGGA
>Ga0272441_10014869_pt1 | contig 10962 bp, 5 predicted proteins | sample SSMProp6N_FD_193582 | JGI IMG/M metagenome (GOLD analysis project Ga0272441, IMG submission 193582) | Marine sediment archaeal communities from Little Sippewissett salt marsh, Falmouth, MA, United States - SSM-Prop-6N | ecosystem: Environmental > Aquatic > Marine > Wetlands > Sediment ...
TATCGAGCCATCGATATGCAGATAGCCATCAGCCCTTCGATAAACTCAGGGACTTTTTCATTCAGCTGAGGATAGGATAAATCCTCCTCTGTCCTCCTTTTCGAAAGGAGGATGTAAGAAGAAGTATACTTCGCCATCTATCGGGCAAAAGAGTCCTTGAGTTTCATCGAATGGGACGAGGTCGTTGAGCAACGTAGAAAGGTCGAAAGACCGAAGAGAGTTGAAGGGATCGCATGCCTCTCGACGGCTTCGCTACAACAGCCAGTGAGAAATGCGGTCAATCGGTTGAAAACTACCGTTTGACTACGACTGTTCATGCGGTGCGGGGAACATGTAATGCTCCCCGCATCGTGGTTCGCTATTCAGGTATTTCGTAGTCGAATGCGCCGACTCGATTGGATCGGATAATCTCCTGTTCGGAAGCATCAACACCACGAACAAGGAAGAACCAATTCTGATCCGGATTTCCAATTCCGGATGTGGTTGACCACGTGGTTGTCCCAGCTGGTATGACGGCAAGTCGGTTGCCCAAGTCCGGCGTGAAGAATGGAGAATTATTCAACCCGTGAATCCAGTAATTTGAGGCTCCGGCTACGGTTGACCATGTCAACACCACTTGTCCGCCATCGAGAGTAGCTTCCAACGACGTGGTTACGATGTATCCCTGGAGCTCGAAATCATCGACACCTGCTTCCACGATTGAGCCGCTGCCCTCGTCGGAGGCTATGAAGCGGAATCGAACTGTTTCCGTTAAATCTATATAATCACTGATAGTAAATGACTTGAGCGTCCAGCTTCGATTGCTGGTATTGGTATTTTCCAGATTCACCCACGATGTTCCATCGTCCGTAACTGAAACTACCCAGTAGTCCTGCCCGGGTGAATTCCCCGTATCATTCGTATACCATCGTCGATAGCTGACCGAGGCGTCAAGGTAGCCGGACAGATCAAACCACGGGGTCAACAGGGTGGTTTTTCCACCATCGACATCATCCACACCCTGGCTCGATCCCGGGGGATCGTTTCCCGTGATATAGCACATGACTCCCGGATCAGGTGTTGCGTCATCTTCCGGCTGAACCTCGGTGCTGTTTTCCCATACGCCGTTTGGATCCACACGTTCCCAGATGCCGTCTGAGGCATCATCGCCTGAAGCACCGACCGTATATCCCTGGTTCAGCTCCATATCATGCGAAACGATGGGTGTTGGACTCAGTATCCAGAACGAATAGGTATCCGATCCTTGCGGATCACGGCTCTGGTTTGAGGCAACATCTTCCGCCTCAATCCAGTAATCGATTCGACTTCCCAGCGGTTGACCCGGGATATCCGCCTGATGAAGGCCGGTAACGGCTCTGATTAGAGTAAGCGGTACTTCCATCGGGGTTCCATTATTTACCGTGTAAAACAGACTTTTGGAATTGATGGTCGAGTAATCGAAAAGAAGAGTCTCAATCTCATACGGTCCGATTTCGTTATCCGTAAAGGAATATCGGGTTGTATTGCTGATTTCAGGACCCTGAATATCCGTGAGGTTGAAATCCAAAGCAGTGATCTGGTCTTCAACGATTTCAACGCCAGGGACCGTGACCAGATCGAAACTCGGATGTTCGGCTCGTACCGTATATGTTCCTTCCTGCACAGGTCCCGAGTAATGACCGTCCGCGCCGCTTGTAAGTATCTGACTGATCTCCAGGATGCGGAGGTCAACGCCGGAGATGGCCGTTCCGCCGTCGCTGGCGTTTGTCACGTCACCTTCAAGTGTCCCTAATTCCAGCGATCCAATGGGTAGAATACGAATTGCACGACCCGTGGAAAGCGTCGCCGAACCCGGTGTATAGCTGTTTGCATGAGTATAGAGGAGTCCGTCGGTATGATCTTCATTTTGGATGCCGACCGTTACATAGCAGTCTCTGCTATCGTTGTTATTCACCGTGGCATACTGGAGGAGAATCTCACCATCACCCGTTGCGGTGGGATAGTAACTGGGATCATAAAGAAACATCTGAAAGTTCTGGGTCGAGTTATAGTAATCGTTTTTTACACGACTCCATTGGATACCGTACCGATGATTCGTTGAATCAAACCAGACGTATACGCGGTTTGTACCGGATTGATAGAGATTGTCCCACATGGGGCAAATAACCGGAGCCGGCGCGTACGGACCGGGGAGGTACTGGTTGGCATAAACCGTCAGGTAGTTCCGACCCATGGCCACCCATCCGTTTGAGCAGATACTTATCTGATTGTATTCCTGTCCGTAAAAACGGAACGTGAATGGAAGGTCGAAAACATCCGTATCATCCTGCTCCCACCCGAAATCTCCTAAACCCGCGTCCGTTCCCGATCCCCCCTGGTTCGGATCAATTTCGATCCAGTCGTATGTGGGGGCGAACAGGTATCCGGTATCGGTGTTATCAAATGCGTAATATCCGTACGTATCCGGACCGGTAGGATCGCTGGTGGTTATGGCGCTGCCTATACCATACGTAAAATTTATGATATCCTGCATCTGGCCGTTGAATGTCAGGATAAGCGTAAGTTCCGCCTTATGACCGTTGGGACAATCGGAAGCTACGTCAATGGAAAGGGATTACCGGTGTTTTCCGCCTGTGCACCGACGGCCATGGTGCCGTATGTCCCCGAATCGTCTGTTACATCGATCCACGGGCTCTCGGATTCGAGTTGTGCCGTTATACCGGTTCCCGTAATGCTCCCGACATTGTGAAGCTTGATGCTCAACGTACCGGATTCACCCGGATCGGGTGTAGCCCCACCTCCGCCCCAGGTATACTCGATGATGTCGAAGGCAGCACTCTGGATATCGATACTGATCACTGATGTCCACTCCGATGCGCCACTGGCTGCGGTAAGATCCAGAAGAAGTTCATGTCCATCCGGCGTGGTCGGATCTATACTGAAATCGAAATCCTCGGCGCTCCATGCGGTTGAACCGGAACCGATGGTACCAAACGTCTCCTCCGAATCCGTGATCGTGATCAGGGGATCGGTGGAACTGATGGTTCCGGTTACCGAAGCAGCCGAAGACGTGCCGACATTTCGGAGCGCAACGGGGAATTCGATGGTTTCGCCCGGATTGGCGATGCCGTTATTGTTACCGGAACTTCCCCCGGACATGTCGTCATCTATGGACGAATCATCGTATACGATGTAATCGGTTACGAGTCCTATGGATATCGTACCGCGGTGGGGCATGGTGTTGTGTTTTGTGACCGTCACTTTGGCTTCGCCTGTACTGATTCCGTTTACAGGGATATTGGCATATCCGTTATAATCAGTATACATACTTACATGACCGACTCCGGGCTGGTATAGGGTGACCAATGCATCGGATACCGGTAAAGTCGCGGAGGTCACGGTTACGGGTATCGAGTTGGCTTCCTCAGGCAGTGATGTAGGATACGTAACGGCAAGAGTCGCGGGATAGCCCGTCCACATCTCCGTGGCCGGATCTCCCATGAGATTATTCCACACGGAAAATCGCATGGCCGCGTCTCCATCATACCCGAAGTTGAGATATAGATTCAGTTTTCCCCGGGTATGTGCGGATCCCAGTTTATGGTCTCCATTGATTGCCCCGTGCCACGTACCGCTGTAGTAACAGTTGTTATAGCGGGTATGCGTGCTGATCGTCGCCGTACCAACTGCTCCGATGGCTCCACCATTCGTATCCCGGAGAAATGCCTCGGAACGGGATGTGCTGTAATCGAAATCACCGGTTCCACATGTAGGCATCAGCGCGAAAGGCAGTTCATACCCATTCGAAAGAGCTGTGATATCACTATTATCCATGCCGCTCATGCCGAGCCAACCACGGTATCCAAATACCGTTACACCCTGATTGATTGAATTCTGCATTCCGCTTACCCATGGGCCCGACCAGAGCGTGTCGATCTGCGTATACCCTTCTCGAATGAGCTGATTCTTGACCCATTGATTCACGTAGATACACGTCTCACCGGAGGTACTTGGATCACCGGTCAGGCATGCACGAGAAAACCAGCCGGCATCAGTGGTAGGCGGGTTCGTTTCATACGTCATGATTTTGTCAATGATGCTTGTCAGGCTGCTCAGGCTCGAGTAGGAGATGCGCCCGATGTTAATATCAGAGAGATTATCTCCCCCTTCAAGGGTTGTATACTGGTGATCGCCCCCTCCGCCGGAGTAGCTATATGTCGGAATCGAATATGATCCGCTGGCATCACCGGCGAGTGATACGAACTCGAGGGGCGGATTCACCGTATTGTAAATATTCGATATATAGTTCTTGATTGATGTCGTGTTTGTACCTGTTTGAGCTGTGGAGGCGGTGAGGACGGAGTATCCCTGCTCCTTTCGCCAGTCAATCAGGGGTTGCAGTTCGGCAAGAACCCCCGCGGTCGTTGGATAAATAAGCAGATACGTCCCGGGAATCACTTCCGCATCCTCCCGTTCGAAGACGCTCTCATAGTTAATCACCGTATCATCGAATAAACGGTGGAATGAAGCGGGAATTCTATCGAGACTTCGTGTCGGATTGTTATTCGGATCGTTTCCGAAGAAGTTGATTTCCACGAGGATGCGGGGACTGACTCGGAGGATCCCGGTTCCGGGATCGAATTCTACCGGATTCACCGTCAGCGGTACAACACGCAAACCGTGTATGACGCCGGGCTCTCCGATCTCCACAAGAGGAAATTCCTGCTGTTGCAAGGTTATGTAACGTATGTGATCTACGGAGAACGATGATCCGTCATCCGGAGGAACCGGGAGGACACGATATCCGGAGAATTCCTTGTAATCCACGTTCTTTATTTCCAAGGAAACGGCTGCATTTCCCGGAATAGCCACGAATTTCGAAACCATTGGAAGACCCGGCATCCCTTCTTGTCCCCGGATTTCTCCTCCGGGAAGACTCACGAGTTGATACTCATCTCCATCGATGGAGTAACGTTCGTTTCGCAGAGCAGGGATGCGAATTTCCATGGTTAGGGATGTTTCGTTTTCTTCAACCACGGTAAATTCCGGAAGCGCTCCGTCTGCGGAATCATCGAGCAGTATCACGGAATGATCCGGTTGCCCGAGGACTATAGCGGAAGTAAGGATAATCCAGACAAGAGTGAGTGTGGATAGTCGTTGCATGACGTAACCTCCGTTAGGACGTAGAATTCTCTTCCTGATGTCTGCACATAGGCCGCCGGGATATACCCATGGTGTGACTTCAAAGAACGGATTAGCAGGTTTATGGGGCGGTAGTTTGCCGTTGGACGGTAACCAGGTCAAGGATCAATAGACAATGGAGAGCTGACGGAAAAATACGGAATAACTGAAGCAGGAGGCTGGATTGTAAGCAATCGGATAACAGGTTATTCGCCTTCGCAAAAATCTATGGGTTTACCCGTGGGGCTCCATTATACGAGAGAAACGTGTTTTTCTTCTATGGCTTTCAGACAGGCATCAACGACTTCGGGGTCGTATAGATCTCCTTTGTTCTCCTGGATTTCTTTTAGAGCCTTATCCAGACCGGGAGCTTTTCGATGCGGTCTGTCCGTTGTCATGGCTACCATGACATCGGCAACAGCGATGATTCGGGCGCCGAGGAGTATTTCGTCACCCTTCAAGCCCTGAGGATACCCCGAACCATCCATTCGTTCATGATGTTGGAGTACGATTTCAGCGAGGGGCCAGGGGAACTTCGGTATCTTAAGTTCTACTGTTTTGAGAACATTGAATCCGACTTCAGAATGATCCTGTATTATACCCATCTGTACATCAGTCAGGTCTTCAGGATCGTCGAGTATGCCTTGTGGAATATAGATTTTACCGATGTCATGTAATGCGGCGGCGAGACCTATTCCGGTGGTTTCTTCCCGACTCAATCCCAGTTCCCGCGCAATGGCAATGGATAGCCGGGCTATTTTTTGCTGTTCATCGGCTGTCCCGTGATCCATCATTTCGAGGGTGGCTTGCAGTGCACTCATTGCTCCCTGGAGCGTTCCGTAGACCAGTTGTGCTTCATCCATCCCGAATGACTCCTCCTCGGCGTCATTCGAGAGCGCCCCATTGAGAATGGTCATACAGTGCTTTTCACCCGTCTCCTCATTCGGAAGCGAAACAGTTCGCATGGAGGTTGAAAAAGTCTGTCCGTCTTTTTTCCTCAGATTTATTTCATCGATAACCGCGAATCCCTCGTCGTTCAGCATCGAGTGAATAGTCAATCGTTCATCCGGATTTTCGAAAAGCAATGACGGATCAGCCGCCAGGAAGTCATCCCTGTCTATATACCCGAACATATGAATAGCGGCAGTATTTACATCAACGATACAACCTTCAGGGTTCATGGTTTCACGAAAGATGGGAGTACCGACATTTTCAGTCACGATACGCGTCGCGGCACTGATCGCTTCCATAGCCTTCGAGATAGACGCAGGAACGAATCCATCTCCTTCCAAGTCATTTACACGACGGTTCAGTATAGTGATCGCATCGATGAGTTCCTGTCGTGTCATGATTTGCAGTTTGCCCAACCGGATTTTTCTTCTGAGTTCGTCGATGGTCATGGTTTCAGATTGCATTATCACTATACTCCATTACGATTCATGTAGTAAAAACGTCATGCAATAGTGAGGATGGAGGGTTGGGTACGCAATTCTCATTCCCACAATAGAAACACTGCCTGATCATCCGTCACTCTTTCGTAATGCTTTACTACTGAACGTTCCCGGTTGAATCTCATAATGATCGAACTATCCTGACGGAACCGCGGAAAATGGGAAAATTCATGTACCAATACCTAGGTATATCCAAATTATAAAATTTTAGACCGAAATGCAATGATAAGTTTGCTGGTCGGAGTACCGATGATACGCCATATAGAGCGCTGTTACCTGATTTGCCTGAGACTAACTGAGTATGCAAGTTGGTCTTGGGCTCATGGTTTTCGGCAAAGATGAGATTCGTCTGCCGGGTCTATGCTCCCGGCATTGATCACATGTCATAGTGGAAATAGTGCAGACGAGGATTTAATTGTCCAGGAATATGATACGATCATTTCGGACCATGTTTTCTGAAGAAATCGTATAAGGAAGACTACCCAGTCCCATATGTTTGTATAGGACGTCAAGGAACCGTTGCATAGAAAAATCGAAAGTATGAGGAAGTATGAGCGATAAAGCATTTTATCAATTGACCGTGGAGGAGGCGTTATCGGAACTCTCAACGTCTCCAGAGGGAATATCCGGGGAGATGGCGGCTAAGCGACTGGACGAATATGGTCCCAATGAGTTGGTAGCCGCAGTAGGCCCTTCGAAATTCCTTCTTTTCCTCTCCCAGTTCAAAGACCTTCTTGTTATCGTTCTCATTGTGGCGGCGGCGATATCGTTCATTATCGGGAGTGTCAGGGATGCAACGGTCATGTTGATAATCGTTGCGATCAATGCTGTAATCGGATTTGTACAGGAATACAAAGTAAACCGCATTCTTGAAAGCCTGAAAAAGCTTATAATTTCTCCTGCAAAAGTGATCCGTGACGGAAATCTCACGGAAATCCCCCAGGATCGACTCGTGCCCGGCGATATCGTAAAACTTGAGCCCGGCGACAAGATCCCCGCCGATCTACGGATCCTCGAATCATTTGATTTGAGAACGGAGGATTTTGCTCTAACCGGCGAATCCATGCCGCAAGGTAAGATCACTAATGCCATTGCAGATGAGTGTGTACTCGGTGATAGAGATAACATCGCCTTTATGGGAACGACCGTTACGTCGGGAAGTGCTACGGGACTGGTTGTCCGCACTGGCATGAACACAGAAATGGGTAAAATCGCAAATATGACTCAGGAGACCAAGGATGCCAAGTCTCCGTTGGAAAAGGAGCTTGCGAATCTTGCTCAGTGGTTAACGGTTACGGTTGTTATTATCGGCGCTATTCTCTTTGCTGTGGCCCTCTGGCAGGGTTTGGGATTTTTCACCAGTATGGTGTACGCGCTTGGTATAGCGGTGGCGCTCGTTCCCCAAGCTTTGCCCGCCCAGGTAACGGTTTCGCTCTCAACTACGAGTAAACGACTTGCCGAACGATTTGCCGTGGTGAAGAATCTACCATCGGTGGAAACTCTCGGATCAACCAGCGTTATCAGTACGGATAAGACGGGAACGCTGACGAAAAATGAAATGACGGTGACCTCCATCTGGTTCAATGAAACGCAGTACACCATGACGGGCACCGGGTATGAACCCACGGGTGAATTGATTGATGCGAGCGGACAGGTCGTCGATCAGGAGGGTATTGACGAAATCGAAATAATGATGGATGCCGCTACGATGGCATCGAATGCGGAAATTCATCCTCCGGATGACGATCATGCCGGTTGGTATCCCGTGGGAGATCCCACCGAAGCCGCTCTTGTAGCCATGTCAACGAAATTGGGAACTCGTTCACCAACTGAGGACCAGGAGAATCCCGAGTTGCAGGAGTTTCCGTTTGATTCCGAACGGAAGCTCATGAGTTCGGTTCGTAAGTTTGACGACCGGCTTGAATTGGCCATGAAAGGCGCCCCCGATAATGTCCTAGCCATCAGCAAATTCATATATCGTGAGGGGAAGGCTGTTCCCATAACCGATTCCGATCGGCAGGCTATTCAGTCCGTCTATGAAGCGTACTCCAAGAAGGCGCTCAGGGTTTTAGCCATTGCGTATCGACCGCTTGAATCCGACGGCAGGGATTATGTCATGGAAGAGGTTGAAAAGGACGTCATTTTTCTCGGTCTGGTCGGTATGATGGATCCACCGCGAGAGGGGGTCAGGGAGGCGATAGAATCATGTCACACTGCGGGAATCCGTACGTTCATCATGACCGGTGATCATGCGATCACCGCCCAGGCTATCGGCATGGAGATCGGATTATCCGAGTCAGATAATCCCTCAAAGGTCATTACCGGTCGTGAGTTGAAATCCATACCTGACGCCGATCTCGTCGGAATCATGGAAGGAGAACAGTCGCTTATCTTTTCTCGAGTCGATCCCGAAGATAAGCTTCGCATTGTTTCACTTCTCATGGATTTCAAGGAAGTCGTGGCTGTGACCGGTGATGGCGTTAACGACGCACCTGCCCTGAAAAAAGCCGATATAGGTGTAGCCATGGGGCGAATAGGAACCGACGTCGCAAAGGAAGCGTCGGAACTTATTCTCCTCGACGATTCATTTTCGACGCTGGTCCACGCGGTTCGCGAAGGCAGGACGATCTACAACAATCTTCGCAAGACGGTTCTGGCATCACTCACAACGAATGGAGCGGAGCTTTTCGTTGTTCTTCTCGGTCTTACCGCTGTGGCGATCAGAGATTGGGCTATTCCCATTTTAGCCATACAGATACTTGCCATCGACCTGCTCGCGGAAATTATGCCGCTGACGTTTCTGAGTTATGATCCTCCTCCCAGGGATATCATGGAGAAAAAACCGCGAAAACTCAGTGATCATATGGTTAATACAGGATCAGCCGCGGAAGTTGTATTCCTCGGATTGATGATCGGTATACTTTCGTTCATCAATTTCGCGCTTTTCATGTATAGAAATGGAATCGTATTTACGGTAGGGTCGGAGGATGCGACGCTCTATCCCAGGGCAACAACACTGGCATATCTGACCATCGCGTTCTGTCAGTTCGTAAATATCATGTCAAGACGGTATGAATATCGTTCCATTTTCAGCAGGGATTTCTTCTCGAACCGCATTCTTCTTTTCTCAATAGTCGGTTCAATCGTATTGATGAATATTGCCATATATTTACCGGTGACTCGTGAATTTCTCCAATTCGCGCCTCCAACACCGATGGATTGGTTCTATGTTCTCGGGGCCGCGGGAGTCTATTTAATGATATTTGAAATAATGAAAATCATTAAACGATTCAGAAGGGCGAAAAACTCCCAGGCAGTGTCTGACACCGCCGCGTCATAGCCCATATATTTCCGAAATCTCTCTGACGCGTTGAATAAGGCGGGATCGTGGAGCCATTACGAATCTGCATTGAGGATCGCCGACGGCACGACACGTGATTTCCTTGGCCTCCAATTTTATTCCAAATGCTTCGGAGCACCAACCCGACGAGTATCCAGCGTTAAGATAGTCCACCGGTGTATCGGTCTTCATATTGGAATTGATATATGCGTCAGCCTCGTATGAGTTGGGGTGATCATATACGAGGAGATAGTCTTCATCGGGTGATGGAACGCTTTCGGGGAGAATGTCGACGATTGCATAACCGCCAAGGGCAAAACCTACGGGTCCCAGGGCAAGTCTCATCTGGGGATCTTTGATATCCAGTTTATTGAAGAAGTATCGTGCGTCGGATGTACCACATGCTTTGCCGAATTGATAGATCACTACTCCCGCCCCTTTACCCAGGACACGCTCGAGTTGCTGCTTCAGCCCCACAGCCATTGATTCGCCACGATACATGACATACCGTTCGCCGGAGATAAGATAGGCACCTCGTTCCGGGTCCCATTCATTATCTTCAAAAAGCGGAACAATAAGTTCCTCAGCTTTCTCGAAGAGCGGAGCGAAGTGATCGGGGCATCGTACATATTTCGGCATAGACTCTCCCCTTTTGCTTTATCATATTCTAATATGTCTGATACATGCTGAAATCCCTTCTAATATCAACAGGGCGACACGTTACGGCAATATTCAGCACGAATTCAATGTGGATTATGTTCACCAAGCAGTATCACATAAAAGATCGACTGTACACATGGTTCCCGTCAAGTAGTTTTATGCGCTGTTTCAATGGATCGCCAATAGACCATTCCTGCGAGTGGCAGTGATGTCGTCAATGACCGTGAAACGACATGCGTTTTTCGATGTATGTATGATGTCTGTGGAGATCGGTTATTTCCGGAGTTCCTTCTTTCTTTGTTTGATTATCTCTTCTTCTATGGAAAACGGAACAGACTCATAGGATTCGAA
>Ga0272441_10014870_pt1 | contig 10962 bp, 4 predicted proteins | sample SSMProp6N_FD_193582 | JGI IMG/M metagenome (GOLD analysis project Ga0272441, IMG submission 193582) | Marine sediment archaeal communities from Little Sippewissett salt marsh, Falmouth, MA, United States - SSM-Prop-6N | ecosystem: Environmental > Aquatic > Marine > Wetlands > Sediment ...
CAGTGTCCGAGCGGTGACGGTCGACAGGTAAGGAACATGATCAGCAACTTGATATTGACTAATTTTCTGAACATCACATACCCCCTCTCTCTCGCCCGCTTGTTTTATTTCAATCGGGCGCCTGAGCCTTATACTTTTTCAACATCCTCCGGATAAAGCGTAGCTTTTTTTGGTCGGTGTGCGATCGATCCATACGGATACACCAGCACTTTCGCCCCGGACGTATACTCCTTCTCCAGTATCGGAAGTATTTTGTCCCATGTCGGGTGAATGATCACATCTTCAAGGTTTATGGTCAGCGCCCGCGACATATACTGCGACATAATGATCCGCTTGTATGGGGCTTTCCGCGGATGGTAATTTCCCGTCCACCACGGCTCCATGTTCCATGTACCAGAATCATGCAGATAATGCATATGACGGCCGTGGGGGGCCTGGCTGACAGATATGGACGTACCGCCTTTCCGCGGTTTTCCGAAATTAATTGGGCTGTACCGCGAGCCAGGATATGAGTTCGATACGACAATGTCGTAATCGCTTTCGTTCACATCCTTGTGCCAGCAAATGCTATTCACCGCATACCTGCAGGCTGCGATGTGTGCGTCATAGATGTCGCCGCAGTACAGATCCATTACCTCTCGTTTCCCGGTCTGGACGACATTAATGGAGAAATCGACGCCGACAAGACGTGCCGCTTCAAGTGCATCCTCACGCATCGGATTGTCGATAACATGATGGCGCCCGGTCTTTGGTCGGAACTGGCCCTCGTAAACCCTGTTGCCTTTCGGCAGCCCGCCGATTACGGCATGATTGTAGAAGATCGTCTTCAGCGATACGGTACCCGGGACTATCGATTTCGCGCCGCCGCTGTATCCGAAACCGATGTGATCCCTGATGGCGCCGATTGTGATTTTGACGTCAGCTTTCACCACATAGCCGTTTGCCTGGATCATGTTGTTCCATGATGTACGGCCCACCTCGATGTTGTTGCTGTGCACATTATGCGACATCCACGGGCAGCGCGTGAAAACCGGCCCGAGCTTCCACATCGCCTCGGGATGGGTCATCGACTGATGGGAGCCTATCGCGCAAACAAAGAGAATGTGATCATCGTCGATACCTGCGGCATTCAGTTCGTTTGCCACGTGTTCAGCGATCAGATGCACAGGAGTCGGCCGGGACAAATCGTCGAACGTAATCACCGCATTTTTCTTTCCGCTGGCAATATCCCGCAGATGCCTCGAACCGATCGGCGTCCGCAGTTTCTGTATGATCTGATCCGGCGTCAGCGTAGGATTGTTCTCACCGGCCAAACGCATGACATCAACCTGCCAGTCTTTCGGGAAATCGAGCCGCTCCTGGATTTCACCAACATAATCGTGGGTATTAAGCACGACCGACTGATAATCGCTATTCGGGCTCTCCACTGTTTGAGCGAGCCCGGTCTTATGGGTAAACGCATAACCGGCAAGCAGCGCCATACCCGAATTTTGAAAAAATCTCCTGCGGACAATTCCTTTTTTTTCTAGTTTTTCCATTCCCGCCTCCCAATGAAGCACTCTTTACAGATTATTCCGTTACTCGGGAAAAATGTATGTATCGTTCGTTTCAATCTGTTTACCAAACCACTGTTATCTCCGTTCATACCCGGTCGTTTTCGCGGTCCGTCTGCCCTGGAAGAACTTGTATCCGGGACGGTCCCGCCATGACGATGGGCCAGCAAGATATTTGCCGTGTTTGAGTGTCGTTTCCCGGGCGACTTTTTCGAGCGCATCATATTCCGGGTCACCGTCGCGGTATCCGCTGAACTTTCCGAAGTCATTGCTTGCGATCATGACAATATCGATTCCTGCAACTTCTTCGAGTATCCTGTCAAGATTCATCGCACCCTGCGGTGTTTCAAGCTGAATCACTATCATGATGTTGTTGTTGGCATTTGTCATGTAATCCCTTCCCCAGATGCCGCTGGCTTGATTGCCTCCGGAGCTGCGGAATCCCCACGGTTTCGTGTTCGGGTTTCTGACATCGCCAATGGGAAACTTCGCATACCAGACCGCGTTGTGAGCTTCCTCAACGGTCTCGACCATGGGAACAATGATACCCAGCGCACCGATATCAGTGGCTTTCTGAATGTCGCCCTGGGTAGCCTGCGGAACCCGGATAAAGGGAATGCATCCTTCATCGGCGATAACCCTGACCAGCGCCGCCGCTTCCTGATAGGTCAGCGGGCTGTGTTGCATTTCGATCCAAATATAATCCTGCCCCTCGCAGGCTTTTCTTGCCGCAGCGGTATCGGGTGAAGAGATTGTATTGCAGAAAACCTGCTGACCGGCCTCCAGCTTGGTTTTAACCGTATTGAACGTGACTGTCCCCGGTGCCGCCGGCGGTCTCCGGTCCTGATTGCCCTGCGCCGTTGCCGATGTTACGAACAGTAACAGCAGTATATATGCCAAAACCAGTGAAACGACATACCTTCTACTCATAAAGCCCTCCTCTAAGAGTTTGTAATGACTGAAAGACTATCCCCGTCGACAACAATATAATCAGTGTTCCCGCTTAAAATCTACACACTCTCGTCGGTATGGAATACACTGTCCGCGCGGCTATATAGAGCGTTTTTCCGTCGCTGCCACCGAAACAGACATTCGCCAGACCGTCAACCGTCATACCGTCGAGGTCAGGGACAGAGGGTTTTGGCTCCCTTGCAGATAATCAGGCAGAAACTTGAGAGCGACCTTAGATTTACCCCAGGGATATCGAGGAATTCCTTTCACCATAGTCTTCATACATATTTGATAAATAGTCACGTATGCTTTCAATCCTCAGCAGATTCAAGCAGCATGTTCATTAAATATTGAAGGTCAGAAGAAGAGTGAATATCATATGAGCCCGGGGACGTTTGAGTAGCAGTTGGACGAACGTTGAAGGTGAATTTCCAGTCCTTTTCGATCGCACGTGTTCTCGTAGGTGAACGAATGGAGGTGGTTGCTGACTCCACGAAAATCTCACCCTTCGTCTGCTACGACCGCTCCAGTCAAAAAGTCCCCTCATATTCATCAGGATTGGTTCTAGGAGGCAGGGGGCAAGGACGGAGTCTCGTCATCCTGATGTTCTGTTTCTTTGTGCTCCTCTTTCTCTTGTCCGGTGTGGTTGGAGCCCAAGAACTCTATTACTACAAGTACAGTCCACTCTCTCCGAGGGAGACAGTCACTGACTGGACAGAAGAATGCGGGGCATCAGAGCCGCTGAATGCGGCGCTGCAGGCTTTCGAGCGCGATCCAACTGTTACCAGGGCAATTGACATCTATCATCTACGAGAAGAACTAGCCGGCAATGATCAACTGCGGCAGGCTCTGATCCAGGAGAACCCTAGCATCTGTTTCGCAATTGAACTTGCCCTCCAAGAGATTGTGGCGCACACCAATCGAGAGGTAGGTGCCAAGAAATCGCTTCGGATGGGGTCAACGGGAACCCGCCAAATGGAGATTCTGGAGTGGATACGAAACGGGGCTTCCGGCGAGAATATCCCCGTTCCCGATCCACAGAAGTGGTGTCGTTCCGATGACGATATCATGAATCTTGTTGACACCGGCTCCGTCATCCAAAATCTTGATGCGAATGAGAGTGTCAACGGGAATCCCGCCCGAGATGCGTTTATTCGAGTAACCCGGGAAGTCTTTCACAACACTCTTTATCCCGAAGAAACGGAGACCAATTTCTTGTCGCCGACCAAGGCTTGGCCAATTCTTCGGGAAAAATACAATATCCCAACCCGCTGGCCCCAGTACCTTTACGCCTGGACTGCCCAAAACGAGGAGAAGTACAACTGGGTATGGGGTCTAGCAGAACTTGAAAGATGGGGTTGGGACAAAGGATGCGAGACAGCTGATGTCGGCAATCCTATCGGCAGTACTGATTACCTCAGAAAACGGCGAGAACCACCCGGTACTCCTCCACCGAACGGAAGATTCGCATTTATTGCAAACAACTACCGGCAGATTTATGACGTCCACTCCGGGGATTTTTTCTACCAATGCAAATACCTGACCAGGATGATTCTTGCTTGGAAAGAGCGGTTGGGAGATGAAGCCGCAGCTGCCCTGCCGGCGGCTTGGGAAGATGCGTTTGACAAGGCGCTTGCAGTCTATATGAATGGCTCGGACGGCTTGGGAACTGGAACCCTTAGATCTGAGGTATTGCAAACAATCGACGACGTTGTATTCGCGACTCATGAATACCATCTTGACCGCGTCGGAAGGTCCATTGCTGAGGCACTAGGGAAAGCGAAACACGGTCCGGGAGACAGGGTTTCCATCGAGGAGTTGCTGCGGTTGCACCCTGGGCTGTCCGATGAATTGGACGGGCTCATCGTAGCCTATTCGAATATCCCTCCAGATCTCCATCAGAAACTGGTGGAACAATTTGCGGCGAAGATTCAGGCCTTCCAATCGGGTCAGGATGAGTCAAGGGTTCTCGAAACTGAAATTCTGAAACGTGCGTTAGAGATTGTCCAGGATGAGACGAGTTTCCAGCGGCGACAGATTGATGCATTCAGGAGTATACGGCGGCGGGTAGAGGAGAATTTGGCTGACTGCCTTGCCGGCACTGATCTGGAGGAGTTTCTTCGCAAAGTAGGAAAAGGTGACTTTTCCGGTGAAGAACTCAGGTTGGTAGACTGGAGAGTTCAGAGAGTTAAGCGTCAACTATCGCCGGAAGAAGTGAACAGAGAAATTCTGTTCATCAAGTCCGTATCGGTTCTCATGGGTTGGGAGCAAGCTGAAGCTGCCACCAGGCTCAAAGAGTACTTCGAGCAGGGGCCCTCAACCGCTCTGAACATGATGAGACGAATCTATGACATTTTTGATACGAGCCGGCTACGACCGATCCATGTCGAATACCAAGATGCAAACGGTGCTGTCAGGCGAACCACAATCAGACCCAGCGGCCAATCCATTGGGTACCAGTGCTTCAAGGCTGCTCTCTATGGGTACGACATTTATGGCAAAGTTTCCAGCGGCAGGGAGCTCTATAGCATTCTCTATCAGATCTATGGCAGAGGGGGGCTTTCCGATGAGGAAACTGGAATACTTCAGGCCCAGGCATTTATGGCGGCCTTCGATGTTTACGAGCTCCTCCGAAGTGACATTATGGGCGCAGAGATTCGCCAGCTCCCTATGTCTGGAACAGTTTCGCAGATCGCTCTTGGAAGCCCTGGTGCAGCACTGGCCGATGACCAGCTAGCGAAGGACCAACTCCTGAGGGCAGCCATCAAGGATGCCCTCCTGTTATGGAATCCGGGATTAGGTACTGCGTTCGTACTCTATGACCTTGGATCCTGGGCCTACACAGAACATAGCATCCGGTCGCTCAAGAGTGAAGTGATCGACGCGATGGTGGAAAATGGAATCTGGGCGATCAGGAAAAGTCAGGAAGGTGTACAGGAATCCAGCGGGCCGCTGACAGCCCGGCAGATGAAAGAGCTGAAAGTCGGCGACGAGGACAACTTACAGCTGCTATCAGTTCTGGCTTCCAAGGACGGAGCGAAGATTCGGAAGATAATGCTGGTCAGGGAGGAAACCACCATCGAATTGGTCGAGAGTGGACGAGCCGTCGAACCGCGCTCTTCCCTCAAGGAGTTTGCTTATCTCAAGGGCTACCTGGACGCGGATCCGGTAATTAGAGCTGCTATCGAAGCTGTCGAGAAACTCAACACCGCCTCCAACTGGTTCACAGCGGAACCCCTACCGAGGAATCCTGAGGATTGGACCTGGGATAGCCTGGCGGATGCTGGGATAGTGGTCAATCGGAGGGAGGATCAGGTGTCCCCGATCAGCGCCGGTGATGTCAGCTTTGCCCCTCAGTTCGCAGGGGCCTCCGCATGGGGAATCGACTTCCGGGATCCTGAACTGGTACAACGCTTGGTTGGAAATCAGCAACGTCTTCTTGGATTTCTAGTGATGGATTTCTGGGCTAAACAGCAAAGGCTTCTGCAGGAGTACCTGCTTCCGGCGATGGAGAAAGAAGCAGCTCGCAGGTTGATCGAGAAGATCAAGAACGAATCAGTGGAGGTGGTCTTCGGCCAGGAAATTGAAGAGATCGACAACGCCCTAAAAGAGATAGACCGGAATCTCTGGCCCAGGATTGCTGATTCCGCGGACCCTTTTCCAGAAAGAGGGTTCAATTCAGAACAGGATTTTCCTATCTACGATTCCTTCAAACAGAGTACCAGTTGGGTTAGAAACTCACTCGATCGATATCAGCGATTTCTGGAGGATCCCACTCAGACTGAGCTTTGGGATGGCACCATTACTCTCGCCTCCCAGATTCCCTCAAATCTTGACCGGGCACAAGTCGCAGAAAAAGGTAACGAATTGCTTCAGTACATGCGCGACCTATATCACCTGGTGAAGGATGGATATGACGAGGTACACGGTCAGCTTGACCAGGGTGAGAAGCTCGTGTCGGAATCGGGGAATGTCGTTCTTGAACCGTTCCACGTGTCATTTGAGCCAGGGACCTTTTCCCCTCTGGCCATTATTACGGAGGGGATCACTCCCGCTCGTGGTGATCTCGACCGGGCTAAGAACTGGTATGCCGCCTTCCTGGATCAGCGGGAACGAGTTGCGAAAGATATCCAGCAGCGGGCACAATCCGTTGAGGCTCCTGACAGTATCGTTGATACGGCTTGGACGCTTATCTCCGGGAATCCTGACCCGGCCGGCAGTCCCTCCCACCCGCTCTGGCCAGCTTTGACAAAACTTCGCTATCAAATCCAGAAACTGACCTACATGCAGGGCTGCGTGGATCAAATTACAGCTATCGAACTGGGAGAGCAGGTTCGACGAATGACTATCCGGGAGGACGAAAGAGTGCAGGTCCAATCGGGGGATTTTGAGAATCCTGCTGCATTCCTCTCCTCGACCATCTCCAGGATGGAAGAGGAATACAAGCGGCTGCTGGATCAAGTGGATCGGCTCTTTGAGATTCAACTCACGATGGAATCGCTGGGACGAGACCCATTCATCGGAGAAGAGCTCACCTTCATTGCTCAGGTTGCCGCCGAAGGCGGTGATGGTGCACAGAGCTTTCCCGATTATGTTGCCGGATTTGAGTGGGCAATTAGAACCGAGTTGCACACCCCTCTGGGTGAGGCTGTCCTTACAAGACTCCCTAAATTCGAGACTTATTTCCCTAGAGCCGGACGGCACTTCATTTGGGTTAGAGCGCTGGACGCAGGTGGAAACACACTCGCCTCAGACATCCTTCCTGCTCAGCCGCAGCCCCTGTCACTGGTCGGGACTCTGGAACTGAAAGAGGGAGACTACGAGAATGAACCTCTGACGGTGCAGGCAGCAGGTGCGAAAAGAGGGGAATTGCTGGAGTTTGGGGATTTTTCATTCGAAGTGGTCGCATACGATTCAGCAGCCTGGCAAGCTGACGATACGGCCTTCGCCGAAGTAGTCATAGACGGAACTTCATTCTCAAGCACGATGAGCAATGTGACAGCCATGCCCGCAGGTGGTGTTTTACGTGTTGACAGCCCCCTCCGATTTTTACTGCCAAATGCAGATCTCTCGCTGGGAAAATTGCTCAGCACATTGGAGAGACTGGGGTTCATCAGCGATCGAATCGATGAACTCGCAGAGGAAACCAGAAGCCTCTGCGGAGTGGCAAGACAAAGCCTCGAACAGTCAGAGGCAGTACTTGATGCTTTGCAGCAACAGCGTTTGCAAACTGACAACCACCTGAAGAGGAGGAAAGAGTTGTCGCTGCGCATTGATGAGTTGAAACAAGAAGCGCAGAATCTAGATGCCCAAGCTCTCGCGGCGGTGCAGAGCATCCGGAACCACTGGTCGCGCGCCAACCAACTCGCCCAGGCAGGCTGTGAGCGAATACCGGCAATTCAGTCATCTCAGACCCAGCAGGAACGTCAGGGCTTGCTATCGGAAATCAAGGCAACCGTGTCGGCCTGTGCCTCGGAGTCCCATCAGGCAGACACTAAGCAAGAGGAGATTCAAACCCAGATTGAGAGACTGAAAGGCCTTCTGACAGAAGCCCATGAGATCCTGACGGAAATGGCCAACTCCGAGGTGGCTCCCCAGCTCTCTGAATCCGAAACCAACGATATTCAGAACCTCTTATCTTCTGTGTCAGACCCAGTGTCGAATGTAAGAACTTGTCTAAGCTCCATTGCAGCGCTGCGACGGGACGCCAGAGATATGGTTGCTGAGTTGCAGAATCGGTCGGAGCCGCTTTCTGACAATACCGAGGAAGTGGCTTTGATGAACCAAATCAAGACAGTCCTTAAGGATATTGAGACCGCAGCGGCAGTTGCCGACCCATGCCCGGATGAACTCAGCCAAAGGAGGGCTGCTTGTGCCGAACGATTGTCACAGATGCAGGAATTCTCCCAATCTGCATCGAACGCGAGGACTCAGAAAGCAGCTGGAGTGCAGCTCGATCACGTCGTCCAGCAAGTCGAAAACGCCCTCAGGAGTTCGGAATCCTCCTTGGCCGTTGCTGAACAGCATACGCCCGATGCAAGAAGAGCGGTTGAAGATCTAGCTCTTTGTCTCGCAATCGGCGAAGATCTACTCCAACAGAGCCTGGCATCAGAAGATCCCAGTCGGGAAGAGCAACTGGCGCAAGCTGACTGTTCTATGTATCCCGGCACCCATGCGGTATGGAACGAACAGGAGAACCGTCCGGGCTGTGCCTGCCTTCCAGGGCTCGTCGCGAACTCCAGCGGAAATGGTTGCATTGACTGCCAACAGTATTGGAATACGTTTCAGGGTTCGCTCCAATCTGGTGACAAAGCCGGGGCAAACGCTGTCCTGGCTGAATCATCAGCCTGTCCGTGGTTCCAGCAAGGACAAGCGATGTTGGCCCAGCAAAACAATCAGGGATCTCGCTGCAATCAGCTCTTGGAGGCTTTCTACGGGGCTATGACCAGTAAACGACTCAATGACGCGCAGAACATACTCGCCCAGGCCCAGGACTGTTCCTTTCATTCCCAAGCTGCAGACATTCTCCAGACTGAAGCCTGCTCCCAGATTCAGCAGTCAATTCTTGCCGCGATTCAATCGGATAATGTAGGTGCAGCAGCAAGCCTCTTGAATCAGGCCAGAGCAATGAAGTGCAAGCTCCCGCCAGAAGCACTTTCCCTGGTTCAGAACGCCGTCAATCGTAAACGACAGCAAGAAAAAGACCGAGAGAAACTACAGCAGCTGGATAATCAACTGAGGCTGTTGGAGGAACTAACGGAGGTGACCCGTCGAGGCCTCCCCCCATCTCCGGTAAGTCCACAGACCCTGAAAAAAAACCTGACCAACAAAGCCATCCCAAAACTCTCGGAAATCAACGATTTGAACTATCGAAGACAGTGTTTTGGCCAATTCTATGACATTCACAAAGTGAAAAACGGAGAATCTGACATCGAACGCCACCTTTTTGAGTATTACAACTGGAACAACTACAGATACCCAGCGATACATCCGCTTCCATGCGGGGAGTCAGAATATGAGTTCTATGACAAGTGCAGAGAGGTCCGGTTCTGCACCTCGAAACCTGTGAGGATAAGATGACTGTGCTGATTCGCCCCTCTCGTCCCCTGCTTTCTTTCAGCCGACAGATGACTGCTATCGATCGGGTGCTCGCGGGTGCCCTCGTAATGATCATGTTCACCAGTGCTGCCATTGCGTCGCCCCCCGAAAGTCGTGGAAAAGTCGTCGATGTGACTGGCAAGTCGATTGTAGCTGAGTTCGAACTGAGTGACGTCGGAAAGTCCGGTGACCTTGTGCGTATCGCACTTGAAGTTCCAAGAGTGGGTCTTCTGGATTTGGAAGGAAGATGGCGAGTCGTTCGAGTGGAAGGGAAAAGAGTATTTGCTGAGGCAGTCGGCAAAACCGATCAACCACGTGTGGGACAAGTGGCATTTATTTTGGCTGGCGCCAATTCGCAACAAGATTCCGGACAGGTGAGCGAATCCGTCGAACTTTTGGGTGAGACCCTTTCAAATGCCGATGGAATCCCCATGGTCCCCTCCACACCATCTCCTGGGCAAATCCCCGAAGGTACTGCACCAAGTCCCGATGAACAGCCAGGTATTCTCATTGATCTTGACCGTTTTAATGGTGCCGGCAGAATTCCAGGCAAGGTAGTTGACGTGAGAGGTTCCGAGATTCGTGTTCAGCTGGAGGGACCATACAGGCCGAGGTTGGGAAATCGGGTCATCCTAATCTCGCGGAGTGGCGGTTTCATAACGACTGTAGGAGAAGGCCAGATTTCGCGTTTAGAATCTGACAACATCTGGGCTACGGTCACACATTCGGGGATTGCACCACACAGCGGCTTGTTGGTTGAAATCGAGGTTGAGCCAGTCACACCAACTGTGGGAAGGGCCCAGCCGTCAGCCGTGCAGGATCAGCGCACAGCCCCAGAATCTCTAGCTGAGAACACGACTCAATCAGCGGATGATTACCTGGTTAAGGGCAGATCTTACGCCTTTCCCAAAAGCGGTCAACCAGACTACGCTGCTGCTATACCTTACCTTCGGAAAGCAGCAGAAATGGGGAGCATCCCGGCGTCTTATGAACTGTCGTGGGTCTATTTGCAGGACAAGTCCTTGCTTGATCAAAAGGAAGCCCTGGCATGGCTCCGGAGAGCTGCCGACGAGGAGTATCCAGACGCCGAATTTCTTCTCGGACTTCTGTATGAGGGTGAGTTCGATGTCTTAGAGCCGAACCTTCACCTTGCCTCTGAATGGTTGCGGCGAGCCTCCGCGCACGGTCATGCAAAGGCGCGTAAGCGAATGTGGAAGCTTGCTTTTCCTGATTCTGGTATTGAGTAAGAATCTATCGGAGTGACGTTGTGCAGTGAGTATCCGAAGAATCAACGAGCCGACCCTTCCCAAAAACCAAACTCAGGACACTACAACTCTATTGATAGGGTGATTCCAAAGCA
>Ga0272441_10014871_pt1 | contig 10961 bp, 10 predicted proteins | sample SSMProp6N_FD_193582 | JGI IMG/M metagenome (GOLD analysis project Ga0272441, IMG submission 193582) | Marine sediment archaeal communities from Little Sippewissett salt marsh, Falmouth, MA, United States - SSM-Prop-6N | ecosystem: Environmental > Aquatic > Marine > Wetlands > Sediment ...
TGGTGCTGCCACCTCAATATCCGGAAAGTTTTCAACTATTTGCTGGATTTCCTCCGAGAAACCGATTTCATCCCCGCTCGCGCTGTTTATGGTTAATTTGGTTTTCCCTGAAGTGCTCTGGAATAACTCTTCTATCGAACTCATCGCTGCCTGGTTTGTAATACTGATGGCCAGTATTGTTGCCACACCAAGCACGATGCCAAAACCACTCAGGATAAAACGCCGAGACCTTGCCTGGATTGATCTTAACGTTAGGTAGCGAATTTGACGCAACCAACCCATAAACTACTCGATTCCTGCTTCAAGTTCCTGCATGATCTGCATAATGCCAGCCAACCGCTCTTCAATTGGCACATCATCCTCCGGGATATATTCCCGGATTACTTCGCCATCTCGTAGGAAAACTACTCTTTGAGCATAGGCTGCTGCTTTTGGATCGTGCGTGACGACGATTGCAGTTTGTCCAAGCTCCCTGGAAGACCGTTGAATAAGCTTCATGATCGCCGTACCGGTTTTGGTATCCAGGTTACCTGTAGGCTCATCGGCCAGAACGATCGATGGCTTTGTAATCAGCGCCCGAGCAATCGCCACTCTTTGCTGTTCTCCCCCGGAAAGCTGGTCAGGTTTATGATCTCTCCGATCAGCTAAACCCACCAGTTCCAACAAATCTTCGAGCCAATCCTGATACTCTTTGGGATCTTTGCCATCGATAATAATCGGGAGCAAGATGTTTTCTTCGGCGGAAAGCGTCGGTAAAAGATTGAAAAACTGGAATACAAAACCCACATTATGGCGCCTGGCTAATGTGGCCTGGTATTCATTCAGCTCTGACAGAGATTGTCCCGCAAGAACTACATCTCCTTTTGTGGGCGTGTCTAGCCCACCAAGTAAATGGAGCAGTGTCGATTTCCCGCTGCCAGAAGGCCCCATAATGGCTGTAAATTCCCCTTTTCCAACTTGAAAATCCACACCAACCAATGCATGCACCAGATGGTCTCCCATCTGGTATTCTTTCCCCAGGTTATTTGCAAATAATACAGACATAATTAATCCTGTTCTTCACCATCATGAACGATAATTTTTCCCTGGTTCCCATCTACAGTTACAATTGTATTATCCTTGAGGGTTGTTGCCCCATCCACATTGACCACTGCAGGAATATTGTATTCCCGGGCTACGATAGCAGTATGGGAAAGCAGGCCGCCAGACTCGGCGACAAGAGCTCCTGCACGGCTGAATAATGGCGTCCAACTAACCTCCGAATAGGGGACAACTAAAACATCTCCATCCTGGACTTTCTGCAAATCCTGAAGCCCATACACTACTTTTACTTTTCCAGTATACATACCAACCGATACAGCTGCACCCACCAACACTTCGCCTGTTTCTGGACCCACCAGAGGAACCTCTTCACCAAAGATCACTGTTGGCAAGGATACCCGCTCATACTTTTTCATATTTTCTTTGTGCTGCCTGACAATCGTTTTTGTATCGGCCTCAAGACTCTCCCCATCCAATACTGTTCGAATTTGTGTATCAGTTAAATAATAAATATCTTCAGGCTGATCCAGAACGCCTCTCTCTGTCAGCAGCTTTCCCACCGCCAGATAATAATAACGGAACAGTCCATAGCCATAGGTATATAAGGAGCTAACCTCTTCTCGTAAAAGACGAAATTCTCTTGCACGATGATAAAACAATTTTAATATCTGTTTACGAATACCCGAAACTTCCAAATCTGAGAAGCGAATTTTCCGGCTGCCATACTCTGTAGAAGATACATGTGAGTGAATCAACCCCAATACCATTTCCGGCGTTTCCCGCCAGGGTACGGTTGAGAAATCATTCCCACTGTCACTCAAATGCCCGAAATCATCCATCAGATGTTTGAACTCTTTGACAAATTCTTCAACTTCCGGGTTTTCGAGTTCATCAGGCAAGATTCCGGTTTTAATTTGCTCCTGGATATTTTCAGGCAGGTTGATGAATTTTTGGTGCATGCTTTCCAGGCGGACATTGGGATCATATTCGTTGATGATTGACAGTCCCTCGGTCAGATCAAATTGAGGGAATTCCACTCCCAATTTCAATAGCTGGCGAGCGAAGACACTGTTATACATGCCCATCATCAGCGGTCCGATAACATTGTAGTATGCTACCTGCTTGATCAGGGCGTAATGTCCATCGATCGTGTTAAGTAATTCATGCCCCGAAAGATGCTGAAGGTTTTTGATCTTTTTCTTTTTGATCCGGCGCTCGAAATTTCCTAGTGCCCTTTTCATCCTGTAGCTAAAGAACCACTTATCAATGGCGAAAGTTATCATCCAGGGCAGTCGCAAAAACGTTTTCAAAGTTGGTTTAAACGGCGGCCTGGCAGCACCGCGCGGCAGGATCCCCATAAGCATCTCAACTGATTCCTTCGGGAAACCAAGCCCTGTGAAGATTTTGCCCAATGCCCCCATATTAAAATAAACACGATAATACAAATGCCTGGCTAAATCCTCAGCTTCCAGATCCAGATCTCCGGTAATTTCACTCAACCAGTCTATCCAAACCCCGTTGATCAAAGGAATATTGACTGAAAATATCAGCGGCTTTATCATCCCTGGAATCATTTCCCGGGCAAGATAGTTGGAATACATATCAGTTTTGCTCAGCGCTGTGATTTCCCGGATTTGCAGCCAGTATACTAGTTCACCATCAAATACCCACTCAAGATCGACAGGATAGCCAAAAGCGAATTCAATTTCCCTGGTTTCGTTTACAATTTCTTCAACGATCGATAACGGCAGGGATTCGGATGATGGTTTTTCCATCCAGTAACCCCATTTATTAACCCACCGATCAGGTGTTATCCCTCCCTGTACCAATTGGGAACCCAGGCCTTGCACCGCTTCAACGACCGTCTCATCCGTACCTGTTACAGGATTCTTGCTCAAAGAAACACCGGAATACATGGGGGAAATCATTTCCTGGATAATGACCCCCATTTTCAGTTCCTCGAATGAAATTTGATGATTTTCCAGATAGGAAAGAACGGATTGCGATTGCGTTGATGACCATACCGACCAAATTGCCTGGAAGACTTCATTGATTCCTGACACATTCAAGGCAGTTTTAAATTGACCGGCGAAAGATCTTTCCAGGGTGTCCTCAATATTTGCTGATGACCGGACTGCATACTTCTTATCATGTTGAATGATCTGCGCTAATGCATTTTTCAATTCATCAATGAGGCTGTGATCGTTTGCCAGATACCTTTCATATGCATCCCAGGTACAAACATACGTATTCGGTATGAGCCGTTTTTTCCGCTTGAGGTGATGCAAATTAGCAGCTTTATTCCCCGATTTTCGGGGAATTCTGTGTTTCCCAAGTGGAACAATCAAACGGCGAGAGGCCACAGTTCAATCCTGTTCTTTTTTTACTCGAAAGTAATCCATGATCTTTAGCATGCCGCGCCCCATTGGGGTCGCGCTCATGGCGTTATTCATCACGACATTGCCTTCTCTCTTTTGTTTGATATAGTCCTTCATCTCAGGTATAAACCCAAGGATGAAGACAATATTTATAGCAATACCATACAAAATATGAGGCCAATCACCTTTGAATAGTATCAGCCATATCAGCATAAAAAAGAGTCCTGAAAGGTAAGCAACCACAGCATCTCGTATGACAAAGAGGCCAAATATCAGGCTGGTGAGGGTGGAAATTACAATCCCTACAAAATCGATTACGATAAAACCGCCATATGCGGTTGAAAGACCTGCGCCCCCTTTAAACCGATAAAATATTGGCCAGTTATGTCCAACAACAGCAAAGACAGCTGCTGCTAAATGATAGTAGTTATCCGGATAAAAATATTTAAAGGCCAGGACAGGGACCAATCCTTTCAAGATGTCCATGATCCCTATCGTGCAGCCAACTTTTGGGCCAAGTTTGATTGATGCGGTTGTTGCCCCGACAGTTTTAAGACGATGCGTGCCACCATCAGATGCAGGCAGGTCAACACTTTCCAGGTCAATGCCTGGATCAAATATTTTTGTAATTATCCGGGTAAACGAGAGAGAACCGATTAAATAACTGAGTATAGCTGCAATTGGATAAAGGAAATTTACCATTAGAATTCTCGCACTAACTATACTGGTTATTCTGTATCTGTAATGATGGGAAGGAATGTACTTGTTATAACAGTATACAGGATTTAGTTATGGTGTGAAAGAATTGTAGTTAAAATTATTCGGATGACCCTGTCTGGAGAAAGGTCAAGCTGGTGTTCTTGTAAGCTTTCCCGGCTTCAGACTAAAACTGAGCTAGTAACCCAGCGGAACTACCACCTCCACGGTGAATAATTGCTCAACTACAGGCTTTCTCCCTACTCTCGAGTTGATGCACAGGTTCTTTGGAATTACAGCCGACTTCGTTTTGATTTATAGATTGTGCATTGTAAACGCCATATCTCAATCTGTTTCTCCATGGATTCAGCAAATAGCCTCATTTCATTAGGATTAGAATTTTAGACCTCTTTTTTTCCTATATTGTTTGAATTGCCGTTATCAATATTCTCAATTGATCATGCGGCCAACCTGCGTCTATTAAATATACAAACACCATATTCAGATACTTCAGCCTAATCAATATCCGAGAGACGGTGCATAATCCGGCGTAAATGAACCACCGATCCCGGCGCAAATGAGCCACCGATTCCGGAGAATATGGGCCACTGAATCCGGTGTACATCGTCCACTATAACAGACAATCCGGAATGCCTGGACGATTTCAACCGGAATCCCAAAATGGACTGGTCAGTTCAACACAATCATGCCATCCTTTCCCGAAAAACACGGGAGGGAACCATGGCAAGAAAGAGACTGACCATGCGCAAAACCAAAGAAATACTGCGTTTGAAGGATCTGGGGCTCAGCCAACGCCAGATCGCCAACCGCCTGAATATCTCTCACAGTACCGTAGGCCGGTACCTGTCAAGGATAGAAACTCACGGATTAACCATAGACACAGAAACAGACACGCTGCAGTCTGTACTGCACCCGCCCCGCAAAGCGGGGCCTTCTCCAAGGCCGGAACCTGACTGAAAAAAGATCAAGAAAGAACTGAGCCGAAAGGGGGGTTATCCGCAAATTACTGTGGATGGAATACCTCAGAGATCATCCGGATGGATACAGCTACAGTCAATTCTGCGAGCGCTGCAACCGCTGGCTGAAAGCAAACCGGAAACCAACCTGGCGCAGGCCGGTCAAGGCAGGAGAGAGAGTGGAAGTGGATTATGCCGGGATGACTGCCAGCGTGGTGGACCCCGGAACAGGAGAGATCTGCAAGGCTGAGGTTTTCATCGGTGTGGTCGGAGCCAACGGACTGATCTATGCAGAGGCACACTGGCAGCAAACAATCCCAAACTGGGCTCGGGCTCATGTTCGCATGTTCGAGTACTTCGGCGGTTTTCCAGAACTGATCGTTCCTGACAATCTCAAGGCAGGGGTCAAGTCGCCTGACTTCTATGATCCTGATCTCACCCCCACCTATCATGAATTGGCCGTGCACTATGGTACAGCCGTTGTCCCTGCACGGGTCAAAAAACCACGGGACAAAGGGTTGGGAGAAAATGCCTTTGCCCGAAAACAGCAGGAATGCATCCCCGCTTTCTATATAGCTATTGTAACCGGACCATAATCGCCTGGCATTGTATGACTGACTATCTATTGAGATTCCCTCTTCATCAATAGAAGCATAAATCTTTTCATCAAGCAGCTTTTTATTTGCACGATAACAATTTATAGCTTGTAATTGGCCAAGGATATCTAAAGATGCCTCAATAGCAAATAAGAGAACAAGAAGTGCATAGACATAGCAGCCATTCACGAGTAGATATTAACCCAGTACACTGAAAACTATGGCCAAGAGCTTTCCAAATCTAACAATCCAATGGCTTGATCTGTAGAATTGCCATGCCCTTACAAAGTCATCTATTGAATATAGAATACTAACTTCGATAGTATCTTCTCTGGACATATTTTCCCCTCATAGAGGGCAAACGGTTTTAAGCTAAGTAGCGCCAGATCATTCCATCATATTACTTTCCTGCTGATGTCGTCGCTTGCTTAAGCTAATGGTTTGTTATCCTTTGAGTTCATCTAAGATCCCCGTTGCCACGCTGGCTTATCATATCCCATTTCGCTCCCCCACTCAGCCAGTCGCTGATTTCGGCTCTTCCATTTAGCAAGAAGGCCTGGATCCTCAAAACCTTCCATCAGTTGGTTCTGCATCTTAAGCCACGCACTCACACCCATATTCTCGATCTCTAGCTTGTCAAAATCGACTATCTGCTCATCTACCTCCTGATCGGTCATATCAGGAAGGCTCATGATTCCGGCGATAAGACTTTGAGTGTGTTCATCTCGATTGGCTAGTTCTTGAAGAATAAAAAATGTTGGTTGCCCTAGGATCTCCTCAAGCCTATCTACCTCAGATTCATTGAGGCCACCGAACATTGGAGTATCGATTCCGAATTTCGAGGAGTAGTCGTATCTTATCGTACCAATCGGGTACTTGATCAGGTGGGCAATTGCCAAGACCCTTATGACTTCTTCGAAGGTATCGCCCCAACGTTGGAGCAGTTCTTCCTCATACGTTTGATAGTTGGTTTTTAAGAGACCCATGGTGTTTGAGAATCGAGCCCCTCGTGAGTGAACATAGTTATGGAGATCACCAAGTGCGAGCAATCGCGCTCTTAGATCCATCCTATCCTGAAACCACTCAAAGTTAGGGTGGCGCTTGAGCCGATCCCAGATTTCACCAAACCTCGGTGTCTCCTCTTTGCTTCTTATCCATTCTTGGATAACTTCATGTCCATCATCGAATAGATTCCAATAAACAGAGAGTAAGCCTAGCTCAAACCCCATGCGAAGAGAGACCATTGCCTGCTTGTACATTCCGAAGAATGCAAGTGTCACCGCAATCTGAAGTTCATTCCAAGACTCAGCCCAAGGGAAGAAATGCCCAGACCACAGGCTTTCGGCTGTATGCGGAATCAAATCTCCGGTCGAATGGTATGCCCAAGCCAGGCGCCCGATTCGATCCGCTAACTCTGAATCCTGAAGAGTGGACTTCGTTGTCTCATATACTTCGATGCTGTGCTCGCAATTGTAGATGAATGGACCAAACACTTACTTTTGGACTTTCCTTTCCTGAGGGTGAAATCATCCTTGAGTATTGTGGATATTTACCGCCATCGAGCCTAAGCGCCTGAGTTTTCCCCAACTCATGCCTTCCATGATAACAAAACAGACCATTCGAAAGCAATTCGCGGCGTATCCCAGGTCGCCTACAACGATTTGTTAGTCAGCATAAATTACTTATCGATTAAGTACAGATCGAGCATAATTTGTTATATCTTTTACGGTACGAATCCAAACTTTGGCTTCAGAACGTGAATGATTTAGGCTTCTTCCCATCATATGTTCGCGTGTTCGATGAATTCTCTCTTTCTTTTCATCGGTAATATAATCTTGGACAGCAACCTCCCATTGATCAAAACTACTGGCCAACTCTGATTGAAATTTTTTTATCGAATAATCAACATGGATTTTTAGCCCAGCTTCAACTTTTGATAATTTCTCGAGCAATACCTTCTGAGTAGTTTCTAATTCCTCATTGCGGATAATGATTGAAGGCTTTTTGCGACTACTTTGATAGTTGACCCAAATGCGTTCGATCACGACGGAAACACCGATTAAAGCAATGAATGCCAGTATTAGAAGCAATGCTAAATTAATTTCTATACTTGATCTAAGGAAACCGGAGATATTGCCGCCAAATAAGAAACCTAATGTTGTAAGAATAACACCAGCCAAGAAGGTGGCAATAACCTTCGATGCTGCATCTGCAAACACCTTCGATAATCAGGATTTTAAGTTAGCCATATATCAAGAATCCTTTTAGATCTGAAACCAGAAGAATGCTGACTAATAAGTTGATACCCCAAACAACCCACGTATAAAACTCAACCAGACCACATTCTTCCCCACACACACTATACAACATGATCAATAATAATCTTCGAATATTTTCAATGAACAATCATGGATACTGCCGCTTTTTATGCCGGGTCAGCCTGCCCCATCCTCCGATTTGGTCTTTCCGGCCGCAAGTCCCGTTCGTTTGCGCTGATCAGCAGAACACTGTCTGCAGCAAAGGTCGGTTTGCTTTTGTCACGTCCGGACCGGTTCCCTGTTTTGCCCAATCCTTTTCCAGTTCCTGATCAACATGAACAGGCCGTATACGCCTGCGCCGAAGAGTATACAGTCTTCATGACATTCAAGCGCTCCGAGGCATTTGGGCAGACCCAGCAGAGCCCATACAAGCAGCAAACTGTATACTTTCCTGTCAACATTGGGTATCGCAGCTGCCAGCAAGGCAACAGCAAATGTCGTCATTGGACAGGGTGCCAGGAGAAAAATCGTTTTCGGATAAGAATGCCCGAGAGCATATCCAATCAAGGGATACAAGAATGCCAAGAGCACCCAAAAGATCGCTGCATACTTTTGCCACCCTTCTTTGGGCAGCTTGAAATCGATCTTCTTCACAAATATATCCACAACGAAAAGGATCGCGATCAGAATGAAGAGAGGTGCTCCGAAAAAAGTGGAGAACGGGCTTTTGGAATAGATCAAAAAGAAAACCACGCTGTTCCACCCAAAGCCAAAGGCCAGCAGTATTTTCATATACAAATTTACTTTATCGCTGTACCTGGTAAAAACAAGGAAGGTTAATATCCCGGCGGCCAGGATAAAAACGATCTGAACAGGAAAAGTCGCAGTATTGTATGCTGCCATCTGGTTCCAGAAAGCTTCTGTTGTTGGCATATCGTTCTTTCCTTTCTCTATTCTGCCTAATGTTAAAATGGCAACAAATTACATATTTCAGGCAGGATAACAACGTGATCAACGTAACAATTTGTGCACAAAACACAGGGCGGCAACCTTATTCCCTACACACACTATACAACATGATAAAAATGATAAATGGAAAACTTTCAGTGAATAATCACGAATACCGTTTCTTGAACACGCTAATCCGGAAAAAATACTGTATGAGAATAAATCTACAGGAACAACGCTGTCCAAGCCCAATAAGCTCCTGGCCCAGATGCGCAACCGCATTTGCACAAAACAATTCTCCCCCAGCACAGAACAAGCCTGCCTGGCCCGTTTCGGAACCAGCCGGTTTGCCGCGGCGCGGCAGACGCCTCATAGAAACGACAGATCTTCTCTTGAGGCACACGCCATGCCCATTACATGGATTTGCTTCGTCCGATCACCTTTCCTGATCGGTCCTGAAGAAAAAGCTCACCCGTCCTGAGAAAACCTGAGTGAAGCAAATGGACATATCATGGGATCTGATGATGTGCATGTCAGGCAGCTTTTCCTGGGAAAAGTGATCGTTTTTAAATACAAGGTTGATTGGTATCACACCAGCAGGAAAATATCTCAATATGGCGGACTACTTTTTAAAATACAAATAATTAAAAACCACAGAAAATCCAAGCATTACCACAAAATACATCCAGGCAATTGACGGCAGACCCCAGAGAAAAATACCAAATATCAGTATTACTGAAAACAAAGCTGGTATGATGCAATTCAATTGAGCAATTATCTTTACCTTCTCCCATGTATTTTCACGAAACGCCAGGAAAGATCCAATTGCATACCCAAGAATGGCGGTTCCAAAAAGCCTGAACACCTGTGGAACCTGGTTGGAGAGACAACCAGTAAGATTACCCCATAAGACAGGAGTAAACAGGTAGATCAGGGCGAATACAGCCATTGCGATACTGTGAACGAGAAACGCATACTTAAAGCCTGGTGTTATCTGGTTTTCCATTTTTTTGCCTCCTTATTTTAAACTGCCTGACATAAGGTGCAGCTGTGCGTCAGTTTTCGCTCCTGATGCCGCTTATACCCTGACCAGGCAAGGTATGAATGTGCCGATCAGAAAACTCTATTCTGCCCATGATTTTAAGATTGCACGAACAGATCGGCTCATTTCCTGGGAAAATTCCGAAGCGAACTTGCGCCTGTACATCAACTGCCCGACGTTTACTGCACCTTTTAGCGATTCCCTGTCCCCGAAAACCTGAGCATGTCTTGCTGCATACATTGCATCAAAGTCTTCAGGAGTCAACTGCCTGTATTGATCCTGAAAAACCACATAGTTCCGGTCGAATCGTTCAGTGAGACGCCGGTCTTTCTGCTGCTCCGTCGGATATCCAAAACAAACCAGGGCGATCGGGAAGACATATTGAGGCAATTTGAACATTACCTTGTGTTCCTCATAATTTTCCATAATGTCTCCGATATAGCAGGAACCAATACCCAGTGATTCGGCTGCGATCACAGCAGTTTGGGCAGCTATCAACGCATCGCAGCATGCCAGAAAGAGGTCTCCTTCTTCAGGCTTGCGCATGGGGATATTTTTTTCTTCGCAAATCCGGGGGACACCTGAGGCAATGAAATAATCGTACCAGCGCTGGTAATCTGCCAGGAAGAGCAGCACAAAAGGCGCTTTGGCAATGAAGGGTTGGTTGTCACAGGTTTTTACCAATTTTTCTTTTGTGCCCTGGTTTTCTACTTCGATAATGGAATAGAGCATCATATTCCCGGCCGTGGGAGATCGTAACGCAGCCTCGATGATGGCTTCTCTCTCAATTTCAGGGATTGGTTTTTCCAGGTATGCTCGAACGGATTTCCGGTTTTGAATGACTTCAATGGTGGGGTTCATTGTTTATCTCCAGATTCTCAGGACTGTCCCGTTGAGTTTCTCATCGTGTGACGAAGAAAAGCTCCTTTTAAAGATCAGATCGCCTTCCTTTAACCTGTTCGTTTTAAGCCGCATAACAGGTTGAAAAACAAAAAAGTTTGTATAAACCACCTTCCTGCATCATC
>Ga0272441_10014873_pt1 | contig 10959 bp, 10 predicted proteins | sample SSMProp6N_FD_193582 | JGI IMG/M metagenome (GOLD analysis project Ga0272441, IMG submission 193582) | Marine sediment archaeal communities from Little Sippewissett salt marsh, Falmouth, MA, United States - SSM-Prop-6N | ecosystem: Environmental > Aquatic > Marine > Wetlands > Sediment ...
ACTGGAAGGCCCTGGACGTCCGCCGCCTGGCCCCGGGATCCAAGGGCGTCACGGTCGGCAAGGCCGACCTGCCGTTCGTGGCGTTCGAGAAGACGCTCAAGGCCACGACGGGCACGGCCGTCGCCAGGAGCGGCGCCGCCGACCTCGCCGTCTGGCGGAACGTCGGCAAGGGCAAGACGGTGTACCTGAACTTCGACATGGAGAGTTACTTCCTCCATCGCCTCTCGCCGGGCATGACCACGGCGGCGCGGCGGTACCTGGTGGATATCTTCCGCGAGGCCGGCGTGAAACCGACGTTCGCCGTCCGCCAGCCCGGCCGGGCTGATCCGTTCCATCCGGCCGGGCACGACGTGTGCGTGTACAGCAGCGGGAAAGGCTACCTCGTCGGCGCCATGGCCAACCCCACCGTCATGCACAGCGACGTCGGCGGCGTCGAGACGCGCTACAAGAACATCAAGGACAACGTGTTCTTTAAGGCCCACCCAGCCGAACTGACCATCCCGGCCGGGCTGTGGGTCTACGACCTGACGGCCGGCAAGGCCCTCGGGAACGTCCGCACCGTTCGGTTCACGTCCGAGCCGCGCCAGGGGCTGATGGTCGCGTGTTGGCCGTTCGAGATCACCGGCCTGACCGCCTCGGCCGAGGTCGCGCGCGGGCGCGTCCTCCGCGTCCGCGGACGGGTCGCCACGTCCAAGCCGGTCAAGGATGAGAAACTGGTCGTCGCGATGACGGCCCATCGGCCCGACGGCAGCGAGCAGAGGGCCTACCGCCGGACGATCGACTGCCGCGGCAGCCGGTTCGACGCCGAAATGCCCCTGGGCGTCAACGAGCGGGGCAAGTGGACCATCACCGTCCGCGGGCCCTGCTCCGGGCGGCGCGTCGTGATGAAGGTGGACCTGAAGGAGTAAGGAACTCGCCATGCCCCCGCCCGCCGGCCGGGCCCGCAACGTCGTGCTGATCATGACCGACCAGCAGCGCTGGGACATGCTCGGCTGCGCGGGAACGGAGTGGATGCACACGCCCTGCCTGGACCGCCTGGCCGAGTCCGGCTGCCGGTTCACCAACGCCTACACCACCACGCCGGTCTGCACCCCGGCGAGGGCGGCGCTGTTCACCGGCATGTGGTCGTCCAGCAGCGGGGCGCTGGCCAACCAGTTGTCGCCGTTTCGGCACGTCGAGTTCATCGGCACGATGCTCGCCCGCGCTGGCGTCGCGGCCGGGTACATCGGCAAGTGGCACCTGTCCGGGCCCGAGGGCGCTTACTACGGCAACGGAAAGCCTGACGGGGGATTCGACCCGGCGTACTGGTACGACGGACGGTGCTTCATCAACGACGTCGGCGAGGACGGCTTCAATCGCTGGCGCGCCGGCCAAGGGCTGGCCGACGAGGACTGCTGGGGCACGCGCGTCGCCGACCGGGCCGTCCGCTTCCTGGAAGACCACCACAAGGAGCGCTTCGTCCTGGTCGCGTCCTTCGACGAGCCGCACGGCCCGGCGTCGGCGCCCGAGCGGTTCTACAAACTCTACGAGGGCACCACCCGCCCGTGGCAGGCGAACATGGCCGACAGCCTGGAGGCCAAGCCGGCCACGCACCGCGCCGTCGAGAGGGCGTGGAAGCACCAGGGCCGCGTGCCGGCGGGCCAGCCCGCCAACAACCCCCCGCGCTACTACGGGGCGATGAGTTTCGCCGATGAGCAGATCGGGCGGATCGTCCAGGCGGTGGACCGCCTCTGCGGCGACAACACCGTCATCATCTTCACCGCCGACCACGGGGACCACCACGGCGCCCACGGCCTGCTGGGCAAGGGCATGACGATGTACGAGGAAACGACGCGCGTGCCGCTGATCGTCCGGGCGCCGGGCGTGACGGCGCCGGGGAGCGTCTCCGACGCCCTCGTCAGCCACATCGGCTTGGCGCCGACGATCTTTCGCCTGGCCGGGGTCGCGGCGCACGAGCAGTTCCAGGGCGCCGACGCGACAGACCTGCTGGCCGATCCCGACGCGGCCGGGCCCGACGCGATCTTCATGGAGTTCAACCGCTTCGGCCTGCCCCACAGCCACTGGTGGGGCTTCGTGCCCATCCGCTGCATCCGCACCCGGCGGCACAAACTCGTGCTGAACCTCGTGGACGCCGACGAGTTGTACGACCTCGACGCCGACCCCGGCGAAATGGTCAACCGCATCGACGACCCGGCGCTGGCCGGCGTGCGGACCGAACTGCACGACCGCCTGCTGGACTGGCAGGAGCGGCGGCAGGACCCCCTCCGCGGCCGCGGCTGGTGGAACCGCCCCTGGCGCCCCGGCCACGACCCCGACCCCGGGTGGCGATAGACCGCGCCGCCGGCGCGCACGACGGCACGCGCGGCCGAGAAGGGGAGAATGCCCGGGACAGGAGTTGAACCTGCACCCGCCGAAGCGGACCAGCCCCTCAAGCTGGCGCGTCTGCCAATTCCGCCACCCGGGCTAGGCTGAACCGACTATCCTATCGCCCGACCTCCATCCTGTCAAGCGCCGCGGCAAGCGGTCAGTGACGAGGCACATTTCGCCGGCGCGGCGGCGTTTTGGCTTGATGGACCCGGCGGTGCGCGGGACAATGTGGGTGGTCGCCCGACGGGGCCAAGGAGGCATGGATATGTCGTTGGCGAACGGGCAGACGCCGGACCGATGGCAACGGATGGCCGAACTGGAGTCGGCGCTGCTGGCGCGACTGGACGCCGCGGCCGACGACCTCCAGCGCGTCGAGTGCCTCGACGACGAGCAGCGCGCGGAAATTCACGCCATCCTCGAAGCCATGAAACACGACGCCGTGTCGCACGCGGCGGCCGTCAAGGCGTTGGCCGGCGGCGCCGGGCAGGAGGCGTGCCATGCCTGAGCGCGCCATTCTCCGAGCGCACTTCGTCGCCCTGGGCCAAGCCGCTCAGGACGCCGCCGCCGAATACGAGGGGCTCATCGCGTCGGCCGACGACGACCGCACCCGCGGACAACTCCGGCAACTCGCCCGCGACGAGCGACGGCATCTCGAACTGACCGACCGGCTCATGGATATCGTGGACGAGTGAGCAACATGGCGAATTACCAACTGGGTGTGATCGGCGCGGGCAACATGGCCGAGGCCCTGCTGCGCGGGGCGATCGGGGCGAACGTCCTGGACCACAACGCCGTGGTCGCGTCCGATCCGGTGTTCGACCGGCGGCAGTGGTTCACGCGCGAGTTGGGCGTCACGACGGCCGAAGTCAACATCGTACCGGCGGCGTGCCCGTACATCCTTCTGGCGGTCAAGCCGCAGGTGATGGGCGAGGTGCTGGCGGGCATCGCCGGAGACGTGGCCGACGACGCCGTGGTCATCAGTATCGCCGCGGGGGTCCGCACGGCCTGGATCGGCGAGAGACTGTCCGGCAAAGGCCGGATCGTCCGCGTCATGCCCAACACGCCGATGCTCGTCGGCGCCGGCGTCAGCGCCCTGTGCAAGGGCCCCGGCGCCACGGACGCGGACCTGGCGTGGGCGCAACGGCTGTTCGCCGCCTGCGGCGGGACCGTGCGCGTGGACGAGCCGATGATTGACGCGGTGACGGCCGTGTCGGGATCAGGCCCAGCGTACTTTTTCTACCTGATCGAGGCGATGGTCGCCGCGGGCGTGGCCGAAGGCTTGGCCGAGGACGTGGCGCTGCGCCTGGCGGTCGAGACCTGCCGCGGGGCGGGAGAATTGCTGGTCCGCACCGCCGAAGCGCCGAAGGTCCTCCGCGCGAAGGTCACCAGCCCGGGCGGGACAACCCAGGCAGCGATCGAATCGATGGAGGCCGCCGGCGTGTCCGACGCCCTGGTCGCCGCCGTCCGTCGCGCGGCCGAGCGATCCCGCGAACTGGGGAAGTGAGCCCTGCCCCCGCGCCGCCGGGCAGGCGGGCGGCGAAACGCCGCGAAACCCACGACGCCCCGGGCAGTTTGATCGTGCGTATGCACCAAGACGAACCCACCCCCGACGCCTTCGCGAGAACGACCCGGGCGGCCGTGTACGCCGCCGCGGGCGCTGCGCTGGGCTTCGCCGCCGGCATGGCCTTCATGCTCGTCTGGACGGCGATGTGGTCCACGATGCCGGCGGAACTGCTGCTGCGCTACATGAAGGGGCAGGCCCTGTTCATCTGGGCGGTGGCGCTGCTGTGGGGGGCGATCGGGCTGTGGATCGGCGCGACGCGGGGCTGGCGCTGGAGGCCCCCGGCCCACCCGATGAAGCACTTCGCCGAGCGGCGCGACGCGGCGGCCGGCGACCCCACCGACGAGGCCGGCGCCGCTACAGCGCCCGATAGTAAGTGAAGCCCTCGGGGATTCGGACGGCGAAGCCCACCTTCTCGTAGGCGCGCCGCGCGGCGGCGTGATGCGGGTCGGCCCCGGTGCCCACCCGAACGTACTTCAGGCCCAGGTTCTTCAGGTGGCCCAGAACGTGCCGGCACATCGCCTGCCCGACGCCCCGGCCCTGATGGTCGGGGTGGACGGCGTTGTTGCCGATCTCGGCCATGCCGGTCGCGGCGTTGACGACGTAAGCGGTGATGAAGCCAATGACCCGCCCGCCGCGCTGGGCCACCCAGGCCATGGCCCCATCGGCCGGGGTGCAGCCCCGCCGGACCTGCTCGGCCTTGGCGGCGCGCCAGTCGGGGAAGTCGGCCGCGAAGAACGCCTCTCCGATCGCCTCGCGAAGGTGATCGAAAAACGGCGCCCACGCCGCCAGGGCGATGGCCTCGACGGCCTCGACGTCCGCCGGCGCCAGGTCTCGGATGACGATCTCGTCGCTCATGGGCCCTCGGGCTGCCGCCGCCCGGTCACTTGGCCAGAAACTCTTCGAACGACCCGCCGAAGATCGCCCGAGCCTCCCGGCGAATCTCGTCTTCGGTCGGGCGCCACCCAGCGGCGACCAGGGCGCCGGCCTTGTCCGCCAGGACCTCCGCGACAATCGCCCGCGTGTGCGACCACTTGTAGATCAACTGGTCCAGCACCCGCGCGTCGGAGTGCTGGCAGGTAAACGCCGTGCCCAGCAGTTCGATCCGCTGGCGGGTCATCTCGTCGATGATGCTGGGGTTGTTGCAGAACCACCAGCACCCGAACAGGTGCAGATGCCCGAACTTCCGCGCCAGGACGCACAGTTCGTGCTGGTTGACGCGCGACAGCATGGTCACGAGGAACTTGGCGTCGGCGTGTTGCTGGAGCAGGCCCATCAAGGCCGAACAGTCGGCCACGCCCACGCCGTCGCCCCCGTCGCCCAGGGCCGGGTTGACGGCCTTGCGGACGCCCATCATCAGCGCCAGCGGCACGCCGGCGTCCTTGGCCGCCGGGGCGATCGCGCGGTCGATCAGTTGCGTCCTCAGCGATTCGTCCGGGTAAGCGAACTCCGGGCCGAGGCTGGCGGCGAAGTAGACCGGCCCGAGGCGCTTCGTCCAGTCGGCCAGGAACCGGCGAACCTCGTCGAAGGTCCGCCCGCCGCCGTCGGGCGCCACGTCGTAGCCCTGCTCGGCCAAGGCGCGGGCGGAGTCCGCCCAGGCGACCAGCAGCGGGTCGATCCGCAGGGCGGTCTTGAGGCACTCCGGGCGCGGCAGGTCGCGCCCCCAGCAGTCGACCTCGGCCGGGACGAAGGGGTTGTTCGTCATCACCGCATAGTCGATGCCCGCCATCTCGAACACCCGCGCCAGGTACTCGTCGGCCTTCTGGGCGGCGAACCACTTGCGGATGCCCGCCAGGTCGCGCCCGGCCACGTCCAGGCCGAGGGCGTTGAACGTCGTGATGGCCCCGCGGCAGGCCTCCGACAGCGCCCCGTGCTTGACGAACACGTGCTCCCACACCAGGTCGGCCTGGGCGGGCTTCGGCAGCGACCAGAACCGCTCGGGCGTCAGGTCGGCCGGGGCGACGGTGAACAGTTCCGCCACCAGGTAGTGGTAGGTCAGGATCTCGTCGGCGCCCCACAACAGCAGGCCGTCGTGCGACGGTGGGAACAGGTGAGTGTGAACGTCGGTCACGGCAGTTTCAGCCACCGCCCGGCGGGCGGCGGCGGCAACGGATTCGGCACTGTTCAGCACGGCGGATTCTCCTCTTTCAGCCCGCGCGCCTGGATCCACGAATGCAACGAACGCGGCCATCTTCTTGAATGGCCCGACGAATCGCAAGCGTTCTCGCCCGGGCTGGGCAGGCGAATTGCGGATTGGCAATCCGCCAACCGCGCCGGTACGCTGTCTCGCTTGCGTGGACTGAAAGGAGCGGCCATGGCCCTGTCGCGTGACTGGCAGATACGGATCGACAACTGGTGTAAGGCCCTGTCCGCGCGGATCGCCACGCCGCTGCGGGACCTGCCGGCGGCGCTGGCCGTCACGGACGAGCATCTCTCGGCCGGGCAGGCGCGGAAACTGCCGTTCAAGCCCATCGCCCCGGGCGCCCGCTGGGGCCGGCAGTGGCAGTACGGGTGGTTCCGCTGTGCGGCCAAGCCCCCGCGCCCGCGCCCGGGCAAGGCGGTGGTCCTGGCCGGGCACGTCGGCGACGAGGTCAACGAGGCGATCGTCTTCATCGACGGCGTGGCCGCCGGCGGGCTGGACCGCTGGCACCGTCACGTGGACCTCTCGGCCGCCGGGCGCCGGGGCCGGCGCGTCGAGATCCTCCTGGAAAGTTACGCCGGGCACCGCTACCCCACCGTGTACTCCCAGTTCGCCCATCCGGACCGGCCGCTGATGCCGCCGGCGCCGGCGCGAATGCAAACGTTCGGCGGGCTGCACCTAGCCGAGTGGGACGAATCGGCCTACCAACTCTGGATCGACGCCGACACCCTGCGCCGCCTCATCGCCGCCCTGCCGGTCGATTCCCTGCGGCGGCACCGCGTCGAGCGGGCGATGCGGGAGGTCACCGCCCTGGTGGACCTGGAGGCGCCGGCCGAGGCGTTCGCCGCGGCGATCCCGGCCGCGCGGAAGCACCTGGCCCCGCTGCTGGCGGCGCGGAACGGCACGACCGCCCCGGAGTGCTACTGTTTCGGGCACGCCCACATCGACGTGGCGTGGCTGTGGCCCCTGGCGCAGACGTTCCGCAAGAGCGCCCATACCTTCTCGACCGCCCTGACCCTGATGGACCGCTATCGGGAATACCGCTTCTGCCAGTCCCAGGCGCAGTTGTACGACTACCTCCGCGAGCAGTACCCGGACATCTACGCCCGCATCCGCCGGGCGGCCCGGCGAGGCCAGTGGATCGCCGACGGGGCGATGTGGGTCGAGGCCGACACCAACGTCGCCGGCGGCGAGGCTCTCATCCGGCAGTTCCTTCTCGGCAAGCGCTTCTTCGCCGACGAGTTCGGCGTGGATTGCGAAGTCTGCTGGCTGCCGGACGTGTTCGGGTACAACGCCAACCTCCCGCAGATCCTCCGCGGCTGCGGGGTGAAATACTTCTCCACCCAGAAGATCTACTGGAACTACCACGGCGGGACGACCTTCCCGTACGAGACCTTCACGTGGGAGGGCGTGGACGGCTCGACGGTGCTGGCGCACATGCATCGAAACTACAACGCCGAGACGCACCCGGAGGCCCTGGCCGGGCGGTGGGCGGCCTGCGTGCACAAGGACGGCACGGAGCGGTTGCTGTATCCCTTCGGCTGGGGCGACGGGGGTGGCGGGCCGACCCGCGACCACTTGGAATACCTCCGCCGCGAAGCCGACCTGGAAGGCCTGCCCCGGACGCGGATGGCGTCGCCGCGGGAGTTCTTCGCCGCCCTCGAGGCCGACGGGCCGCCCGCCGACCGGTGGGTCGGCGAGATGTACCTGGAGGTCCACCGCGGCACGTACACCTCCCAGGCCCACACGAAGCGAGCCAACCGCAAGAGCGAACTGGCCCTGCGCGAAGCCGAACTGTGGTCGGCTGCCGCCGCCGCGGCCGGGAAACTGAAGTACCCCCATACCGAACTCGAACAGGCCTGGAAGAAGGTCCTGCTGAACCAGTTCCATGACATCCTGCCGGGCTCGAGCATCGGGCGGGTGTACGACGAGGCGGCCGAACTGTATGACCAGGCCCAGGCCGACACGGACCTGATGACGGCCTCGGCGCGGATGGCGCTGCTCGACGAGCCGGAAGGCTGGACGGTGTTCAACTCCCTGTCCTGGGACCGGGACGCGGTGGTGTCCCTGCCGGCGTCGGCCGGGGCCGTGGAAGACGCCGACGGGACGCCGCTTCCGACCCAGACCGTCGGGACGGGCAAGGCCCGGCGTCTCCTGGTAGCGGTGCCCGCCGTGCCCGCGATGGGCTGCGCGACGATCCGCCGGACGCGCGGCAAACCGGGCCCTGTCGCCCAGCCGGTCAAGGCCCGCGCCGACCGCGGCGGCGCGATCATGGAGAACGACCTGCTGCGTCTGCGGATCAACCGGCGCGGCGAGATCGCCGAACTGCTCGACCGCGACGCGTCGCGCCAACTCGTCCGGCGCGGCGAGGCGATGAACCGCCTGGAGATGTACCGCGACAACCCGGCGGCCTGGGACGCCTGGGACATCGACCTTTCGTACAAGGCCGCCCCCGAGCCGCTCGGCGCCGCCGACAGCGTCCGGGTCCTCGCGGCCGGTCCGCTGGAGGCCCGCGTCGCCGTGGCCCGCAAGATCGGCCGATCGACCATGGTCCAGCATATCGTCCTCCGGGCCGACAGCCGACGCATCGACTTCGAGACCCGCGTCAACTGGCGCGAAACCCACCGCCTGCTGAAGGTCGCCTTCGGGGCCGACCTGGCCGCGCCGGTCCTCCGCGGGGAAATCCAGTTCGCCCATGTCATCCGCCCCACCCACCGCAACACCGAATTCGAGCGCCAGCGATTCGAATGGCCGGCGCAGAAGTGGGCAGCGGTCAGCGAGGCCGCCTACGGGATCGCTCTGCTGAACGACTGCAAGTACGGGTACGACTTCCTGGACGGCGTCCTCAGGTTGACGCTGCTGCGGGCGCCGGTGGCGCCCGATCCGCAGGCCGACCGGGGCGAACACGAGTTCACCTATGCCCTGTATGCCCATTCGGGCCCGTTCGACGCCGGCGTGGTGCGCGCGGCGTATGAGTTGAACGTCCCGCCCGCCGTAGCGCGCGGGGGCTGTTCGGCCGGGCGGATGGGCCTGCTGAGCGTGTCGAACCCGGCGGTGGTCGCTGAGACCGTCAAGCGGTCCGAAGATGGCGGCGCGACGGTCGTCCGGCTGTACGAGTCGCTGGGCGGTTCGGCCGACGCACGGGTTCGCCTGAGCACCGACGTGCGAACCGCGGCGGAGTGTGACCTTCTGGAAAACCCCCGGCGGAAACTCCGCCCGGCGCGCGACGGATCGGTCCGGCTGCGCTTCAGGCCATTCGAAATCAAGACCATCCGCTTCACGTAGCGCCGGCTACGCTATAATGGCACAGTGCGGAGGGTGTCTGTGCGGCCCCCGGAATGATTGAATGATACGTGCTTTCCGTTATCTGGCTGCTGCCGTCGCCCTGGCCACGGGGTGGTCGCCGGCGGGCCCGGCGACCCGCCCGGCAGCGACGTCGCCGGCGAGCCGCCCGGCCTCGGCGCCGGCGTCAGGCCCGGCCGTACCCGCCACATTGCCGACCGTCGACCGCCAGGCCATCGACAGACTTGTCGCCGATCTCGGCAGCCGACGATTCCGAACCCGCCTCGCCGCCCAGAAGCAACTGGACAAACTCGTGGACCTGCCCGGCGTCGCCGAGGTTCTTAAGCGTCACCTGGCCGGAGCCAAGGACCCCGAGGTCCGCTCGTCGCTGGAAAACGCCCTGGCCGGCCTCGGCGAGCCGGTGGCGCTGATCTGGTACCTGCGCGGGCTTCGGCAGGTGCAGCGCGGGCTGTCGCCGTGCCTGTTCATCCGCGCCGACGGGCGGTTCGTGTATGACACGGGCAGTTTCGTCTTCACGGGCAAGGACGAGGCGCCCAAGTCCGACACCTGCCGCCAGGGGCAACTAACGATCCATCAACTGTGGGCCCTGAAGCAGAAGATCAAGGCCGCGCTGTCCGGGCGCCCCGCCGGCGCCAAGCGGATGACCGCCGTCAAGTCCGGTTGGGCGCAGGTGACGTTCCTCGCGCGGTCGGGGCGCTCGCAACGGACCGTCCAGGCCGTCTGGGACCCCGCCGCCTTCCGCCCGGGGCGCAAGCCCGGCGCCGGCGCAGGCGATGACGTCAAACTGGCTACGGCGCTGCGCGACTTCATCGCCCAGTGCCCCGCCAAGGCCTACGACGGGCCCATGGCGCTGCACATGAACTTCAACCCCGCGGCGTCGCGGCGCCTGTCGCTGGCAAACCGCCGGAAACTGCCCGCCTTCCCGGTCGGGACCGTCAACATCCTGGACGCCCGGGCGCGGGCCGGCGGGCTGCCGCTAAACGAGAAGGAACTGAAGGCCGCCCGCAAGGCGCTGGGCAAGACCGCCGTGTATCGCTACTCCACGTCGATCCCAATCGAGGTGATCCTGGCCCCGTACGTCGCCGAGGCCGCTGAGATCATCTACGGGCGGCGCTGACGCGGGCCCGGACGGCGCAAGAAAAGAGCGGCCCTTCTCCGGGCCGCCCTTTCGGAATCTCTCGCCGACGCGGTGGGCTAAGAGGCGTACTCCACGACCTGTCGGATCTGCGGAGGTTCGAAGTTGTTCAGGCTCGCGAGGTAGCCTCGAATGGCCTGTTCGATGTTGTCCCGGGCCTGCTGTTCCGTGTCGCCGCATGAGACACACCCCGGCAGCGACGGGCAAGCCGCGATAAAGCCCCCGCGAGCGTTCCGCCGTACACGGACACACAGTTTCATGGCACGCCTCCTTTCGTCTTCCTGCACCTTACCCATCTGCTTCGGTCCATCCGCCCGATCGATCTCGGGCACCGGAAGAATTATAGCGCCCCGGGCCGTCCGCCCGCCGGCTTGCCCACCGGCGCCGCACCGGCCCGCGCCGGCCAGGTCGCCCCCGGCACCATCGCGGTCAAGGCGCGGAGGCCAACCGCCT
>Ga0272441_10014874_pt1 | contig 10959 bp, 6 predicted proteins | sample SSMProp6N_FD_193582 | JGI IMG/M metagenome (GOLD analysis project Ga0272441, IMG submission 193582) | Marine sediment archaeal communities from Little Sippewissett salt marsh, Falmouth, MA, United States - SSM-Prop-6N | ecosystem: Environmental > Aquatic > Marine > Wetlands > Sediment ...
GACGCAGAAAGCCCCAATGGACAGCCCGTCCGTCGAGGCCGTTCAGGTCGCCGTGTCGGGTCCGAAGGCGCCGGCGGCGCCGGTTGCCACCCGCCCTGCCGAGCCCGACGCGCCGGAAACGCCCGTGCGCATCGTCCAGGCCCCCACCGGCCCTCCGCGGGCGCCAACGTCGTACACCAACGCCGCCGTCACGCCGGCGCGGACGGCGAACCGCTCCATGCTGACCACGACGCGTCCCGCGCCCGTCCGGGCGCCGGCGCGGGCGGACGCACCCCGCCCTGCCGCGCCGCCTGCGGAAGACTTGGCCGTCCGCTTGCTTGCGCCGTCGGCGCGTGTCGGGTCGCAGGCCGATCCGGTTGTGACCGGCCCGGTCCAGCCGCCCAGGCCCAGCCAGGCCGCTCGCGTGAAGTCGCCGGGACCGCCGCGGCCGGCGGACCAGGTCCAGACGCCCCCCGCGGTCGGGGCCCCGGCCGATGGGGCGCCGTCGCTGGTGGACCAGCCCCTGGCTAAGCCTCGCCGGCCCAGGCAGGCCGAAATCGTCGACCGACGCGCCGTCCCCCACGCGCCCGTCTCCCCGCTGGGCGGCGGCCTCGGGCCCGGACGCCTGCGGTCGCCCGACTCCTTCCGCCACCGCTCGTACGAGCAGCGTCAGAAGTTCCTGCGCGAACTGGGCGGCTCGAAGAAGTCCGAGGCCGCCGTCGCCCGGGCGCTGAAGTACCTGGCCGGGCACCAGAAGAAGGACGGGCGCTGGTCGCAACTCGGCGGTTCGAGCCCGGCTCAGCAGGTCGAAACGGGCGTGACCGGGCTGGTGCTACTGTCCTTCATGGGCAGCGATCACACCTCCCACAAGGACGGACCGTATCGTCAGGCCGTCAAGCGCGGGCTGGACTTCCTGGTCAGCCAGCAGAAACCCGACGGCGACCTGCGCGGCCGGGGACGCATGTACGCCCAGGCCATCGCCACGTTGGCGCTGGCCGAGGCCGCCATCATGACCGGCGACGCCACCTACCGCCAAGCCGCCGCCAAGGGCGCCGCGTTCATCGTCAAGGCGCAGAACCCCCAGACCGGCGGGTGGCGCTACGTGCCCGGGCAGGCCGGCGACACCAGCGTCGTCGGCTGGCAGGTGATGGCCCTGCGGAGCGTCGAACGCCTCGGCTACAAGTTCCCCGACCGCACCCGCCAGGGCGCCGCCCGCTGGCTGGACTACGTCAGCCGAAGCCGCCACCGCATGATCGCCGGATACACCAACGCCAGCCCCAGGCCGTCCATGACCGCCGAGGCCTTCTACACCCGCATCCTTCTCGGCCAGAAACTGTCCCCCGAGCAGGTCAAGGAAGGCTGCGACTACCTTCTGGCCAACCCGCCGGACAAAGGCCCGAAGAACTACTACTACTGGTATTACGCCTCCCTGGCCCTGATGCAGGTGCAGAATGACGCCTGGACGAAGTGGAACGCCAAGATGCGCGACTTGCTCATTCGCCTGCAGCGCACCACCGGCCCGCACGCCGGCAGTTGGGACGCCACGAGCAACTACGGCCGTCGGGCGGGAATCCTTTATAGCACGGCGCTATCGACGCTGACCCTGGAGGTGTACTACCGGTACCTGCCGATGTACAAGTCCCCGGACACCGAGCCGAAGAAGTAGCCGCCCGCCCTCGGGGCGCCGCCCGGCGAGCCCGCCTGTCGCTCGATTCCATCGGCCCCCGCCGCAGCCCTGCCCCGTCGTGACAAATCGCGCCGCCGCATGCGGGCCCCTTCGATTCAAGGCCCGCCGGCGGGCAATGCCTCGTCCGCCGCCGGCGACGTCGCCGACTGGCGGGCGATGCCCTGGAGGACCGCCACGTCGCGCTGGTTGCTCAGGATGGTGCGGAGATACGCGCCTTCCGTGGCCAGCGCCTGGCGTTCGGCCCATGGGCCCAGCGGACCGAGCAGGACAAAGCCCAGGTGCGCAACCAGGGAGACTGCCAGGATGCACGCCAGGACGCGGTCGGCGCGCCGCCGGTCGAACAGGTCGCCGAGCGCCTCCGCCGCGGCCGAGCGGCGCTCGACCGGCGTGCGATGCCATTTCTTCCGCCACCGAGGACGCTTCCGACGACCGGCCGATTCGTCCGTGTCGCTCATGGCTGCCCACCTTCCCGTCGCGCCGGTCCGGGGCGTCTCCGGCCGCGACACCCGCATGTTCGCCCCAACGCCCCCCCGCCGTCAACGCCGCATCGGCGTCGCCGGTCTATTCGTACGTCCGCCCCCCCCCGCCCTGTTTGCCCCGCCGCCGCGCACGACGCAACAGCCGCTCGCCCGCCGCCGTCGGGTATCGCCCCGTCACGCACCCCGTGCACAGCGATCGGCCGTCCATCTTCAGGCTTGGGCCCAGGTCGGCGACCGACAGATACCGCAGCGAGTCGATTCCTAGCGCCCGCGCCATCTTCGCCATCACCGCCTCCGTGGGCACCCCCGCGTAGCCGCGCGGGACGTGCTTCCGGGCGAACAGTTCACCGAGGGTGGACATGTCGATGCCGTAGAAACACGGCGCGATGATCGGCGGGCAGGCGACGCGGACGTGGATCTCCTTGGCCCGTCCGCGGCGGCGGATCAGGCCCACCAGCGTCGCCAGGGTCGTCGCGCGGACGATCGAGTCTTCCACCAGGAACACCCGTTTGCCGCCCAGGACGGCCGGCAGCGGCGTGTACTTGCTCTGGGCGCGGCCGGCGCGCGTCGCGTCCGGCTCGATGAACGTCCTGCCGACGTAGCGATTGCGGATGAGCCCCTCGACCGAGGGGATGCCCATCGCATACGCGAACGCGTCGGCGGACGCCTTGGCGGTGTCCGGGACGGGCACCACGATGCTGGATGCGTCCGCGGGCACCGTCTCCCGCTCGGCCAGACGCCGCCCCGCCGCCGAACGGGCCATGTACACGCTCGATTCGGCGATCGTGCTGGCGACGTTGGAGAAGTAGATCCACTCGAAGAAGCAGTGCGCGTGCCGTCGAGGGCGAGCGAACCGCTCCAGCCGGAGGCGCCCCCGCTCGACGATCGCCATCTCGCCGGGAGCGATGTCCGTCACCCGCTTGAAGCCCAGGTTCGTCAGCGCCACCGACTCGCTCGCCGCGGCGAACAGGCGCCCCTCCGTCGCGTAGCACAGCGGCCGGAACCCCTGCGGGTCGCGGGCGACCACCATCCGCCCCATCCCGTCGAGGAACACCAGGTTGTACGCGCCGTCGAAGTCCCGCGCCACCGATCCCATCACGCCGACCAGGTCGGTTGGCTTTTCCCCGCGCAGGCGGTAGGCCAGCGCGTGCATGACCATCTCGGTGTCGGTGTTCAGCGTGAAGTGGTAGTGCTGCTTGGCGAGCAGCCGATCGCGGAGTTGTGCGAAATTGGCCAGTTGCCCGTTGAAGGCGAAGCAGAACCATTTCCACAGGCGCCCGTGGTGGCGTTCGAACGGCTGGGCATAGCGGGCGTCGTCGGCGCCGCAGGTGGCGTAGCGCGTGTGCCCGATGGCGGCGCGGCCGGCGTACTCGCGCAGGACCGCCGCGTAGCCCGACGGGTTCGACATCCCGAACGCCTCGGACACCGTGCCGACGGCCTTGTAGGTATCCAGGACCTGCGCGCGGCGCGGATCGTAACTGCTGATCCCGGCAGCAAGTTGCCCGCGGTTCTGGAGGTCCAGCAGAATCCCCGGCATCAGCGGCGTGACGTTTCCGTCGCGCACGCCCCGGCTGGCGGCGCCGCTGCGCCCGACGGGCTTGTCAAGCCAGTACAAGGCCGCCACGGCGCATTCGTGGTTCAGTTGCTCGCCCACGTCCGTCTCCGATCCCTCGTATGCCCCGAGCGTCCTTGCCTGCTGTATCGCTATCCTTCGCCGGCCGCTCCCGCCCGAGTCCGTCACGGCGTCCGCGCGAACTGCCGAGGGTCGATCCCGAGGTTCTTGATCTTGTATCCGAGAATCCGCGCCGTCGTCCGCAGGTCCCGCGCGGCCACGGAGATGTTGCCCTCCGACCGCTTCAGAGCGTCCACGATCACGTCACGCTCGAACAGGCCGACGCGCTCCTTCAGAGAGCCCTCGCCGGCCAGTCCGGGCTCGTCCGGCATCTGCAGCGTCGGCGGCAGGTGCCGGCCGTGGATCACCCCGTCTTCCGTCAGCACCATCGCACGCTCGATGCAGTTCTCCAACTCGCGCACGTTGCCCGGCCAGTGATACGCCACCATCATATTGATCGCTGGCGTGCTGATCCGCCGCACGTCCTTGCCCATCCGCCTGGAATACTTTTCCACGAAGTGGTCCGCCAGCAGCAGCACGTCGCCTCTCCGCTCGCGCAGCGGCGGCAAATGGACCGGGAAGACGTTGACCCGGTAGTACAGGTCGCGGCGGAATGCCCCCGACTCTACGGCCTGGTCCAGGTCGCGGTGCGTCGCCACAATGACGCGAACGTTGGCGTGCAGCGTCCGGCTGCTGCCGACGCGCTCGAACTCGCGCTCCTGAAGCACGCGCAACAGTTTCACCTGCGTCGTCGGTGAGAAGTCGCCGATCTCGTCGAGAAACAGCGTGCCGCCCTCGGCCTCCTCGATCCGCCCCTTGCGCATCGCCGTCGCGCCGGTGAAGGCGCCCTTCTCGTGCCCGAACAGTTCGCTCTCCAGCAGCCCCTCCGACAGCGCCGCGCAGTTGACCTTGATGAACGGCCCCTTCGCCCAGGCGCTGCCGTAGTGGACGGCGTGGGCGACCAATTCCTTGCCCGTGCCGGACTCGCCGTGGATCAGCACCGTGGTATCCGACGCCGCGACGCGATGAATCGCCCGGTACACCTCGCGCATGGCGCCGGAGTTGCCGATGATGTTCTCCGGGCGGAAGCGATCCTCCAATTCGCTGCGAAGGCGGAGGTTCTCCTCCTCCAGCGCCTGCCTCTCGGCGGCCAGTTCCCGCCGGGCCTGAACGTCATTGGCGATCATGCTGGCGACGATGCTGAGGATGCGGACGTCCTCGTCGAGGCTGGCCGCCTCGTCGAACGTCCGGTCCGCCGACAAGGCGCCGGCGACGTCCGACCCGATCGCGATCGGCACGCAGATGTAACTGATCTCGTCGGCCGTCGTCTTACGCCGCCGGTGCACGCGGTCGAGAAACGTCGGCTCCTGCGAAATCTTCGGCACGACCGCCGGCTTGCCTGTCCGCACCACGCGTCCGACGATGCCCTCGGCTGTTCGATACCGCACCGCTCGCCGCTGCGCCTCCGACAGCCCGTGGGCGGCCTCGATCACCAGTTCGTCCGCCCCCGGCGACACCAGCGTGATCGTCCCACGCCGCATCCCCAGTTGGTCGTGCAGGACGTCCAGCACTTCCGTCAGCATCTCGCGCTGGCCGGACCCCGTCGCCAGAATCTGACTGATCGCGTACAACGCGTCTAGTTCGCCCACGTGCTTGGCGACTGCGCCACTGACGCCTTTCGTGCCTTTCTCCGGTGCCATGGCCGACCTCAATCTCATATCACCTTCAGGTGCCCATCGCCTACAGGATTGTAGCATCCGGGCCAAACCACAACAAATATGTAATTATCTTATATCGGCAATCACGTTCACTTAGGTCCACATCGCATTGCCTCACAATGACTTGAACCCACCTCTGCCTTTCTGGCACGGCGAATGCTCCTATGGTTGGGACGTTTGCCGCGATGCTTCACACAATCTGATCGGGAAAGGAAGCGACCGTGAGTGTATCGGACAGACTGACGAACCGGGCCTTGTCGGTGGGGTCGAAGGTCTCCGCCCTCGCCTTGGCGGCGGTGGTGTTTCTGGCGGCCCCGCCCGTCTTGGCCGCCGAGGCCGACGCGGGCGCCCAAAACGTCTCCGCCGGGCTCGACACGGTGTGGGTCCTCCTGGCCGCATTCCTGGTGTTCTTCATGCAGGCCGGCTTCGGCATGGTCGAGGCCGGGTTCATCCGCGCCAAGAACGCCTGCAACATCCTCACCAAGAACTTCCTGGACTACTGCACGGCGTCGATCATGTTCTTCCTGGTCGGGTACGCGTTCATGTTCGGCTCGGGCAACGGCTTCATCGGTTGGACGGGCTTCGGCCTGGAAGATGCGGCAAATCCCTCGGGCGTCCCGCTGTGGGCGTTCTGGCTATTCCAGGCGGCCTTCTGCGGGGCTGCGGCCACCATCGTCGCCGGCGCCGTGGCCGAACGTATGAAGTTCCCCGCCTACCTGCTGTACACCGTCGCCGTCAGCGCCGTGGTGTACCCGGTCATCGGTCACTGGATCTGGGGCGGCGGGTGGCTGAGCGTCGACGGCATCGGCTTCGCGGATTTTGCCGGCTCGACGGTGGTGCACGCCGCCGGCGGCTGGGCGGCGTTCATCGGCGCGGTCCTGCTGGGCCCGAGGATCGGCAAGTTCAACGGCCACGGCGAGGCCCGTGCGATCGCCGGCCATTCCATCCCGCTGGCCAGTCTCGGCGTGTTCATCCTGTGGTTCGGATGGTTCGGCTTCAACCCCGGCTCGACGCTCGGGGTCACCGCCGACGGGGGCGCGATGGCGTCGCTGGTGGCGGCAAACACGAACCTGGCCGCCGCGGCCGGCGCCATCGTGGCGATGGTCGCCGTCTGGATCCTTTACGGCAAACCCGACCTGTCCATGACGATGAACGGCGCCCTGGCCGGGCTGGTCGCCGTGACCGCCTCGTGCGCTTTCGTTCAGCCCTGGGCCGCCCTGGCCATCGGTGCCGTCGCCGGCGTGGTCGTCGTGTTGGGCGTGGCGCTGCTGGACCGGATCGGCGTGGACGATCCCGTCGGAGCGGTGCCCGTTCACGGCATGAACGGCCTGTGGGGGACGCTGGCGGTGGGGCTGTTCGCCTGCCCGGACCTGCTGGCCGGGAAGATGTCCGCCGGGCTTTTCTACGGAGGCGGCCCGCGGCAACTGGGCATCCAGGCCATAGGCACCTTCGCCGGGGCGGGCTTCAGCCTCCTGGCGATGGGCCTGGTGTTCTGGGCCATCAAGAAGACCGTCGGACTCCGCGTCGGCCGGGCCGAGGAACTTCGCGGACTCGACATCGGCGAGCACGGCATGGAATCCTACGCGGGCTTCCAGGTCTTCGTCACCGAGTGAGGACAGCCATGAGACTGATCGTCGCCTACATCCAGCCTGAGAAACTCAACGACGTCAAGCAAGCCCTCTACGCGGCCGAGGTCTTCAAGATGTCCGTGACCAACGCCCTCGGCTGCGGGCAGCAGAAGGGCTACCAGGAAACCTACCGCGGCGTGGACTTCGAGGTGAACCTCCTCAAGAAGGTCCGCCTGGAGATCGCCGTGAACGAGGCCTTCGTGGACCCGACGATCGATGCGATCATCCGCGGCGCGCGGACGGGGGCCGTCGGCGACGGAAAGATCTTCGTCCTGCCTCTGGAACGCTGCGTTCGCATCCGCACGGGCGAACAAGGCCACGACGCCATCGGGTGACCCCTCCGCGCGGACGACCACTGCGTCGGCATCAACATCTTGGGTACAGCCCGAGCCTACATAAATGTCGGCGACTTGGGCCTGTCGCGACATAATTGTAGCGCATAGTTTTCCGGCCCAGACGGCAGTGGCTTCATAACACATGGCTGGGCAGTGGGTTCCGGAAAGTCCCGGTCTTTGGCACGGTAAGTGCTTTGGTATGCTTGCAGACCCCGTCGAGTGAGACCGGCGGGACCGACACCGGACCAAGACGTTCGTTTGGAAGAAGGAGTCACACCATGACGCCGAAGGACTTTTTCGAGTACGCCAAGAAACACGGCGCGGAGATGGTGGACCTGAAGTTCACCGACCTGCTGGGGACCTGGCAGCACTGCTCGTTCCCGGTCGACACCTGGGACGACGAGACGTTCGTGGACGGAGTGGGGTTCGACGGTTCGAGCATTCGCGGCTGGCAGGGCATTCACGTCTCCGACATGCTGGCCGTGCCCGACCCGGACACGACCTGCATGGACCCGTTCTTCGCCAAGCCGACGGTGAGCATCATCGCCAACATCGTCGACCCGGTCACGCACGAGGACTACTCGCGCGACCCGCGCCACGTCGCCCGAAAAGGCGCCGAATACCTGCGGTCCACGGGCATCGCCGACACTTGCTACATCGGACCCGAGCCGGAGTTCTTCATCTTCGACCAAGTCCGCTACGAGCAAAACCAGCACCGCGGGATGTACGAGATCGACTCGGTCGAGGGCGCGTGGAACACCGCCCGCTTCGAAGAGCCCAACCTGGGCTACAAGCCGGGCTTCAAGGGCGGCTACTTCCCCGTCAGCCCGTCGGACACCTACCACGACCTGCGCGGCGAGATGGTCCACGAGATGCGCAAGGTCGGCATCGTGGTCGAGGCGCACCACCACGAGGTCGCCACCGCCGGTCAGAGCGAGATCGACATGAGGTTCGGCCCGCTGCTGAAGATGTCGGACGACTACATGTGGTTCAAGTACATCATCCGCAACGTCGCGCGCCGCCACGGCAAGACGGTGACGTTCATGCCCAAGCCGATCTTCGAGGACAACGGCAGCGGCATGCACACGCACCTGTCGCTGTGGAAAGACGGCAAACCTCTGTTCGCCGACGCCGGTTACGCCGGTCTGAGCGACCTGGCGCTGCACGCGATCGGCGGGGTTTTGGCGCACGCTCCGGCTTTGCTGGCGCTGGCGGCCCCGACGACCAACAGTTACCGCCGCCTGGTGCCAGGATTTGAGGCGCCGGTGAACCTCGTCTACTCGGCGCGGAACCGATCGGCCGCGGTCCGGATCCCCATGTACTCCGACAACCCCAAGGCCAAACGCCTCGAGTTCCGCTGCCCCGACCCCACGGCCAACGGATACGTCGCGTGGACCGCGATGCTGATGGCGGCGCTGGACGGCATCGAGAAGAAGACTGACCCGGGCAAGCCCCTGGACGTGGACATCTACGACCTCAGCGCCGAGGAGTTGGCGAAGTATCCCCACACCCCCGGCTCGCTCGCTGAGGCCGTCAACGCCCTCGAAGCCGACCACGACTTCCTGACGGCCGGCGGGGTCTTCACCGACGACCTCGTCGAGGCCTGGATCACCTGGAAGCGGACCGAGGAACTCGACCCCATGGCCCTGCGCCCGCACCCGTACGAGTTCAACCTCTACTACGACAGTTGATGCCCCGGGCGAGGCGATCGGCATCAGCGCGGCTCTGTTTACGGGCGGCGCGGGAGGCGTCCGGTGCGACTCCTCCCCGTCGCCCGTCTTTGTCCCGGGCCGTGCGCCAAAGCCACCCACCGCGTTAAGCAGCCGTAATGCGGATTATTATTAAATTAAGGTGTGGTTATGTGGCCTCTCGGGGATCCGCCGTCTATGCTGTAGGATGATGGGCCGGGGAAGCGATCGGTGCGGCGCGCGGCGCTTCTGAGACGGCGCCGGGACGGTCCGCGGTCCGACCACAGACCGATGCGACACGAACGGACATCCCGAGGCCTTTACGATCCGACGACGGAGCACGACGCGTGCGGGATCGGGGCGGTGGTGGACATCGCCGGGCGGCGCGGGCACGCGCTGATGGATCTGGCGCGCCAGGTGCTGGTGAACCTTCAGCACCGCGGCGCCGCCGGCAGCGACGAAACCACCGGTGACGGCGCGGGGATCCTGTTCCAGGTGCCGCATGAACTCTTTGCCGCCGAGGCCGACCGGCTGGGGTTTGCCCTGCCCCAGTCGGGCGGCTACGGCGTGGGGATGGTCTTCAACCCCAAGAGCCCTTCGCCGGCCGAGGCCTGCGATGCTATCCTCGCCGCATCGGCCGACCACTACGGCTTGAAGGTCATCGGCTGGCGGGAAGTGCCCTGCGACAACACCTGCCTCGGCGATCTGGCGCGATCGGCGGAACCCGCCATTAAGCAGATCTTCATCGACGTCGCGGGCCTGTCCGGCGACGAACTCGAGCGGCGGCTGTATCTGGTCCGCAAGCGGGCCGAGCGCCTCGTACGGCAGCGGCTCGGGGACGCGGCGGCGGACTTCTATCTCACGGGCCTCTCGTCCCGGACGATCTGCTACAAGGGCATGTTCTTCGCCCCGCAACTGTTCGCCTACTACCCGGACCTCACCGACCAGCGCGTTCAGACCGCCCTTGCGATCGTCCACCAGCGCTACAGCACCAACACGTTCCCGAACTGGCGGCTCGCCCAGCCGTTCCGGATGGTCGCTCACAACGGGGAGATCAATACCATCCGCGGCAACCGCAACCGGATGCGCTCGCGCGAACTGCGGATCGCCAGCGATCTGCTGGGCGAGGACCTGTCGGACCTGACGCCGGTCTTGACCCCGGGCGGGTCAGACTCCTGCCAGTTCGACAACGTCCTGGAACTGCTGGTGATGGCCGGGCGGTCGCTGCCGCACGCCATGATGATGATGATCCCCGAGGCGTTCGGACCGGCCTACCACATCAGCACCGACAAGCGGGCGTTCTACGAGTATCACGCGGCGATCATGGAGCCGTGGGACGGCCCGGCGGCGATGTTGTTCACCGACGGGACGCTCGTGGGAGGCACGCTGGATCGCAACGGGCTTCGTCCGGCGCGGTACGTCGTCACGACCGACGGGCTGGTCGTCCTGGCCAGCGAGACCGGCGTGCTCGATTTGCCGCCGCAGCGCGTCGCCGCCAAGGGACGCCTTCAGCCGGGCAGGATGTTCCTGGTCGATACCGCCCAGGGGCGGATCATCACCGACAACGAGATCAAGGCCAAGGTCGCCCGCCGCCGCCCCTACCGCCGGTGGCTGGAGCAGAACCGCATCGAGCTGCGTGGCCTGTTCCAGCCCGCCAGCCCGACGCCGACCGACCCGGCCGGCCTGGCGCGCCAACTGCGATCATTCGGCTACACGCGAGAAGAACTGACGATGGTTCTGCTGCCGATGGCGTCCGACGCCCAGGAGCCGGTCGGGTCGATGGGCAATGACGCGGCCCTGGCGGCTCTGTCTGACCGGCCGAGACTCCTGTTC
>Ga0272441_10014875_pt1 | contig 10959 bp, 7 predicted proteins | sample SSMProp6N_FD_193582 | JGI IMG/M metagenome (GOLD analysis project Ga0272441, IMG submission 193582) | Marine sediment archaeal communities from Little Sippewissett salt marsh, Falmouth, MA, United States - SSM-Prop-6N | ecosystem: Environmental > Aquatic > Marine > Wetlands > Sediment ...
CGCCACGAACAGCATGGCCGAGCCCGCCGCCAGGTCCCAGCGCAGCGCGGCGATCGACAGCCCGCAGGCGGCCAGCGGCGGCAGCAGCGCGACCGCGACCGCCACGCCGGGCAGAGCGGGGGAGACGTCCTCGTCCACCAGCGCGTAGGCGCCCGCCAGCCCCGAGGCGAGCGCAATCACCAGATCGTAGAGGGTCGGCTGGGTGCGCGACAGCCACTCGGGCCCGATGGTCACCTCCGCGGACACCAGCCCGATCAGCGCCGCCAGCCCCACCGCGAACCCGACCCCGAAGACCTCGGACTGCAGCGCGCGCCACAGCAGCCGCCGACTGCCTGACGTGAGCCCCAGCGTGATGCCGAAGATCGGCCCCATGAGCGGCGCCACCAGCATCGCGCCGATGACCACCGCCGCGCTGCTGATGAGCAGGCCGTAGGCCGCGATGATGGTGGACAACGCCACCAGCACGTAGAACGAGCCGCCCGGCTGCGACAGCTCGGCGACATCCTCGTAGATCTCGCGTTGCCGTCGCGGCTTGATCTGCTGGTACCAGCCCAACAGCCCCATGCCCGTCTCTCTCCTCAGTACGCCGCGGTCGCCGGCGCCTGCGGCCGCGCCTGCAGCGACCGGCGGAGCGCCAGCAGCCGCATCTCCGCCAGCGCTTCGCTCAGGTCCGCATCCCCGAAGCGATCGTGCAACTCGTGCGGGTCGGCCTCCAGGTCGAAGAGCAGCTCCCGCCCGGCGGTGTTGGCGCAGTACATCCAGCGGTCGGTGCGCACCTGCGCCCACGATGGCGAGCCTGGCCGCGTGTACTCCGCGTAGACGCTGTCGCGCGCCGCCGACGCATCTCCCTCCAGCAGCGGACGCATCGACCGCCCCTGCAGCTCCGGCTCGCGCACCACGCCCGCGTAGTCGAGCAGCGTCGGCACCAGGTCCACGGCCTCGACCAGACCGCCCACCCGCGTGCCGGGCTCGATCTCGCCCGGGTAGCTGATCAGGCAGGGCACGCGCATGATGCAGTCGTAGCCCGGCGTGCCCTTGCCGACCTTACCGTGATCGCCCATGTAATCGCCGTGATCGCTTGTGAAGACGACCACGGTGTCCTCGGTCATCCCGCGCTCGTCGAGGTCGTCGAGGATACGCCCGACGTTGCGGTCCACGTCGCTGACCATCGCGTAGTAGTAGCGCCGCATCTCCAGGATATCCGCGTCGCTGCGCCCTTCCAGGAGACGGTGGATGCCCTCGTGTTCGGCGCGGACGGGCGGCGGAATCTCGACGCCCTCGTAGAGGTCCACGCAGGACCGCGGGGGGATCAGCGGTGAGTGCGGGTGGTAGAAGCCCGCGAACAGCATCCACGGCCGCTCCCCGCGCTCGCGCAGGAACTGCACGCTGCGGTCGGCCACGAAGCAGGCGTTGGTCAGCCGGTCATCGCCCGCGAAGACCTGCGGCGTGAAGCCCTCGCGCTCCACCGGCTCCCGCACCGTGCCTTCCCAGCGCATCATCTGCTCCCACTGTGCGCGCGCCGGCGGCAGGCCGCAGTTGACCGCGTCGAGCTGCGCCGGGTCCTGCTCGCGCACCCACTCGCGATAGGCGTCGCGGTAGCAGCCGGGCTCGTCGCAGATCTGCAGATGGTCGAAGCCGTAGCGCGGGTGGGCCCGGCGGTGGTCGCGCGCGGAGTGGTTGAGGAAGTGCAGCTTGCCGATGACGCCGGTGAAGTAGCCCGCATCGCCGAGCATGTGCTGGATGCAGCGGATGTCCTGCGGCATCTCGATGCCGTTGCTGGTGACGGTGGTCGCGCTCGGGTAACGCCCCGACAGCAGCGACGCGCGCGAGGGCATACACACGGGGTTCTGCACGTAGCAGCGCTCCAGCAGCGCTCCGCGGGCGGCCAGCCGGTCGAGGTTGGGCGTGTGCATGGCCGCGTTCCCCGCCGCGCGGATCGTGTCCCAGCGCTGCTGGTCGGTGTGGAGGATCAGGATGTTGGGTCGGCGGGACGGTCGGCGCATGGGCGATCGCTCCCGGGCGCATCGGCGGCCGTGTCGAGTGTGCCTTCGCGCTGGCGCGTGGCTGCTCCTGCCGGCGCGCAGGAGCCCGTACATGCGAAACGGGCCGGCGCGGGCGCCGGCCCGGGTCAGTTCGCCTGGAGACTGCTCCGCAGTCTCCGCGCGGCCTACTGGCCGAGCATGTCGCGGACGCGCGCCACCAGCCGCGACTTGCGGCGCGCGGCGGTGTGCTGGTGCAGCACGCCCCGCTGCGCAGCCTTGTCGATGGCCTTCTGAGCGGCCGGCAGGGCGTCCTTGACCGCGTCGGCGTCGCCGGCGCGTGCGGCGTCGAGGACGCCGCGGATGGCCTGCTTCATCGCCTGCTTGCGCATGCGGTTGCGCTGGGTGCGAGTGCGCGTCTGGCGGATGTGCTTCTCCATTGCTGCCCGCTGCGGCATACTGGTGCTGCTCCCTCATGCAGAATCAACCGCTGCGCGCCCGCCGACGGCGCGCGCGGCATGGGTGGTCTCGTTGGCCGCCACACTATAGCACAAAGCCCCGGCAGGCGCAAGCTCGCCGCGAGCGCCGGGTGACCAGGTCCGGTGGGCTGAAGCGTCGCCCTGCACGCCACGCCAACGGCCTCCTCCCCCGACCATCGGCCACCTGCTGGATGTGGTCGGCCCCCCGCCGCCGTGCGCTTGACACACCGGTGGGGGCGGCATACAATCACCGGTATCATGAGGCCATCGACACGGCACCTCGCGGCGGCAGCGCTGGCAGTTCTCGTCCTTGTGCCCTCCTCCCCCCCGGTTCGCGCCCAGGCCGACCTGCAGGGCTACCTCGTGTCCCCCGGCGACGTGCTGGAGATCAGCGTCTTCGACGAGGAGCAGTTGAGCGGCGCCTACCGCGTGGGGCCCGCGGGCACGCTGGCGATGCCGCTGATCGGCAACATCGCGGTGGGCGGCATGCCGCTGAGTGAGGCGGAGGCGGCCATCGGCACCGAGTTGCGGCGCATGATCCGGCGGCCGGTGGTAACGGTGGCGCTCAACGAGATGGCCTCCGAGCGCAAGGTCTACGTGGCGGGCGAGGTCGAGCACGTCGGGCCGCGGGTGCTGCCCTTCGGCGCCACGGTGGCGGACGCGCTCTCCAGCGCCGGCCCGCTGCTCAGCGCCGATCTGCGCGCGGTGCGCGTGACCAACTCGGCCCACGAGCCGCGCGTCCTGGACCTGTCCGGCCTCAGGTCCGACCAGCCCATCCCGGCCTTCGAGCCGGTGCGCTACGGCGACATCATCTACGTGTCGCGGATCGAGGACCGCATCGCGGTGCTGGGCGAGGTGGCGCACCCCGGGGAGATGGTGCTGCCGCTGGGCGAGCGCGTCACGGTGCTGCAGGCCATCAGCCGGCTCGGCGGCGGCCTGACCACGAGCGCGGACCGCAGCTCCGCACTGCTCATCCGCGCCGGGGCGCCCGCGACCAGCATAGACCTGCACCGGCTGCTGCAGGAGGGCGATCTGACCGAGAACCTCGAGCTGCGGGCGGGCGATGTGCTGGTGGTGCGGCAGGCGGGCAAGATCTCGGTGCTCGGCGAGGTGCGCGCGCCGGCCACGCTGGAGATCGGCGAGCCCGTGACCGTGCTGGAGGCGCTCGCTCGCGCCGGCAGTGTCACGGAGGACGCCGACCTCGCTCACGGCCAGCTCATCACCCCCGAGGGCGCCATCCCGCTCGATCTCGAAGCGCTGCTGACACGCGGCGAGATGCAGTTCAACGCGATGGTCAACCCCGGCGACGTGGTGCTGGTGCCACGCGCCCAGCCCGAGACGGTGCTGATCCTGGGCGCGGTGCAGTACCCCGGGGTCATCAACATCCGCGAGGAGCAGCAGCGCGACCTGCTGCGGCTGCTCACCGCCGCGCGCCCCAGCGACCTCGCCGACCTCAGCCGCACCTACGTCTACCGCGAGGACGGGCGCATCGTCGCGGACATGCGCGCCGTGATGGACGAGGGCGACATGACGCACAACATCTCGCTGCAGCCCGACGACATCGTGGTCGTCCCCGAACTCAACACCATCTACGTGCTGGGCGCCACCACCACCGCCGGCCCGGTGCCGCTCATGCCTGACCTTACGCTCTTCGACATCGTCTCACGCTTCGCCAACCAGGAGAACGGTGACCTGTCCCAGGTGACCGTGGTGCGCGTGGGCGCCGATGGCGAGACCGAGTTCATCGAGCGTGACTTCGCGCACATACACGACCAGGAGATACCCGAGGACCTGGCGCTGGAGGAGGGCGACGTGGTCTTCATTCCCTGGCAGGAACGCGCGGGCTTCAACTGGGGTGACTTCCGCAACGCCCTGTGGACCATCGGCGCCATCGTGGGGCTGCTGGGCCTGTAGGCGCGAGCGTGACGCGCAGAACTGACCGGGCGCCGGCAGCCCATCGCCGGCGCCCTCGCGCGTACGCCGATGGCAGCGCGTCACCCCATGCAGCAGTCCTTGAACTTGCGCCCGCTGCCGCACGGGCACGGCTCGTTGCGGCCGATGCCCTGCTCCCGCGCGGCGCGCCGGGCGTTGAGCTGCTTCGCCATCTCCTGCAGACGGTCATGCGAGTGCTCGAAGAACATGCGGTAGGCCTCGCAGAAGTAGGTCGGCCGCGCGGCGTCGCCGAGCATCACCCGGTACTTGGGGCAGCCCCCGTGACACATGCCGAACCACTCGCAGCGCGCGCACTCCTCCAGCCCGGCGGTCTTGCGCGCGCGGAAGCGCTGGTACAGCTCCAGGCGCGGAATGTGGTGCAACTCCACCTCGTGGATGTTGCCGTAGCGCCACTGCTCCTCGACGAAGAAGTCGCAGGCGAAGATGTCGCCGTTGTGCTCGACCACGAAGTACGGGCCGCAGGCCGGGCCGAACATGCAGGTCGGATGGTCGAAGCCCATCACCACCGCCAGGGCGTCGTCGAACATGCGCACATAGGCCGGGCGCGGCCGCTCCGCCTGCCACAGGTCGAAGATCTCGCACAGGAAGCGCCCGTAATCGGCCGGGGCGATGCTGAAGGGCATCAGGCCGGACCCGTCCGGGTCCGGTTCAGCCAGCGGGATGAACTGCAGGAAGTCCACGCCCAGCGAGAGCAGGTACTCGTAGGTCTCCGCCGGGCGATGGACGTTCTCGGGCTGCACCATCGCCAGGATATTGACCTCGACCTGGTGCGCGAGCAGCGTCTCCAGCGCCGCGACTACCCGCGCGTGCGAGCCCGCGCCCGCGTGCGTGACGCGGAAGGCGTCATGTACATGCGCGGGGCCATCGATGCTCACGCCCACCAGGAAGTGGTACTGCTCCAGAAAGCGTGCCCAGGCGGGGTCGTCGAGCAGGATGGCGTTGGTCTGCAGGCTGTTGGAGACCGCCTGGCCGAGGCGCCCGTAGAGCTGCTGGAACTCGACCGCGCGCTTGAAGAAGTCCAGGCCCATCAGCGTGGGCTCGCCGCCCTGCCACGCGAACGGCACCGTGCCGTCGTGGTAGTTCATGTACTTGCGCACCAGCTCGCGCAGCGTCGCCTCGCTCATGCGATGGCGCGGCGCGTCGGGCCACAGGGCGGCCTTGTCGCGGTAGAAGCAGTAGCTGCAGGCCAGGTTGCAGTCCGGGCCCGCGGGCTTGATCAGCACAGTCAGCGGCTCGTCGGGCATGTGATCACTCCGTGGTCTTCTCACCACGCGCGCGATGGAAGGCGAAGCGGCAGCGCTCGGCCCCGTGGCAGATGGCCTCGGTCATGGCGAACTCGATGCCGTCGCCGAACTCGATGGCCCAGGTCGCGCCCTCGGTGGCGCAGATGCGGTCGGCGATCTCCGGGCCCAGGTGCGTGCGCCCGGACGACTCGAGCGCCTCGCGCCACGGGCAGCGCGTGATGACGATCTCCGCCTCGCCCGGCGCGGGCGTGCGCACCGCGTAGTCGTGGCCCTCGGCCGCGAACTTGAGCGCCATGCAGCGCACCAGCGCCGCCGGCGAGTCGCGTCGGCAGTCGAGCAGCTCGCGGGCCTTGCGCGCCTGGAGCTTGGGCATGACGCGCCACACGCGCTCGTCGAGTTCCATGGCCTTCTCCGGCCCGAACTCCTCTTCGACCATGACGTACCACAGGCCGTCGGCTCCGAAGTACGAGCGGCGCAGCATCTCCACGATCAGCTCGCTGCCTGAGTTCACGATCTCACCCTACCCGTAGGCGCCATGTTCGCGGCTCAGCTCAACGGCGAAGACGTAGTCGTCGAAGGCGACGGTCGGCGGCACTGAGTGGTCCGAATGCCAGATGTAGCCGCCGCCGGGCATCGCGGCCTCGAGCTTGCTCAGCACCTCGTAGCGGATCGCCGCGCGGTCGCCCGAGGCGAAGATGTCCATGTTCATGTTGCCGAACAGCGTTATGCGCTCGCCGTAGCGCGACTTGAGTTCGCGCACGTCATTGCCGCAGCGCGCCTCCAGCGGCTGGATGGCGTCGAAGCCGGCGTCGATCAGGTGCGGAATCAGGTCGCGCGCGTCGCCGCAGCAGTGCAGCAGCAGGAAGAGCCCGTGCTCGTGGCACACGTCCGCGATGCGCCGGTGGTGGGCCAGCATCAACTCGCGGTAGGCCCTCGGCGAGAAGAACATGCCGTTGCGGTAGCACAGGTCGGAGAAGTACCACAGCCCGTCGGGCCGCGCCCCCGCCTCGACCGCCATGCGGATCAGCTCGATCTGCATGTCGGTCTGCGCGGCCACCATCTCCTCGAACCACGCCGGCTCCGCCGCCATGGCGATCAGTGCACGCTCCATCCCCAGCGTGCGCAGCGTCCACCACACCGGCTCGTTGGGCACCACCACCGCGAACTCCCCGCGCTGGTGCGCCGCCTCGACGGCCGCCGCCGGGTTCGCGGGCAGGCGGTCCGGCGTGGGCGCAAGCCGCTCGCGCACCCTATCCCAGTCGGCGCGCGTCTTGACGAGCTGGTCGAGTTCCGCGCAGGTCGCGTAGTGGTCCTTCCAGCGCTTGTGCACCGAGCCGTCGCGGTCGCGCTCGATGACCCACTCGTCGGTCTCCTCGAGCGTCTGCACCTCGAAGCGCAGCGAGCAGTCGATGCCCACGCGCGGGATGCGGTCCAGCGCGAAGTACTGCTCCGGGTGCACGTCCGCGGGCAGGCCCTCGGTGCGCCAGCGCTCGACCGTCGGCGGCCAGTAGCAGATCTCGAGCATCGGCACCCGGTCGGGCTCGCGATGCTGCAGCACGGCGGTGATGCGTTCGCGCGAGGTCACGCCGGTCACCTCAGGTGCGGATCACGACGAGAAGCAGTTCGCCGCCGGCGGCCCGATGCCTCCCGGAAGGGGGCCGGGCCCCCGGCGACGAACAGGCGCGCGATGTCCGGCCGTTCCGAGGAGGCACATCGCATGACACGTGTCATCGCCCTTGCGCTCGCACTCACCTGCGCCCTGCCCTGCGCGGCGCTCGACCTGACCGTGGACGCCCAGGCGCGCTGCGTGATCCTGCTGCCGGATGAGCCGCTGAACCTGCAGACCTTCGCGGCGCAGGAGCTGCAGCACTTCCTGCAGGCGATGAGCGGCGCGGAGATCGCCATCCGGCCCGAGAGTGAGCGGCCCATCGACATGGACTGCCGCATCTACGTCGGACCCACGCGCGCGGCGGAGGCGGGCGGCATCGACATCGACGCGCTGGCGCCCGAGGCCATCCGGCTGCTGACCGTGGGCAGCGACCTGTTCCTGCTCGGCGGCGACGCCATCGGCCCGGGCGGGCGCGATGACGCGCTGAACTACAACAACCAGGCCGGCACGCTCTACGCGGTCTACGACTTCCTGCAGGATCAGCTTGGCGTGCGCTGGCTGTGGCCGGGCGAGACCGGCACCGTCATCCCGGACACGCCGACCATCAGCGTCGGGGAGATCGACATCTACGAGGTCCCGCAGATCAAGCAGCGCCATCTGCGCACCGGCATCCGCGGCTCGATGCTCGACGCCATCGAGGCCTTCAGCGGGCCGCTCGACCGGGAGATGGCCGCGCAACTGGCGATCGACGAGAACCTGTGGATGCGGCGCATGCGCATGGGCCGCAGCCTGTTCATCAACTACGGCCACGCGTTCACCACCTGGTGGGAGCAGTACGGCGCCGAGCATCCCGAGTTCTTCGCACTCAACGAGGACGGCGAACGCGCGCCCATCGGACCGCCCGATCGCGTCAAGATGTGCGTCTCCGAGCCGGCGCTGTGGGATGAGATCGTGGCGCGCTGGAAGCAGCGCTGGGAGCACGACCCGATCGCCAACCGCACCCTCAACGCCTGCGAGAACGATGGCGGCGGGTTCTGCGAGTGCGAGCGCTGCGCCGCGTGGGACGTGCCCGACTACGTGGAGCAGACGCCCGAGGGCCCGCGCGTGATCCTGTCCGACCGCTACGCGAAGTTCTGGAACGAGATCGCGCGCCGCGTGGCGCAGATCGATCCCGACGGTTACGTCGCGGTCTACGCCTACTCGCGCTACCGCTTCCCGCCTCGCGAGACGCGGCTGGAGCCGAACATCATCGTGGGCTTCGTGCCCGGCGTAGGCTACCCGAACTCCGGCGCGAGCAGCGCGCAGTTCCAGGACGACTGGCTGGCATGGCACGATCAGGCCAGCGTGCTGTTCCTGCGCCCCAACTGGCTGGGCGGCCTGCACGCGATGCCCGAGGCGCCGCTCTACCGCATGGCCGACGACTTCCGCTTCGCCGCCGACAATGGCATGATCGGCACCGACTACGACACGCTCTCCGGGCAGTGGCTCGCCCAGGGCCCGGTCTACTACCTGCTCGCGCGTCTGCACTGGGACACCGACGCCTCCACCGAGCAGCTCCTCGACGAGTACCTGGCGGCCTTCGGCGCGGCGGGCGACACCGTCCGCGAGTACTTCGAATACTGGAACCGCTACGTGATCGAGGAGACGCCGAAGTGGACTGACCTGGCCTACGAGCTGGGCTACCAGAACATGGGCCGCGGGGGCGAGCGGGTGATCCCGTACATCTACGACGACGACGCCTTCGCGCCCGCCCTGGACCTGCTCATGCGCGCGCGGCGGGAGGTCGCCGATGAGCCCGAGATCGTCCGGCGGCGCGTCGACCAGCTCATGCAGGCGCTGCGGCACGCGCGCATGACCGCCGAGGCGATCGCCGCCACTGAGGCCATCACTGCGGGCGAGGGCGACGTGGCCGCGAATATGGGGATCATCCGGCGCATGCACGCCTATCGCATGACCATCGGCCGCGACAACGTGATCAACCCCTACTGGGCCATGTGGAACGACACCAAGTACGGCGATTTCGCCGGCTACAAGCTCGTGCAGGATATCGGCGACCGCCAGGTCGCAGGTCTGCTGCCGCGTGACTGGCGCTTCCGCTTCGACCCGGAAGAGGTGGGGGAGGCCGAGAAGTGGTTCAACCTGCGCGCGTCCGCCGAGGGCTGGACCACCATGCGCACCGACACCTTCTGGGAGGACCAGGCGCTCGGGCGGGCGTGGGAGGCCGAGCACGACGGCCGCGACTACGACGGCCTCGGCTGGTACCGCACCACCTTCGACATCGACCCGGAGTACCGGGGCCGCGGTCTGGTGCTGTTCTTCGGCTCGGTGGACGAGGACGCGAAGATATGGCTCAACGGGGAGCTTGTCGCCGATCACCCGATGGACGGGCCGGAGGGCTGGGAACAGCCGTTCACCATCGACATCACCGACCATGTGCGCTTCGACGAGACGAACTACCTCGCGGTTGCCGTGCGCGACTCGGCGGGCAAGGGCGGCATCTACAAGCGCGTCTGGATCATGCTGGACGAGTGAGTCGGGAACCGGGAAACGGCAACCGGCAACCGGCAACCGAGGAACGGCGAGCGACTCCGAGCCGTTGCTGGTAGCTGGCCGCTGGTAGCTGATAGCTTCTCCGGAGGAGAACCATGGACACGATCAGAGTCGGCGTCGTCGGAGTTGGTCGGGGCATGTCGTTCGCGCGCGGGACCGGGCCGCTGGTGGGGCTCGAGCTGGTGGCGCTGTGCGATACGTGGGAGGAGCGGCTGGAGCAGGCCGGCAAGCAGTTCGACGTCGCGACCTACACCGACTTCGACGAGTTCCTCGGCCACGACATGGACGCGGTGATCCTCGCCAACTACTTCCACGAGCACGCGCCCTTTGCCATCAAGGCGCTGCAGGCCGGCAAACATGTGATGAGCGAGACCGCGGCCTGCTTCACCATCGCCGAGGGCGTGGAGCTGATCCGCACCGTCGAGCGCACCGGCAAGACCTACATGTTCGCCGAGAACTACCCGTACATGGTCTTCAACCAGGAGATGCGCCGGCTCTACCAGGCGGGGGAGATCGGGACGGTCATGTACGCCGAAGGGGAGTACATCCACCCCGACCCGGCCGAGGTCATCATGGGCCGCGCCTGCGGCACTTACCACTGGCGCAACTGGATCCCGGCGACCTACTACTGCACCCACTCGCTCGCGCCCATCATGTTCATCACCGAGACCTGGCCGGAGAAGGTCAACGGCTTCGTGATGGTGCGCCGCGACGACGACCCGGTCAACGAGCGCACCATTAAGTTCAGCGACGCGTCGTCGATGATCGCGCTGCGCATGGACAACGGCGCGGTGGTGCGGCTGGTGCACGTCTACCTGCGCGGCCACGGCGTGTGGGTGCGCGTGCACGGCTCACGCGGGCTGATGGAGAACCTGCGCTGGGGTGAGCGCAACATGCTGCGCGTGGTGCGCGAGCAGTACCACGAGGAGCGCCGCCATCCGCAGGAGGTCATCTACCGGCCGGACTTCCCGGAGTTCCACGAGCAGGCCATGCAGGCGGGGCACGGCGGGGGGGACTTCTTCACCAACTACCACTTCGCCGAGGCCATCCGCCGCGACGAGCCGCCCTTCCTGGACGTCTACCGCGGCGTGACCATGTCGATCATCGGCCCGCTGGCCTACCGCTCGGCTTTGGATGACAGCAAT
>Ga0272441_10014876_pt1 | contig 10958 bp, 9 predicted proteins | sample SSMProp6N_FD_193582 | JGI IMG/M metagenome (GOLD analysis project Ga0272441, IMG submission 193582) | Marine sediment archaeal communities from Little Sippewissett salt marsh, Falmouth, MA, United States - SSM-Prop-6N | ecosystem: Environmental > Aquatic > Marine > Wetlands > Sediment ...
GTTTTAGTCAAGATATTGTATCCGTATTAAATATTAACCAAGGAATCGAAACCCATAGGAGGTGGGAAATTTGCTTGGGAGAATATCAACAACAACCGTAAACAGCTGGCTATAGCACTGTTGGATGTCATTGGAATCAGCTTCAGCCTGTTGACGGGTTAAAGATTCCTAATCGATCGAAAATCCATTACGAATACTCTGCTTCTTTCTAATAAGCTTGGCTTGGGTGGTCATTTTCTCCCTTCTATCCATTTGTGGTGATTTGTCTAGGATTCAGCTTGAGCACTTGTTACATACAGCTGCCAAGTTTCATTGATGCACCATAGAAACCAGCACGATCAAGTCCAAATTCTGCTGATTGTATGAAAGCGCTGCGCCCCAATGCGGAATGGGGTATGATACCCCCAACTACAATAACCGCAGAGAGGAGGCGCAGCAATATGGAGTATATCGCATTTGACAGTCACAAGCGATACACCTTCGCATCAGTGTCAGAGGACAAGGGGAACGTTCTCAGTGCCGGACGTATCAATCATAGGCGTGGAGCGATCACTGAGTTCTTGTCGGCATGGAAACCAGGCACCGAGGTAGCTGTGGAGACGATCGGAAACTGGTACTGGATCGCGGATGAGATCGAGGCGGCGGGGATGGTACCCCAACTGGTTCATGCTCGGAGAGCGAAGATGATGCTGGCCTCAGTGAACAAGACCGATAAGCTAGATTCCTTCGGGCTGAATCGACTGCAACGTACCGGCACTCTTCCGACGGTGTGGATTCCGCCGGGTGAGCTTCGGGACTTACGGGATCTGCCACGAACACGCATAGTACCGACTCGTCAGAGAGGAAGGCTGAAGAATCGCATTCATGCCACGCTGGCCAAGTACGGGATCACCATTGATGGGGCCACTGATGCCTTTGGCAAGCGGGGGATGCAAGAGCTGGAGGCTAAGCTCCCGCTTCTGCCGACACACAGCCGGTTCTGTGTCGAACAACTTTTAGAGCAACTGGAAGGGATGGAGTTACCCCGTTTTCGTAGACAGGTTTGGGCTTGTGGTTTGGGTAACACCCAAGTTCTTTGATTCATACACCATCGGTGAATCGTAGTTCAAGGCCGAATGGCGACGATGTAGATTGTACCACCCTTCGATGAACTCAAAGACCACCCGCTCGGCCTCCTCAGGGGTGCGCAGCCGTGTTCGATCAATCAGCTCGCATTCCAGGGTCGCGAAGAACGACTCGCACAGGGCGTTGTCGTAGGCGTCCCCCACGCTGCCCATCGAGGGACGCACACCCGCCTGACGGCAACGATTTCCGAAGGCCACGGAGCTATACTGGCAGCCCTGATCGGAATGGTGGATCACCCCCCGGGGCTGACGTCGCCGTACGGCCATCTCCAGAGCCGCCAGAACCAACTCCACGCGTAGGTGCGTAGCGAAGGCCCATCCGACCACCCGCCGACTCCAGGCGTCCAGCACCACCGCCACGTACAAAAATCCTGCCCAGGTGGGCACGTAGGTGATGTCAGCCACCCACAACTGGTTGGGTCCCTGGGCCCGGAAATCTCGCTTCACCAGGTCCGGCGCCACCGCCGCCCTACGATCGCGCACCGTCGTACACGTCCATCTGCGTCGGCTTACCCCGCGTATGCCTTCCTGGCGCATGATGCGGGCCACCCGCTTGCGCCCCACACGCCTGCCCCTGGCCAGCAACTCGGCGTGAATCCGCGGAGCCCCGTAGGTACCATGCGACTCTTCGTGTATCTTGCGGATCTCAGCCGCCAGCCGCCCATCCTCCCTGGCTCGTTGGCAAGGCCTGCGATTCGACCAGGCATAGAACCCACTCCGTGAGACCTCCAGCACCCGAGACATCCGGGCAATAGCAAACCGATGCTTCTCTGCCTTCATGTACCCGAAGACCTCCGTGGTGTCGCGCCGGTCTCCTGCGCGAACCACGCTGCGGCTTTTTTTAAGATGTCTCGCTCTTCCCGAAGGGTGCGATTTTCCCGCCGCAAGCGGGTGAGCTCCGCCCGCTCATCGGTGGTCAATCCGTCGCTGCGTAGTCCTGCGTCCCGCTCGGCCTGGGCGATCCAGTTTCGGATCGAGTTCTCGGTTGGCTCAAACTCTCGGGCAAGACTGGCTACCGTTCTGCCGGCTCGGGCCAACTCTAAGATTCGCTGCCGCAACTCCGGCGGATAAGGGGGTCTGCTTTGTGGCATGTCTGTTTCTCCTTCCTCAATGTTGACATGTCCACTAAATCGGGGCAACTCCAACCTTAGAGGAACAGCTGGCAGGTATAGAGCCGATGACCGCCTTTGGGAAAGCCTGTGAGAAACTGGGGCTAACTCACAGATCCTCGCGGTGAGAGGATCCTCATCCGGCAATCGCCGCACTCGATATCTCTGGGTTGACCGTGGTTGGCCCAGCACCCTGCATGCCCGTCGTTCAGAAACCTTGTACCGTTCCATCGCTCGTTGAACTGCTGCCCTGCGTCGTGCAGGGCTTAGAAGTTTCCCTCCGCTGCATCCTTCAGGATTGCATTGTCCAGAGACAGATCAGCTACCAGCTTCTTCAGCCGATCGTTCTGCTTCTCAAGCATCTTCAATCGCTTAGCCTGCTCGGTACGGATCCCACCGTACTCCCGACGCTAGCGGTAGTACGTGTGATCCGAGATCGCCAGTTCCTTGGCTACCTCGCCAATCGACCGACCTTGCGAAATCAGAACCTCAGCCTTCCTCAGCTTGTTGATGATTTGCTCTGTGGTGTATCTCTGTCGGGGCATCTCTGCCTCCCTCCGTCATTCCCAGCGCCAAAATCCATTATAGCACTGGATCAGTTTTTGGGGGGCAGGTCAGAGCGGGTCATCCGGATTTTCCCGAATGAAGCCTCAGCACAGAGGCTCATCGGTGCCCTGCTGGCCGAGAAACATGAAACCTGGAGCACCGGCAAGAAATATTTTGACATGACCGAGTACCTGGAGACTCGGGAGGAAGAGGAAAGTCAGGAAGTCGAGGAAGAGATTCAGGTGGCAAGCTGATTTACTGGAGGATGGTTTTTACAGCAGAATTTGGACTTGATCTCACTTTCCTAGCGTTGCCAACACTGCGGATTCCGAAGGCACTCGCTATTGAGGCAAACGTTGCATCCGGGTCCACGGTAGAGGTGTCCCTTTCTAATGGTGAGTTGAAAATTAAACCGGTTGAGGACCATGAATATTCGCTAGACGAATTGTTGTCGGTAATCACAGCCGAGAATATTCATGGTGAAGTTTCAACCAGTATTCCTCAAGAGAAAGAGTCCTGGTAATGAGTAAAATGTACTCTCCTGATCGGGGTGATGCCGTATGGCTAAATTTCAGTCCAAAAGCAGGTCACGAGCAATCATGTAGAAGACCAGCGGTTGTTGTTTCCCAAAAATCCTACAACAGGAAAGTTGGACTTGGACTATTTTACCCCATCACATCACAAACCAAGGGATATCCGTTTGAGGTTATAAATTCCTGCAGGAATGAGTATCTCCGGGGTAGTGCTATCCGAACAGATGGTTGCAGGAACAGCTTTGTTCTACAACCATCCGTCTTGACACCGATGTTCTGCTGTCCTTGAATCCTACTGCAACTGATTGACGATCGCCTCGCCGATGTCCTCACCCAGCTTCTTGAATGCCGCGGACAATGCGGCGGAGGCATTGGTGCCCTGTGCCCGCTTGGATTTGTTCACCGTAAGCAGGGTCTTGCCGCTGGCCAGATCCACCACCGTGACCGTGCCGGTCACCTGGATGATGATGGTATCCTTTTCCTGGGAATGATCGGCGATCTTGGCGGTGCCGAAGATGGCCCGTTCAACCTGTCCGGCGAAATTATTGTTCAGGAACTCGGCGACCCGGGCGGGGGAACGTCCGGCCACGTTGCCGGCCGCTACCGGCAGATTGTTCACGCGGAAGCCGGCCTGGCCCAATGTTTCCAGCAAACCCGCCGAGGTTTCGGTCAGGGCGATGGGATTCCCGGAAGCGTCGAGATCGAACACCGCCACCCCGGTCGCGATCTGTGAAGCCATGGAAAGCGATTCGATCGAGAAGGTGACCTTTTTCTTCAAGACCAGCTGTTCGAACCCCTCGACCTGGCTGTACAGATCATCCGGAACATCGAGCAGGGGTTCCAGGGCGTCGCTCAGGTCCACCGACATGGTCAGTTTCTCCACACCCACATAGTTGGGCGCCGGAGCCTCGAAGGAGATCACACCCTCGGCGTCGGTCTTCAGCGTCTGGGTGCGCACGGCCGCACGGCCGCTGCTTCTCATCTCCTTGTACACGACACGCACCGTAGCTCCTTCGACTCCGGGATCGTCGGCCGTGGAGCCGTCGACCACTTTGGCCTGAAACGGCTCGTCGAACCCGCGTCCCATATACGTGCTCAGGTTGTCGTTCAGCTTGACGATAGCGATGCTTCGAATCGCATCGCTGGCCTGGTTGATGTTCCGCTCGAACTTGATCTCCGCGTTCTCAAGATCCGACTTGAACGCCGCGGAGGCCGCCTCCAGATAGCGGATAGCGGCCTGGTACAGCAGACCGCGGGATTGCAGATCCTGTGCCTCCATCTCCGGCCCGGAAACCGCCTCGATTTTTTCCTGGAAGATCTCCTCCAGACGGCGTTTTTCCTTCATCAGATCGTTCTTGTTGTAGCGGGCCAACAGATACAGGGTCAGCCCCCCGGCCTGCTCGACCTGCCACTTCTCATCGATTTCCAGCCCCGTAACCCTTCCCGAGGAGGTCGAGGTGAGTTGCTGCACTACGTCGGTCTGGAAATCATCCAGAGACGCCCGCGCGGTGGCGGTGGTCTCGGAGGTGATGCGCACGCCGAGATATCTCATGATCTCATCCAGCACCGCCCCTCTGGCTGTTTCCTCCGCCTCCGCCAAACTCTTGCTTGAGGAGGTGCCCGAGCCGGTGAAATACATGTACTGATCGTCACTCTCCGGTGGATTCAATACCCACTCCGGAGGGGTCTCCGCCGCCGATTCCCGGCCCGCCTCCGGAGCGGTGGCACAACCGGCAAACAGCAGGAGTACTCCGATGATTAATATTGTGATTACACTGACCCTTTTCATGCATTTCTCCTAAAAAACCGAACGAGTCTTCCCCGGTCGGGGCGTCTTTTTAGCAACGAATCGACACCCGGGAGACGTTCTTGTCTTTTTTATTGTCCGCGGGAGCCGTTATGGCCCCCGCGGTATACTATTTCAACACTGTTGCAGCTCCGCTTTACAGGTGCTGCAACCGAAAACTCAGAGACCTTCGGCGAACAGCTCTTTCACCCGGTCGCGGGCTACCTGCTCTTCCTCGGTCTTCGGCTTATCCTTGTTACTCTGGGCATCCAGCGATCTCTGGATGGCATCATCGATCTGCTCGCGCGGCACGGTGTAGAACAGGAAGTAGGTATAGATCTTTTCGGTCGGCTTCCCGTTGTCATCGTAGAACTGCCGGTGCAGCCAGAAATCGTCCTTTTTGCGAGCCCCTGCATATTCGGCGACCGCAAGAACCTTGGCGACCTCTTCCATATAGGTTTCGACCATGTCCTTGTCGCCTACCTGGGCGCCGGCGAACTTGTTCATCACGCGCGTAGATACCATGCGAGCCACCTCGGTGGCCGCCGAGAAACTGCGGGTCCAGGCTTTCACCCCTTCCAGATCCTTACCCGTCTGCTCGAACACGAACACGTACAGATCCTTGTAGTCCCGCATTCCCTCGAAGTCCTCCCCGTTTGCATACTGGAAGACCCACTCGGGAACATCACCGCCCAGGGCGGTCAGCTTGTGCTCGATGACTTTGGGGGGATAGACCTGGGGCTCGACTTTGAGCGCCTGTTCCTGCTCGGGTGTTGGTTTCGTTCCGCAAGCAAAGAGCAACGAAATCGCTACCAGCACCACGGCTACTTTCCATAGATGTTTCATCAACTTCTCTCCTTTATCAAGAGATTTTTATTATCAGAGGCGACGCCTCCCCTACATGCCTGTATTAAAGGTAACACTTTTTCCCCGCAAAACAACCTGGTACATACCCTCCAGGCCGGATACGGTATCCGCTACGTCGTACACCAGGTCCACAAGATCCTCGATCGATCCGATCAGATACACTTCGTACTTTGCCTCTTCGGCGGTCTGGCTCACGGTCTTGATATCCTTGGCTTTTCTGCGCATCTTGCGGTAGAAATCGCTCATCATACGCGGATCAAGGGTGTTCTGGACAATCAGCTCATACTTGATCCCGCTGGTCAGCGCTTTGGCCATATACGCCTTGGCTTGATCGATCACGATCGGCATGGCTTTATACACGCTGGTCTGCAGGGCGTTGATCTTCGCGGCTTGCTCCGAGGCGGTGGAGAAGGTTCTGGGACTGTTCCAGGGCTGGGAACCGAGCAAACGCCCGGTCGAGGCTTCGAAACCCTTGAGCGTGATATTCGCCTGTCCGTAGTACTTGTCACCGGAGGTCTCTCCACTTGTACGGCCGTCGATCTCGATGTAAACATCGGCGTTCAGTTTCTGGGCGATCCATTGAATGATGGAAATGCTCTCGCCGGTCTCCTCTTCATAGGCCATTTGCTGGTCCTTCTTGAGATTCTCCACTTGATCGTAATCGATCGCCTCGATTGCATTGGAGGTGAGAAACTCGTTGGCGATGCCCACAGCGGCCTTCATGTAAAACGGCTCCTCGGTCGCTTCTTCGTTGAAGAAAACCATGTAGGTCATGTTGTTGACATAACGGGCAATGACGCGCTTTTCTTCATCGGTCAGAGGCTCTCCTCCGGTCTGCGCTGTGATCTCATCGAGCGTTTCGGCCGCATCCTTTGTACTCGCAGCCGAGGCCGAGGCGGCCTCCCCGGTCTTCTCCTCGGAGGTTGTCCGTTCGCCGTACAAACCGTGGGCCTTGAGCGTACTCTCTACGGCACGCATCTTCACCGCTACCCGGGCCTCGAACAAATACTCCTCGCCGACCTTGTCCTTGCGCAGGGTCTCAAAGGTCTCATTGTTCACGAAGGCATTCGGATTCTGGGTGCTGTACAGGACCTCCTGCAGTTTTTCCTGGTTGGCCTGCTCGTTGCCCACACCGATCATGTCAACGACGGCTTTGCGAACCGCGTCCATCTTGGCCTGGTTCATAGCCGTGAGCATCGATTCGTCGCGTCCGGCGCCCTCGTACACCTTCTCCTCCGGCATGGCCGAAGCGGTGTCCTGAACCGGCACCGGTAGCGCGGCCGGAGGCCCGCCCGCACAGCTGATGAGGAACAACATCAATAATGGTAGAGCGATGAATCCATAGATGTGCCTGGTTTTCACTCGATCCACCTCCTTTTTTTCTAATACTTGATAGTCAGCCCGGCTCCCACGTACAGACCGTCGTAGTCGGGGAAAGATAGGTCGGTTAATACTTTTGTCGGTATCAGAGAGAACCAATTCATGTACCCCACCTCTGCTGAGATCCGAAAGTTATTGTGGAACAGATAGTTGGCCGTGACACTGGCTTTACCGCCTACGTGGGTCAACAGGAAACGCTCATCCTCGGGTGTGTCGGTGTATTCCAGGTACCACAGATAGGCCATGCCCACGCCAACGCCCGCCATGGGAACCAATTGAAACCTGCCGAAATACAAATCATACTCCCCGCCCACGTACACACTGAGTGGCAGCGCGGCAAGGATATTGAAGATAAGCGGCACCTCGATCCCGGCGATGGGGCGGAAACCGTAGAAGCCGCGGGAAATAGCCTGTCGCACCCCCACTACGAGCGATTGATCCCGACCGTACAGCAGACCGGCTGGAGCATAATGAACGTACGGTGTGGTATCCATTCCGAAGCGGGGAACCTCCTCCAGCTGATCCCCAATCTGCGGTCTGGGCCGGGCATAGATGACCTTGGCCACCGACACCTCGCCGCTGACCTCCTTGATCACCACCAAGCCCTGCTGCCGGTTCAGTGCTCTGCCGGAGCTTAAAATCTCGCTCGAGACGATCACATACTCGTCTCCGGCTTTGAGGCCAAGGTCTCGACCCAGCTCGATGATGATCTCCGTGCCCCTTACTTCGATGACGCCCGTTTTCAGCTGGAATTCGGGAATCTTGCGGATTTCGAAAGTCAGCTGCATGGGGATGGAATCGAGTGCCTGCTTGATGGCCAGACCCTGATCCGTGTCCTTTCCCTCGGTGTCCACGAAGGCCTGGGCGAAGGTTTTGCCTTCCTCCACGTTGATAAAACTGAAGGAGGTCTTGATATTCACCTCGTATTCCCCGGTGTCGAGGGAAGCGACCACGTAGTTGGCCACCGTCGGGACCACTACGATAAAGGATCCCACGAGCCTGTCGAAATCGGCCTTGGTGAAAAACTCCTTGCCCATCTGGACCTCTTCGGGGATCTCGGTCTGCTGTTCTTTGAACATCTTGATCTTGTCGATGAACTCGTTCAGATCTCCCTCTTCAAGGCGCTGGGTCAATCCAACAACGTCGAAGCGCCCCAGATTGATGAAAACGCTGCGAATCTCTTCGTCGATTCCGCCCAATACAGCGTTTGGAATATCGTAGCGATAGTAACTGAGCTTGAACACCGCGATCTCTTTGCGCTCCGATACCACTTGAGCGAAGACCGTGTTTCTGACAAGCATGGATAGTGCCAGGAGTGCCAGCACCAACAACAAGAGCTTACGCAACTTTCGACCCTCCCACCGAATTGAATATGCTTTAGTATCTGCTTCAAGGTTATAGCTATCCCGCTAACTTTTCAATTCGCTCGAGATTATTTTTGTAATTATTACGGCGAACCAGCGCGGCGCCGAGCCCGTGAGTCCTATGCCGGGTCCCGGGGATCGCGCTTGACAAATCGCCCCGCACCCACTTCGCCGACGAACTTCATCTGCTTGCCGTCCCATTCGGCCACACGCCGCCCTCGCGAGTATACGGCTGCGGGCATTCCGGTCAGCTCCCATCCCTCCCACGGGGTGTAGTCGACATTCATGTGCAGCTTGTCCCGGGACACGATAAACTTTTGTTTCGGATCGAAGATCACCAGATCCGCGTCTTTGCCCGCGGCGACCTCTCCCTTGCTCGTAAGACCGAACATCTTGGCGGTATTCGTGGACACGGCGGCCACCATCTGTTCCAGGCTGATACGACCCTTGACCACGCCCTCGCTGTGCATGAGCATCAGCATGGTTTCGATGCCCGGAGCGCCGTTGGGGATCTTCTTGTAGTCATCGGTCCCGAACATGTCCTTCTGCCCTTTAAAATCGAAGGGGCAGTGATCCGTACCGATGGTCTGGACATCTCCGTACTTCAAACCCAGCCACAGCTCATCGCTCGAATCCTTTGGTCGCAGCGGCGGCGACATTACGTACTTGGCTCCCTGCCAATTCGGCTCCTCGTAGCGATCCTCGTTCAAAGTGAGGTACTGCGGGCAGGTTTCGGCGTACATTTCGATACCGCGATCACGCGCCTTCTTGATCTTCCACATCCCCTCTTTGGAAGAGAGGTGCACGATGTAGATCCGCGAACCGGTAAACTCGACCATCTTGGCCGCTTTATCAACCGCCTCCTCCTCGGCCAAAATGGCATGGGCACGGGCGTGATACAACGGGGAGAGCGTACCGGCGCTCTCGAAGTTTTCGTTCAGACGTCTCACAATGTCGAAGTTTTCCGCATGCACCTGCACCAGCCCGCCGTATTTCTTGGTTTCCTCCAGAAGACGAATCATCGTATAGTCATCCACCCGGAAATCGTAGAACAGGAATATCTTGAAACTCGGAGTGCCATATTCGCGCGCCGCTTTCTTGACCTCCGCGATTACCTCCGGGCGGGGATCCAGCACCGCCGGATGAAGCGAATAGTCCACCGCCACCTTGCCGTCGGCGATGCCCTTTTTCCGCTCCACCGTGTCATAGAGGGATTCTCCCTTGTTCTGCAGAACGAAATCCACCACCGTAGTCGTTCCCCCGCAGGCCGCCGCCGTGGTTCCGGTTTCGAAATCATCCTTCGAGGTGGTCCCCATGAAAGGCATGGCCAGGTGGGTGTGTGGATCGATCGCACCGGGCAGGATGTATTTACCCTTCGCCTCTATGACCTCATCGGCTTTGACCGACGGGGCAAGATCGCTGCCGATCGCCTTGATCTTCTCTCCTTCGACAAAAACATCCGCATGGTAGCTTCCCGAAGCGGTTACCACCAGACCGTTTTTAATCAGTACGCTCATCTTATCTGTTCCTCCTCACCTTGATGGCGGCAGGACCGTAGATTTTTCCTCAGCGCTCCCGCCGTAATTGGACAATCGGTGTGCCCGTTTCAACACGGCCGAATTATAATTTCAGATCCACCTGCTCGAGAGGCCGGTAATTCAGCTGCTTTTCCAGGCTCGGATCCATAATCGCTGTTTCTTTCCGCTGCCACTCCTCGGGCATCTCTTTGAACGTAATCAGGCCGGGCACGGGACATACGAAACTACAGACCATACAGCTGAGACACTTGTCTTCAATGAGCTTTGGCCTGCGCTTCTCCGCGTCCCATTCCAGTGCTTGTCCCGCCGCATCGTTGCACACGATGTAGCATTGTCCGCAGCCGACACAGATGTCGTAGTTGTACTCTGCACGACCCTGCCGCTTCAAATCGAAGTGATCGGTCTCCTGCAGGTTGGGAAGGGCCTTTCCCACCAGATCCGCTACCTTGTCAATCCCCTTGGAGGCCATGTAGTCCCTTAAGCCCTCGGCCATGTCCTCGACGATCCTGTAGCCGTAGTGGATGATGCCGGTGGTCACCTGTACGGTGGTGGCGCCTACCAGCAGGTATTCCAGTACATCGACCCAGGTCTCGATTCCGCCGATACCGGAAAGCGGCAGACTCAGATTTTCACACTTGGCCATATCGGCGATGAAATGCAGGGCGATCGGCTTGACCGCCGGTCCGGAATAACCGCTCTCCGCCCCCACAC
>Ga0272441_10014877_pt1 | contig 10958 bp, 9 predicted proteins | sample SSMProp6N_FD_193582 | JGI IMG/M metagenome (GOLD analysis project Ga0272441, IMG submission 193582) | Marine sediment archaeal communities from Little Sippewissett salt marsh, Falmouth, MA, United States - SSM-Prop-6N | ecosystem: Environmental > Aquatic > Marine > Wetlands > Sediment ...
CCATATCCCGCCGGCTTGCGGTTCGCGCAGGCCTTCACACAATAAGCGGCCCCTCCTGATCGAGAGTTTTTTTGGCACCCACATGCTCCACACGATGCCTCCAGTTAGATCCGAGGAAATAGAATCGAAGGCTGTCTTCTTCCTGATCAATTTCATCAATCAGTCTCTTTCTGAGAACCGTCCATTGAGCGGGATCGACAATACATTCAAAAACGGAAAACTGAACCCTCTGGCCATAATCGAGACATGCCTTTGAAACTCTGCGTAACCGACGCTGTCCGCCACTTGAACTTGTGGCAACGTCATAACTGACCAATACAAACATTACGCACTCCTTTATTTCCAGACAAAGGGCGGATACCCATCGAGATCGCCACGCAGGTATCGCGCCATCAAGAGGGCTTGCACATGGAACAACAATCCTACGGTAATCTTTTCCTCGATAAAGGGATGCATGATTTCATCCTGTTTTCTCTTCTGATACGCAACCAGAACTGTTTTTCTTGTATCGTCATCCATTAACACGGCACCCGATTCCCCTTCGTTAAAGCCCCTTTTCTGTACCTGGCAGAGGTTAATGAGTGACAGCACCAGGCGATCTGCCAAGAAGGGACGGAGTTCTTCCATTATGTCCAAGGCTAAACCGGGGCGCCCGGGACGATCCCTGTGCAGAAATCCCACGGCCGGGTCCAGTCCCACCGATTCAAGGGCCGAACGGACATCATGCATAACAAGGGTATAGAGAAACGACAGCAAACAGTTGACTCTGTCCATCGGCGGACGGCGGCTTCTTTCCTTGAAACAGAAGTCATCACCCTGCGACGTAATCAGCTGATTGAATACACTGAAATAGACATGAGCCGCGTCACCCTCGATGCCCCGCAGAACATCCAGAGACACATCTTCCTGCAAACGCTGCAATGAACCGCTGATTTGCCGTGACGCATGGCGGACTTTCTCATTATCAAGCTTGCCGGCATGATCTCTCAGTGCTCTCTGCAATACCGTCCGGCAGTTGGCAAGTTTGCCTGTCAGCACTGCCCGTGCCACATCTGCGGAAACATTTTCATCATCGGCCCTGCGATACTGCTCTCGCCTCAGCAACACATTTCCCGAAACCGGCCCTGTCACTCGGGCAAGGAAACGGCCATATTCGGACAAAAAACTGATCTCCACATCGCGCTCGGCGCAAAACCCCATCAGGTAGGGGCTGCAACCCACATTACCAAAGCACACGATCCCCCCTAACGTATGGACGGGTACACGCAGCCGGTTTTCTTTTTCCACTTTCACCACCACCGACTCACCCTCTTTTGAAAGGTATGCCCCCTGCGTGGTCACAAACAGCGTATTGAGGTGTCGTTTCATTATTCTTTCGCTGCCCCTATCAAATATCGTTTTACAGAATTTCTCTTTCCCAGCGTTTTCGGCAGACACATACCTGCCAGCGAACAACTGTCGCACCGTTTTGAATAGGCCGGTTTCGGGGTCTGCCCTGACTCTATCAATGCGTGAAGACGTAACGTCATTTCTTCCGTCTGGTTTCTCAAGGATCCATCGAAGCAGACGTTTTCACGGCGGCGTTGTTTCCCATAGAAAAGCGCACCCTCCGCTACCGTAACCTCCAGCATTTCTTCAAGGCAAAGCGCCTGGGCACAGAGCTGGACACGGTCGCTGTTGTTCTTTTTCGGTTTCCCCCGCTTGTATTCCACGGGAAATGGAATCCACTGAGCCGTTTCTGATTCCGGCACATCATTTAGACGATGGAATTCGACAACATCGGCCTTTCCGATCAGCCCCAGCCGCAATGAACGAAGGGGCATAGCATACTCGACACGAATATCACCACGCGATGCACGGCCTTCATCATGGACACGCTCATGCATGATCCTGCCTTCGGCGGTAAAAAGGTTTTCAGCCCACGCCTGCTCGATATGAATCAGCGCACACTGCCGCTCGCAGAAGATCAGGTGCTGCAGGGCTGAAATGGGAAGGAGGTCGTCTTCAATGTACATGTCGCTGCTTCTTCTCCCTTTTTTCTCCCTTATTACTCCAATCAAATGTCATGCCGGACTTGATCCGGCATCCCGTCTAATCCTCGATTGCCTCGTGCGCGAAAATGACGGTGTTGTCATATATTGTTGCCAAAGCAATAACTGTGGTTGCCTATTAACTGTTATTGTTCCCTTTTGCCTTTCTGCCATGAATCGACTAGGCAGTGGACCTTTTTAATAAGTTATTTAAATATCTTAACCACAATATTTCCTTTTGATATACGCACGGTTTTCTGGTAAAGTACCACCATGAAAAAGAAAAGCCTCATGGCAACAAATCCTTATTTAAAAGATCCTGCCGAACGCCACGCAAGGATTGTCAATAGTGTCGCAACTTCATCGGCCATTGAAGGCGTGCCCCAGTCAATCTTCAGCGGATTTTTTAAAGTGAAGATTAACCGGACCAGAAAGACCGGCCTTGCAGGCGCAAAGTCCTCTCGATCACCTCGTCGAAAATTTTCTTCATCGCCTCGTAATTCCGATTGAGACCGGATTGCACCGCAACGAAATACTCCTGTTTTTTCCGGCCCTTCAACATCCCGAAATCAAGAGGAGGAAGTTCCGCCTGAAGCGCCATGAGCACCGCTAACAAGCGCGCCAGTCGTCCGTTGCCCTCCCGAAAAGGATGTATGAGCAGGAACTCCACATGCACGATCGCGAGGGCATGTATTAACTCACTTCTGTCATTAATTCGGCAGGGCGTGTAAACGGCAAGGCATTGATGTTCAAAGTCAGCCATTAATCCGGGCACTACATGAGCCGCAGCAAAGGTTAAAATCTCCTTTTGCAAGATTCACCTGCCTGAATTTCCCTGCCCACTCGTAAATGCTTCCCAGCCATTCCTTGTGCATTTCGCACAGATCGGCTGTATTGAACCTATGATTTTCATCGTAGACACTGATAAATTTTTTGAAGGTACGCACAAGTTCGTTGCCTTCTGCCTTGTCCATTTCCCTCTTGCCCTTTACACCGATCAGATTACGAAAAACCCGTTTCCTGAACCTGGCTCAAACTGGGCTTCGGCAAGATCTGAAACAGTATAGCGGTCTGAACGCTTCACGTAACACCTATTAATTGCTTAGAAATACAAATCGTCTTATAGTTTTTTATCGAATATGAGTGAAACAAAGTTCTCTTCTAAAAACCGTCAATTTCTCGTGGTTCAAGACCATCCAAGTTTGCCAAAGAGTAACTTCCATCGGCATTTACAGTGAGTGTTTTATGAACCTTCGCAGACGAATATTGTCCTGCCTTGCAGTTATGCGCCCACCAGATAACTTTCCGCACGGCCATACTTCCTTCCGGGCGAGCAGAAGAGGCATCATTTTCAAAGAGCTTGGGCAAAATTTCTTTGATAATCGCTGCATCCTCATCCGAGAAACCTGTACGTTCAGCAAGCTGAGGATTCATACTTCCGTAAGTGACATAAATTCCACTGTCAACGCGGTGTTTCATGCCCATGGTGTCGGAACTTCGCTTACCGTCTTTGGTTTCTTCCGCATTGACACTTTTGGTGATTTGGGTACTGGAAACACTCACGGGATCAATGCTAAAGGCAGAATGAATTGTAACCGGGCCGCGAATTCCGATTGATACACCGGTATCACCGTCAGATTCCCCATTCTCCTTCTTTTTTCCTTTTTTGTCCGATTTAAAAGCAAACAGCTGCCCGAAAGAGCGAACATCAATCCACGCTTCAGTTGCCTTCTTCACCGTTTCTACTCCACCGAGGTCTTTGCCAAGCTCCGCCTCAGCGCGGGCCTTCAGACTTTTGGCGTCATCATATTTCCGGTCATCCGATTGAACAAAGACACCTTGTCCCTTTTCTTTTCCCGCCTTTTTCAGATCAAGAAACCGCTCCATCATACGATCCCGGATTTTTCGTTTGAGACATACGTCAGTAATCTCGCCGAGTCCTTCGTAATCAGTACGGGGGCGGTTTCCATTTAAGGGGTCTCCATTGGGGTTGGCATTCTTTACACTCATGATAACTGCAAAATCGATTTTTTTACTCAAAGTAGGCATATGATTTTCTCCTTTTATAATGGATTATTCTTCAGAATCTGTTTCCTGCACTTCTGGGTCACCTGCTGATTTCAATATCCACTGGCCTTTTTCCCTCTTATGTTCTGTCAGCCATTTGCGCTGGCAATGGTATGCCAAGAGAAATTCGCCACTGAGACGTGTTTCTTGTGTGAATTCATCAGTGAGAAATTTGCTGGATATCTCGTCTATCAGTTCGATATAGGCATTTAGCAAGCCAGGCGTTTTTGCATTTAGACGTGATTTATACGGAGCAAGACTTGTTTCAATCGTACGCCAAGTTGAATAAGGCCTGTCTGCAAACCTCTGCATCAATCGTGCTGCGGTGGTTCCCCTCTTTTCATCAGCAAAATAGAGCGCCATGGATTCAATCTTTTCAGCCACGGCTAGCAACCTGCCATAAAGGTAGTCCCGCGAACTTCTTTCTCCTTCAAGAGCCATGCTGTACCTCCTTTCATTGTGAAATCCTTTAAATAGCGAACATGCGATACCCAAGCACTTTTCAAATTCCCATGGTTCAAGGCCAACTCGATTCGAAGCACGGCGGACACACTGCTCAACCAAATCGCGGGGCACCGGTCTGCCGTCGATTATAGAGGGCAGTAAGCGCTCCACAGTGGCATTGAGAAGTTTAATGCCGTTTTTCCCTTCCGCTTTTTTACCATATGCACACCATGCGATGTCTTTTGGTGCTGGCGCACCTTCAAAACGAATTGTCTTCTTTTTGTCGTCCTTATCCCTACCGTAATTCTGCAACCAGGCAAAATCGGTATGCCACTTTTCTATGCGTTCAAGAAATTCAGAACCGGTCAATTCCCGATAAAAGGTTATCGCCATGCGCCCCGGTGTGGCAGAGTCCAAACCCATTACGACAATGTCTTCCGTGTCGGAAATGTTGGCTTTGTATCCGGTAAGTTTCTTTTTGAAACGAAGCGCAAATGATTGTCCGACATCTCCGACTTGTGTAGCCGAAGGATCGCTTATTTGAAACTCATCACCAAGGAAATCCCAAGAATTGACACATGGATCGGGGATTGGTTTTCCTGTTGTTGCCCAAGAGACAAAGACTTGTTTGTCGCTGCGGAACGCCTGTCTTCGAATAAGCCATTGGAGAGCAATATGTGCTTTTTGTGTAACCTCAAAAGAGACGCCTGCTGCTTGCTCAGCCGTAAAAAACTTACCTCTAAATGTGTATCCAGAGGAGTCATTAGAAGAAATCAGCTTGGCCTTGTCTGCATCATGTCGAAGCTTTGCTGGATGACTCTCTGCGAGTTTTGCCTTTTCTTCTCCAGTGACAGCACAAAATCCCTCAGTTTTCAGAAGACTTTGATAATATGAGATCCAGGATTGTTTTAAAGATTCGGAAGCCCATGTGGCGGTTTCCGTGTGGCCTCCTTCAACCCGAAAGCGAACAAAAGCATCCATTGGTACTTGACCTTGCGGTAGAACCCGGAATATAGGTGGTGCATTCTTTTTATCTCCTTCAAACGATTCCGCAACAATAGTTCCACCTGAGACAATCGGTAATACACCCTCTGAAACAAGGTCAGCAATAATGGTTCCTTTTTTTATATACTCGTAAACCGCAGTAACCATAGGATGGTTAAACTCAGATTCTTTCCACCTGCCTAATATGTCTAATAAATTATTGTATGGTTCCGATGGCTTATCTGCAAAGCCTCTCGTTACTTTCCCTCCATATTTTACAAAATCACCGGCAACGTATTGAAGTTTATCGCACAGCGGATGATTTTTGGGTTTTATCCCAGATCGTCCTCCAGATTCTTCCGTGCATGGTATCAAAGTCTTTTGCTCTTCTTTGTTTTCAATCGCACAGGCACGGCCTTTTCTTAAATTTCCATGATCATCGATAACAATCTCTATATGTGCCATTTGGGTTGTGTGTGATATCGGGTTGGGAGTATCGGGTAGGGTTCCGCTTGAACAAGATTCATAAGTCTCATACAGCTTCTGTATCCAACTCATTCCGCCACCCCCAATTCATCGGCTTCAAGTTCAACAGATTTTACATTTGCTATACCAAAGCTCTTTGCGTCCATTTTCCGAACAAGCTTCCTGTATTTACAATCTTCCGGCCGGTCAAAAGTCAGCACCCCTTTCCTAAGGGTTGGATACCAGAACCGGGCATGCAACTTGTCAGTACCAGTTTCATCTGGATAATCAAAACCATGAAACATCAGCCCGTAGCCGATTTCATCATCCCCATCATAAGCGCCTTTACCTTCGCCGAAGATGCAAGGCTCCACATATCCCTGACAGTCACGAGTGCCTAGAAAAATGTCCTGCCTTCCGCCTCGCTCAAGCATCCGCTTGGCAATGGCATAATGTTTGCCATCGATGCGATCCTTTTCCAATGCCTCATGGTGATCATTCCATATAAAATGAGCCCGCACCTGATATTCCACATCGGAAAGGAATGTGTAAATCGCAAGGTCATTAAAGTTCTCTTGTTTTTTGCCTGGTATCTTTTCGCTGGAATAAACGCCTCCATAGTTCAGCGGCTTTGTTCCTTTCGTCTGTGTCCGAATCCGCCGCATTACCCTAACCGCATCAATTACCCAAATAATTGTCGGTTTCCAATAAATTGACTTACATACGCCTTTTAGCGCCTCGTAGGTTGGCATATGGTATGAACATTTTTCGCCGCCTATTTTGGTAAGCGGATCGGTGAAAAGCGCATATCTGCCCCAGAGTCTGAATTCAATGCTGTTTTTTGCAGTTTCATGCATTTAGAAATTCCTCCTTTCCTACTTGTTCCATAGAAATTCCAAATTGTTCACTGTAATACTTGTCATTAAGGTAGAATATTTCCGTATCTTCCTGTACCCGATAAAGCGCATTTTGCTTGCTCAACTTTTCAAATTCATACGGGAAAAGATTGACTGAATATTGCTGTGCCTTTTTGATCAGAGCATACTGCTTTCCCACATCGAATGCGGCACAAAGCTCACCGACCAATTTTCTTCCTTCCTCACCATATTGGACAATGACGCTTCTCGTCGGCGCATCAATAGATTTGAACAGTTTTGCGGCGGTCATAAAGGATTGGCGCAGGTTTATGGACGGCTTGGTTTTGTTGACTCGGCCATATTCGTCAACAGCAAGGTTGTTGCCTGAGAGCAGGTTAAGAAGTGTATCGTCGCGAGTAGCATGGACGGGATAATCCATCATATCTTTCCGATCATAAAAATAATTTTCGTAGAACCATTTGAGCATTTCCGGGCCGATGATGTCGCTGCCGTATTTTGACGGATCAGATTTATAGTCGTCAAGAACGCGATTTGATTTTTCTTTGCCGACTGCAATTTCTTTCAAATAGTTTAGGTTCTCTTCAACTGGATTAACAACAAACACATGGCCTATTTCCGGGCCGCCGTGACGATTGCACCGGCCGGCTGCTTGTGCAATGGAATCGAGTCCGGCAAGCATTCGGATCACCGAACGGAAATCTATATCAACTCCCGCTTCAATAAGTTGTGTGCTGACACACAAAATGGATTCTCTATCGTCAAGTTTCCGGCGAATTGTGTTGAGTACCTGTTTACGATGTGCGGGACACATTCCCGTGGTTAGATGGAAAACCTCTACCCCGTCTTTTTTCGCTTCCTCGAAAAGGATACGAGCAGCCTTCTTGATATTGACTACAACAAGGCAACTTCCATTCTTCGCAACCTGCTCAACTGAAAGCACCGCTATCTCTGGATAAGTCCAGCCGGGCGATTTACGGCAATCGTGAACAAGAACCCTCTTAAGGTTGTTAAAGAGTTTGCCGACATCCGGCATAAGTTCATTTTTTTCAGATAGTTTAAGGGCACCTTTCTTTTCATCGACCAAACTCAAAAGCGGCTGTGTAGCGGTGCAGAGAACAACAGTGCTTTTACAGTGATCGACCAGAAAATTAATCGCATTGTTGAATAGATGAACGCATTTAATAGGAAGGGTTTGAATTTCATCAAAAATAATGACTGCATTCGCCAATTGGTGCATTCGCCTTGCGCCACGAGTGCCAGCTCCGAAAAGTGCCTCCAGGAATTGCACCATCGTGGTAAAAATTACCGGTGCATCCCAGTTTTCGGTCAGGAGTTTTTCTTTCCAGCTTTGCGCATCAGCTCCAATGTTTGAGTGGTGTTCAAGAACAATTTTACCGGTATCTTCAGCACATCCTTTTGGTTCAAGTATTTCCCGCACCACTTGGGCATTCTGATCGATGATGGACGTAAACGGAATGACATAGACAATTCTATTGATACTATGTTCTTTCACGTGGTGTTTTGCATGGTGCAACGCAAAACGAAGACTTGCGAGAGTTTTCCCACCACCAGTTGGAACGGTTAGAGTGAACAATCCCTTCGGACGTTGTGCGGCATGAAGACAATGCATAGATATTTCAGTTCGAATTTCATCCACACGGTTATTTGTTTCAAAGGTTTCATACTTATTTTCAAGCCGATCAATCAGTTCATCCCATGATCGGTAATTCCCCTGCTGACGATGCTGTGCCATTTTGGGCTTCTCCGAATCAGCCGTATCCTGTCGGTCAGCGTCAATAAGAATGCTGAAAAGAAACCTCACGAGCAAACCTAATTGGAATTGCGCAACCGCTGAGTGGGGATTGCTTTCCGGAGCACTGCGTAAAATATCCCGGCACTTTTCTTCAAATGGTTTTGTAAAAGACTTGTCTACAAGAATGGCATCTATTCTTTTCAGTATGCGTTCATCAACATTCTTCAAACACTCCTGCCAATGCGTTTTGTTTTCATGCTTTGATAGACGCCGTGAATAGGAATCCCAAGTTCCACTGTTATCAGTGGTTAAGCAGTCGATCAGCCCTGAATGATGCGAAACTAATGAAAGTGAAAGAATCTGCATGAGTATTTTATGAGCATTGGACAAATTGTTTTTGCGGGAAAGAAACTGGGCGCCAGCGGTAGAGTGGTCAATCTTGCCTTTCTTTCCCGTCGGGTCTTCAAACTCTTCATCTTCATCTGGATTAAACTGTGGGGCATCTTTCTTTATCGCATCCGTGATGTACTTTTGAAATTCGGCACTGTATTTTCCAACGTCATGAAGGAGGCCCAGTAGTTCACCGTAATCTCCCATGCCAATTTTTCCAGCATGAAATTTTGCAAGGTTGGCTACACCTTCTAAGTGTTCATAAAGTTCCTGATTTTTATGGGCTATGTATTTATGCATGAGTTGGCGCCTGCCGATTTCAAACATTATTCACTGTAGTAGGGTGAAAAGGGAACATGAAATTAGGACGGGTCAAGCCTATTATTGGCCCTTGGTTATACTTTTTATATCCACTTTATTTTTTATTTTTCTGTCATGTTTTGTTTTAGGTTTCTTAAACATCCGCCCCCAACTGTTCAGGCCTTCGCATCATACTTGAAATAAAAAACCCCGCCTCTCTGATCGAGAAACAGGGTTTCGTATTCGTCAGACCATACCACAATCCCCCATTATTAATGGTCAAAACATGTATCTTCAAAAACCAAGGATTACCATATAGTTTTAAATCGTTTTGTCAAGAGATAATTCTGAAGGGCAAGGCACAAATGTCCTGAGGCACAAGGGCACAGAGAAAAAGCAAAAGAAGTACTAAAATCGACAAAGCCCCGGAGTTCCAGAGTGTCTCTCCGATTCATCGGCGATTTTTAAAAGAAAGGCACAACAAAATGATGGATTCCGGATATCCGCTGATGCGGATTCCCGAATGACAGTATTGTCGTGAGAAATTTGTTAGAGCTTTTGGGTTTTCGTTGAAAGCTGATGACTGAAAGTTCTTTAGAGTCTCGTGCTTCATTCAGCTTAGCGCAGTCATGCGGCTTTCCATTCAAAGGTGTGTATGAGATCTTTGAAATAATTCCACTTTTTCGTAAGGAACTGGTAACGTCCCGCCACTATGCCGGGAGAAATGCCGAGTTCATCTGCCAGCACAACAACGTCCGCTTTGGCACGAATGAGAGGAATCCTCTTGTTGTAGCGGTTCGGGATCAAAAACTCGGCGGCGAAACGGTTGGCGCCCGCCTCGCGCGGGTCATCCTGGCTGCCGTCATTAATGAGTAAATCTTTTTTACTGTCGTTGAGTACGTGCCCGGCTTCGTGGAAGAACGAAAACCAGAATTTATCTTCTCCCTTCCCGCGAAGGCATAACAGAATCATGGCTTTTTGAGGCGACAGCCATTTAGTCGCACCGTTCCAGGGGACTTTCTTCATTTCCGGAACAAGAGTAACGGCAACGCCTGATTCGGCACAGAGTCGTTTCATTTCCAGTTCGAATACATCCGGCGTTGTACGGGTAAGGCTTCGTATTTCCTTCAATGCTTTCTGAAACCGGGCTTTGTCGTATGGTTTGCATTGAATCTCCCGGGCCATGAGTTCACCTTGCCGTATCCAGGCAGATGCGGGACCCGGCCTCGACTCGAAACAGGGTGAACGTCGGGCTGCGACGGCAGGAATCTCCCATACATTTCGCCACGCCTCAACATTGCTCACACCGTAGAAGGCAAGCGTTGCCCGCAACAGATCCACAGTGTCTTCCTGCGGCTCTATCAGCTTTCGTTCAATGAGTTCCCCGGTCGGTATGGTCTTCAGCCAGTCCAGATCGGTCTTCATCCGATCTCTTTCCGTAATCTTTGCCAATTGCTCTTGATACTGAGCCTCGAGATCATTCCAGAATCCTGCACGCACTCCCGTCACTAATTCCAAACGGTTCGCCGTCTCGTAGGAAATAGGCTGCTCTCCCTTGAAAATGCGGTTCAGCGTCTGCACGGTCAAACCGGTCCTCACCGAAAGCTCTTTTTGCGTCATGCCCAATGATTCCATTACTTCCTGAAG
>Ga0272441_10014878_pt1 | contig 10957 bp, 11 predicted proteins | sample SSMProp6N_FD_193582 | JGI IMG/M metagenome (GOLD analysis project Ga0272441, IMG submission 193582) | Marine sediment archaeal communities from Little Sippewissett salt marsh, Falmouth, MA, United States - SSM-Prop-6N | ecosystem: Environmental > Aquatic > Marine > Wetlands > Sediment ...
CTAGACCAGGCTGCTGTACCAGCTCATCTGCCTGAACAGATACATATCCATGATCGCGATCGTCACGCACATCACGAAAACCGTACGCCCAATGGTCTTTTTGTCATCCATATTGCCGAGAGTTATGAAAAACAAAAGCGGCATGATACAAAAGTTTTTCCAGGTCTGGATACGGGGATCGGCGAACGAAAAGATACGCGGAAGGTTCAAATAAAAAGTGCCTATAAAAAGAGATACGGTTGTGTAGACGATCAGGACAACCGCCATGATCCCAATGGGCGATATGGGCGTTTTTTCCTCTTTGGTTCTTTTGGTGAATTGCGCCACCAGCGTGCCGATGATCAAGAATCCGACCAGGATATCCAGATAATCCCGGCCCAGGGCAAAGATGTGCATGCGCTCGATCACGTTGCGCAGCGGCAAAAGGAAGATCAAAAAATAAAAAGCCCCCCGGGTCTTCCCGATAATTGAAATCAGAGCCAAAAAAAGCCCGAAGTAATACAGTACATACAGGGCATTTTGTTTAAATAAGGCAAACATGATTATTCCTTGTTTTCTTCCCGGCTGATGATCCGTGCCGGAATGCCCACAGCCACGCCGCCGTCCGGCACATCCTTGAGGACGACGGCATTGGCGCCGATCCTGGCGCGATTGCCGATCGTGATATCACCCAGCACCTTGGCCCCTACCCCGATAAAAACATCATCCTTGATCACCGGGTATCCGCCTTTACCTTGCCCGCGCTCTCCGATAATAACCCCGGTCCCGATATTCAGGTTGCGGCCGATCCGCGCGTGGGGGTGGATGATCAGGGCTCCAGTATGGCCGATATACAAACCCGGGCCGATATCCGTCACCGGATTAAGCGACACCCCGAGAATAATGTGCACGATCTTATGTAAGATAAAAGCCGCCAACCTCAATACGATCCGCAAAACCGGAATATTGATCAAATACAAAGCCCGTCCCAGACGGTAAAAGATCACGGCCCAGACGCCCTGTTCGAAGATATTATAAAAAAACATCCTCAAAGAATTCGGGCGCCAGCGTAGCAGGTCATCTTTCAGGTAAACAAATTGTTGAAATATTCTCGAAAGCATTTGAACTCCTTATCACCATTCCCTTATCACACAATGGTTTATTGCCCGGAATAAATTCCTCTCATTTTCTCGGCAAAACGGTCCCAACTGAAAAGCTTGGCCCGCTCGAACCCTTTGCGGATGAAAAAAGCCCTTAATTGGCGATCGCGAGCGATATCTTTGATCTTCAATGCGATATGATCAATGTCCCGCGGGTTTACTTGCAGGGCCGCATCCCCCGCCACCTCCGGACAGGATGAAATATTGGACGTGATCACCGGAACCCCGCATTGCATAGCCTCCAGGATCGGCAGCCCAAATCCCTCATAAAGCGACGGGAACAAGAAGCAATACGCGCCGGAATAGAGGGCCGTCAGTTCATCATCCCTCAAATCGCTTAAGAATACCACCCTTTTTTCGATTCCTAGCTCACGAACCAACAAACGGTATTTTTCCAGATCCATCCGACAAGTCATGACCAACGAAAAATCGTCCGGGATATCGGCCCGGGCAAAACCGCGGATGATCCCTTCCAGATTCTTGCGCGGGACCGAACCGACCGATAAGAAATACGGCCCCTGGATGCCGATTTTTTGTTTTAATGCGCTGACCTTGTCCGCTGCTTGCGGGAAAAAACGCTCATCCGCGGCCAGGGGCACCACCCTGATCTTGTTTTCGTCTAGTTGAAAATGCTCGATCAAGTCACGTTTGGTGCATTCCGATACGGTTACACAGACATCCGCTTCCGAAAGGGATCGTCTGTATTGCCCGATATCCTGCGCCCAGACATCATCCTGCATGGTCAATGTTCTCAGGTCGTGCACGGTCAGAACCTTAAGGATGCCATTGATCTTCGGCAGCGTGTAGCCGGCCGGGCGGTGAAAAACATCCATGCGGTGCTTCTTGAGAAAATACGGCAGCGCCACACGGTCTTTCAAGATCTGATCAGAAAAAAACTCCTGGTCCGGCAGGCGCAGGACGTGTTTTTGAAAATTCGCCTTGTCCGGTCCCGGCATTTCCGCCGGCGCGCGGCGTAAAGAATAATAGACCAAGAAATAATCATTGTCCTGATCAACCCGGCTCAAGCTGTTGACCAGGCCTTCCGTATAAGTCAACAGGCCAGAACGTTGATGATGATTCAGGGTTTGGGTTTCGATACAAATTTTCATATTTTGTTCTCGCTGAGGCCAACATTTAAAGTCGGATATCACCGATCCGTCCGCGGCCGGCTGCTGGCCGATATTTATCCGATGGGATTCGGCAGATTAGACTGAAACGACTTGGCCATGCGGGCGATATTAAAATCGACCCGGATGCTTTCGATAATGCATTTCCAAAACAGTTCGGGATCATCGATGCCCCGGTTTTTCAAATGCCGGGCGATATTCCATATCAGGTCGGCGTATTTGTGACGGAAGGCCGGATCCAGACTCAACGCATAATCCCGGTATTGACGCAAGACATCAAAGGTATTGCGCAGGCTTTGGTCCATTGAAGTCTTGGTGATGCTGTCGGCGCGGATCTTGTACTGATAAAGCGGCTCGGGGATCTCTTTGACCCGGCAACCGGCCTTGAGCAAGCGCAGCCACATCTCCCAATCGTCGCGGATACGAAGGTCTTCGCGGAAATATCCGTATTTTTCAAAGCATTCTTTTTTCAGGATATTTTGCGACGGCCCGCCCATGACATTGAATTCAATCGTTTCAAAGAAAAGGCTCTGGAAGTCGGAACAGGTCTGGTCCAGGATAACATGGCGCCTGATCTCTTCCCCTTTTTCGTTGACCACGATCCGCATGGATGCGGTGCTGACCCAGTCATATTCTCCGCTGGTAAGAAACGGCACCGTTCGGGACAGGAAGTTCGGATACCATTGATCATCGCTGTCATGAAAAGCGATCAATCTCCCTTGGGCCTCGCGGATCCCGCGGTTGCGCGCGCCGGCCGGGCCGCGGTTGTCCTGACGGACATACCTAACCGCCGGCTTGTCCTGGCGGTGGGCTTGTTCCACCGCCGAACGGATATCATCCTGGGAACCGTCATCCACCAGAATGATCTCATAGTCCGTATAGTCCTGGGCATACACGCTGTCCAGCGCGGCCGGGAGATACTGGACCCGGTTGTAGATCGGGATGATAATGCTGACTATTGGATACATGTCCATGATTGATAATTTTATACTGGTGCCCCAGAGCACCGGGGAACTTTTAATTTCTTTTGTGTATTCTCCAATACTGCTGGATCATGCCGGTATTGATGAATAATCTGATCCATGTCTGCAAGAACCAGCGGCGGTTGAACAGTCCCGGGATCAAGGCCAGGCATTCCCCGCAAACCCGGCGCAATAAATACCGCGGCACGCCGCCAAAACAAGCCAGCGGGGCCTGACCCTCTTCATCATGACGGATAGCGTAAAAACGACCGGCCCGCAAACTCCAGTGCGCAAGATATTTCAAATTCATCCGGTTTTTGTCTGCCTTATGTCTCAGGCAAATATTTCCGCAATAATAAAGTGGCTTGCCCGCCTTTGATAAGCGTAAAAACAGCTCCGTATCCTCGCCCATCGTATCCTTGCCTAAAACGATATCCGTATTGAATAAACCGCACGTCTCAAACGTCGTCTTTGGGACGATCAGGTTCGCGCCTACAAAAGGGTCCATGCGGTCATCATACCGTTTAACTTCCGGGCCAAAATCATGGCACAGGATCGGTCCGCGCAGGATGTCCCGGTTATCCAAAACCCAAGACGGCGTGTCTTCGGGATACAAAGGCAAAACCCGACCTCCGGCCGCGGCGAAATCATGCGCCCGACTAAATTCCAGGATTTTGACGACCCAATTCCTTTCAAGGATCACATCATCATCGGCAAATGCCAGGATGTCACCCCGGGCTTCCTGGATCCCGCGGTTACGGGCCAGGGATATGCCCGGGTGGGGTTCAAATGTATACCTGAGCGGAATCGGGAAATCACGGCCTTCGGATTCCACCAGTTCGCGGGTCCCATCGTTCGAATTATTGTCAACGACCAAGGCCTCGACCTGATCGGGACCTAACGAAACCTGGGATTTTAAAGAGTTCAGGACGTCCTTCAGCGAATCACAGCGATTATAAGTGCAAATGATAATGCTCAGCATGCGTCGCTCACCGTGTCGATTCCTAAAATCCTTAAAGCGTCGCTGACCCGCTGATCGCGCTGAAAATGTTCGCTAATAAACAACCGGGCCTGCTCGGCCAACCTGAGTTTTTCATCCGGGGACAAACGCAAGGCATTGATCATGCCCTGGCGGATCCCTTCATCCGTTTTTTCAACCAAGAATCCGCGATGCGGGCCTTGCAAGATTTCATTGGGCCCCGGATTGTGTGTCGCCACACATATCAATCCCGTGGCCATGGCTTCCAAAAGGGCGATGCCCAGACCTTCGATATCCGACGGCAAGACATAGACATCGCTCATTTTAAGATAATCCGAGACGTCTTCCTGGAAACCCAGAAAAGCAATCCGGTCCACGCAGGGAAGCGATCCGGCAAGGGTCTTGAGTTCAGCCTCCAGCGAACCGGTTCCCAGCAGCAATAGCCGAATGTTCTTATGCTCCGAATAGATCGCATCGAATGCACGGATCAAGCGGTCAATCCGTTTTTCCGTAGACAAACGGGCCGTGCTGATGAAAAGGATATCATCCTTGGAAAATCCGAGCCGGTCTCTCATTTCCCTTTTCACCTTTGGGTCATTTCTGAACCGGTCTGTATCGACGCCGTGAAAAACGGTGGTGATCCTTTCGGCCGGATAACGGTAAAAGCTCACCAAACGCTGCTTGACTTCTTCGCTCACGGCCAGAATCCGTGTGCATAAAAGGCTGCGCGTGTTCATTCGAATCATCTGGCTGTACCACCATAATCCTATGCCGTGCAGAAAGCCAAAATAATTTCGGCTTATTTTTAACGGAGGCTTCGGAGCCCCCAGCACTTCCAGGGAATAAAGTCGGCCCCGTGAAACCAAATAACCCGCTAAAAAGTCGGCCAACGTAAAATCCGTAAAGGCCCCCTGAATAATGACCACATGGGTCGGCCGAAACGATCTTAAAAAAATAAGCATCTTCCAAAAATGTCTCATTCTCGTACGCAGGTTAAACGGGAACAATTGAACTCTTGCCGATATTTTACGCTCGTTGAACCGCTGGCTGAACAAATCATGATTGACCAGCAAAGTCACGGTCGTTTTTGAATAGTCGATCCGGGCAAAATAATCCAAAACACGATTTTCGCATCCGCCCCAGACGGGTTGTTCAGAAAACCTGCGTAAGAAGACGTAATGTTTTTTCATATTGTCTTTCCGGACCGTTTACGAAAAATCCGGTTCGCGATCGCCCCGAATCTCCCGTTCAACAAATCCGTCATCAAATACGGACAGGTACAAAAACATTTTTTCAGTAAAGCCGGCATCCGAACCTCTCGGTCCCAGGGCCCGCCGATATTACGCAGCGCATAATAAAACGCGTCACAGACGACGTCCAGAAAGGCCTCACAGCCGTCTTCTTTGTAATGACCGAGTTTGTCAAAAACTTCGGACACATAATGAAAGAAATACCGCACCCTGGAAAAACCCCGGAGGTGTTTCATCCAGAAAAAATATACGTTGCGGGTCATGAAAAAGACGACGTGCGGAGGCAAATTCTTGGCGTCCCGGAAATCGACCGAATGATAACGGTGATAAATCCTGGCTTCCCGGACAAGCCGTCGTTTGAACCCGGCCGCGCGGGCCGTTATCGAATAATCCCGGTCCTCGCAATAGGCAAAATATTTCTCGTCATAAGCGCCGATCTTCTCCAAGACCGCCCGTTTAATGAATAATGTCGTGCCCGGCAGCCAGAGCTCATCCGGCTCAATGCTGTCCAGCTCTTCAAAACTAAATACGATATGAGAAAGAAAACGATCCCAATCCAAATAACCTCCGCAATTCTGCAGGCGGGTCCGGTCGGATAAATAATAAATCGCCGGACTCAAAAGCCCCACGTCAGGATCCGCTTCGCCCGCGGCAATGACTTTTGTGATCACATCCGGCTCGACCTCGGTATCGGCGTTTAAAAACCAGATATAATCCGCCCCGTGTTTCAGGGCAACCCATGCCCCGGTGTTATATCCGCCGCCGGCCCCCAGGTTGTGCTCGTTCCGGATCAAAGTAACATCGGGAAAATCGGTCACGATTCTGTCCGCAGAGCCGTCACCGGAAGCGTTATCCACGACAACGATCTCATAAGACGGATACTCCAACTGCCTCAGAGACGGAATACAACCGGCCAGATCCGGATAACATTTCCAGTTCACGATGACGATCATGACCTTCAACGGTCGTGCCATAATTCCTCACAGAGCGGTAAGTTCACGCCGACCAGGTGATGGTCGGGAGAAAGATTCCTTTTAAGCGTTGATCGGCCTTGGTATTGACAACCTTAAAAAAGTCTTTATTACGGATGATATAGGGGTGCAGCATGTCCTTATCCCAAACCGATATCTTTGCAAGATATATCCCTGGGCCAAGGTTCATTTGGCTCAGATCAATATGAAGGGCGTCCTTGCCCTTGAGCGTTTCAAATTTGACGCCCCCGGTACGGGAATTCGATGCGCAACACAAGACCCCGTCCGCCCGGACGATATCCAGCAAGAAGACCGGATCATCGAGCGTTTGATAAGCCTCGAATTCGATATCCAGGGAAATGGGGGCAAAGACTTCATACGTATTTTGCCCGCTGGAAGAACCCGTTGACAGTGTGACTTTATTGATGCTGATCGCCTCCTGCGTCTGGATTTTAACCTGGTAAGCCCCGGACTCCACTTTATGACGGAACTCCTCCTCCTTCTGGCGATAAATCAGATCTTCATAGAAAGGGATGACTTCCTGGGGCGGGCCTTCTTTCATGACCTGGCCCTTGTTTAACAAAATCGTCCGTTTACAAAGACTCTGAATCAACGTCAGGTTATGCGATACGAGGACGATGGTAACCCCCGAATTTAAAAGCTCGCGCATTTTTTGGGCGCATTTGGATTGAAAGGCGATATCCCCGACCGCCAGGACCTCATCGACCAGCAGCACATCGGGATTGACATGAGCGGCCACGGAAAAACCCAGACGTGAAAACATCCCTGACGAATACCGTTTGACCGGGGTATCGATGAACTCTTTCAGGCCGGAAAATTCAACGATCTCATCAAACTTGGAATCGATTTCCTGTCTCTTCATCCCGAGAATCGTTCCATTGAGGTACACGTTCTCCCTTCCGGTGAGTTCCGGATGAAACCCGGCCGTGACCTCGATCAACGCCGATAAGCGGCCGTTAATTGCCATGGTCCCCTGGGTCGGCTCCATGATCTTGGACAACAGCTTCAGGATCGTACTCTTCCCAGCCCCATTGGGTCCGATGATCCCGACGACCTCCCCATGCTCGACATTGAAGGAGACATCGTTCAGCGCCCAGAACTCGCGATTCTCCAGGTGGGTCCGGACAACTTCCCGCCGTAAAACCCGCCGCACCATATTGGGAACGGCGTCACGGATCGCGTTGAATTTCTCGCCCCGGCGGAATTTTTTCCAAACATGATTGAATTCTATTGCTCGACTCATTGAATAACTCCTAACGAATAATTATTTGGTTAAATATTTTCGGCAAAAATAGGCTGGGTTTTACGAAACACGCTGGCCCCGATATAAAGCATGATGACGGACGTCAGCCCCGCATAAATCAACCAGAAAAAGTCAGGATGAACCTTGAGCACAATGACGCTATTGAGGGCTTCCAGCAGGCTACCGATCGGGTTGATCAACAAAAGATTGCGCCAGTTGCCGAATGCGCTCGCATTGTAAAAAACAGGGGTAAAAAAGATCCCGAACATCAGGATAACCTCGACAACATATTTAACATCGCGGAAAAAGAGATTGGCGGCCGCCAACAGCAGTCCCAACCCGACCGTAAACATAAAAAGAAAAATCAAGATAACGGGAAGCCACAACAAATAAACACTCGTCCCGAGCTTGAAAAAAGTCAGGATCAATGTCAACACCACGACCGATACGGCAAAGTCGAACAAACAGGCAAGAATCGAAGCCAGCGGCAGAACTTCCTTGGGAAAATAAATCTTGGTCACCAGCTCCCGGTTACCGACCAGGCTCTGGACACAAAAACGGATGGAGCTGATAAAAAATGTCCAGGGCAAGACTTTGACCGAGATCGAAACGATACCAAGGAGATCGACATATTTTCCTGAAACCACGGCCATGGCTTTTTTGATCAGGACCCCGGCGGCAACCGCCACCATCGGCATGAAGATCGCCCACAGGAAGCCCATGGCGGCCTGTTTGTAGCGGATCCGGATATCCCGGAAGGTCAACATAAACAATAAATCGCGGTATTTCAAAATCTCTGTGAACATAACCTTTTCTCCTGTTTTTTCGATGATCAATCTAAAAATTCCCGGCAACCATATTGCCAAGAACCTCCCTGGCATTGCCGCATAAAGTCCTAAACCGACACATCCATCGCCCGAAAAAACGAACCGGCCGAGGAATATGATTGAGCGAAAAATCGAGCCCCAAATCCATAAGTAATCGGTTGTTTTGAAAATGGTCGGATATATGGATCTGGTCAATGACGTTTAATCTCTTACGCCATTTATCAATCTGCGCGGGGTCCGGATTTCTTGAGAACGATTTGTGATCATACCAGATGGCGTTGGCCTCGCACGTCATCCCTTTTTCGTTCAAATGCCGAAACTCCACGGGGCGGGTCATCTCAGCCGACCATGGAAGCGATAAAAACCGGCATATGGTTCTTGTGCTTTCTTGCGGATCCCTGACCAATTCTTTATATGTTATCGTCAACATGTTGGCCGGTTTGTCCTTCCCGGCTGTCTCAGCGCACTTCAGGCATTTGTCGATAAAATGGATCGCCTCACGGATAGAGTCGCAGAAATACGGCACGGGGCTCCCTTTTGCCCGTGCCTTTCGGGCCACGGATAACAAGGAATGAACAACCGCCCGCGGGTCTCTCACAATATGAATAAATCTTGCCGAAGGAAAAAGATCCATTAATTCGGCAAAAACGAGTATATTCTGCGGTGTTTTTTCCACAAGAAAACGACCGGGATATTGTTCCAGCAAAGGATCAAGAAAATCCGTGATTAATCTTCTGAAATAAGCATCGATATCATCGAGTGAGCAGATGTCACAAATCATGCCGTGAATCACGGAATAACGCATATGTGTTCGCAACGCCATAATCTCCGGCAAATGTTTAAATTCCGGCAGACCGAGAATGTCCGGATGCGAATCGAGCATATTCTGAAGCAGTGTCGTTCCCGAGCGGGGAACGCCGCCGATGAAAATATAATTCTGTCCTAAGCTCTCTTCGGCTGTTTTTGTCATTATCTTAGAAATCCGTAGGCAATATGAACCGCCTGTTTGTATTGCGAAAACTTCGCAAAAAGCTTTTGGTAATTGGCAACCATCTCTTTTGAAGGTTTGCGTTGCGGCCGGGAATGCATGACCGGTTCGCTGTCAATAATCCCCATATTCGTATACCCGCAAAATGTCTTGGCTAAGCAATCATAACCCCACCCCCAAAAGTTATAGTCCGGTTCGACCATATGCCAATATTTGATCCATGCATCTCGGCGGTAGACCGGGACCATATGCTCGACAAAATCCGTAAAACGCCCGACATGATCTGATTTATTATGAAGTGTTATCGGATGTGTGTAATATGAGCCATCCGCCAGGGCCGGCTGGGCGTTTTCCAGGTTGTTGCGCTTCATGATCCCAATGAAACGCCGCGGATCAAAATCCATAATATCAATATCATCCGGCCACATAAATATATAATCGTAATTTTCGCAAAATTCAGGTGTCAGATACTTTTTGACAAAATTGCAGCGATGCCCCTTTTCATACATAATCTGGCAGCTTTTAAATAACTCCTCGTCAAAGGATGTGTCGTCGTAGACAAAGATCATATAATCAAAAACCTCACAGCCGAAGCGCCGAATGATCTTTTCCAGAAACGGCTTACCCTCCCGGCCGACCGGCGAGGCATATAAATACCGTCCGGTTTCGCGAAAAGAGACAAAAGGGCGTTGGATCTTGGATAAAAATGTCAATAACCTCAGACGGGCCAAGTATCCTTGGAAGGCCAGCGCTTGGATCCCGGTTGTGATGACGTCCGGCAAGCGGCGTTCCGTCAGGCATTGTTTGATCTTGGCCCAAAACCAGGCCGGGCTCGATTTGTCTGCATTCCGTATCAACATGAAGGCTATTTGCGTTTTTGGATTATTTCCGATTTAACAAAGCGATCCGTAACAAATTTTTTTGGCCTGGGGATGTCTTTTATATTTTTTAAATACCATGTCCGCTTCAATCGGAGCGGTTGTCATCTTGGACCGCGTCGGCCGCGTGTGCCGTACCGGCAGCGAATCGATGATCCCCATATTGGCAAACCGGCAAACCGATTTGGCCAACCGGGGGTAAGCCCATCCCCAAAAATTGTAACTGTCTTCCATCACATTCCAATACCTAACCCATGCCTCCCGGGTAAAAACCGGGATCATCTGCTCGACATAATCCGTATATCGACCGATTTTAAACCGTGTGTCCTGAAGCGTCACATCAACATCATAATACGAGTCCCGGGTTAGGGCCGGTTGGGCCATCTGCAAATTATTCCGCCTGACAATGTCCAAAAACCGTTGCTGGTCAAAACCGGACACATCGATATCATCGGCCCAAAGAAAAATATAGTCATATTTCTGACAGAATTCCGGGGTAACGTATTTTTTCATAAAATACCAGCGCAATCCCTTCTCCCGGATAATCTGGCACCCATGAAAAATCGGCTCAT
>Ga0272441_10014879_pt1 | contig 10957 bp, 13 predicted proteins | sample SSMProp6N_FD_193582 | JGI IMG/M metagenome (GOLD analysis project Ga0272441, IMG submission 193582) | Marine sediment archaeal communities from Little Sippewissett salt marsh, Falmouth, MA, United States - SSM-Prop-6N | ecosystem: Environmental > Aquatic > Marine > Wetlands > Sediment ...
TGCCCAGATCCGTCAAACCCGCTGCAAGACGATCGGAACGAGCATTCATTTCAGCGTAAGTAACTGACGCACCCTTAAAAATCGTGCAAGCTCGCTGCGGATACGCTTCTGCTGATTTTCGTAGCATCTCGTGTAAATTGATCAGGGGATAATCAATTTTTCTCGGCACCCCCTCGTCATAGTGACCAAACCAAGGTCGCTCATACATCATCACCACTCTCCTTTTTATCGTGCATATATGAAGAGACGGCTTTGCTATATCCTTTATACAACGGAATTGATCGAATACAAAATCCGAATGATATAATTACAAAATAGCACCTTCCAGGAATGAGGAATCTGGGCATTCAGGTGGCTATAAAATTGCCATCTCGAATAATCTGATCGAGCCAAAATCTCACCCGGAGGTCGACAAAAATGCAAAATCTCTCTGTGCCAGGAAAGATAGCAAAAGAATACATAGAGCGCGATCGAAAAGTCATTTCCCCATCCTATCCGCGAGTCTACCAATTCATGATGGATCATGGTCTGGGTTCCGAAGTGTGGGATGTTGACGGCAATCGATATGTCGACTTTACATCAGGTATTGCTGTCTGCTCGACTGGCCATTGTCATCCTAAAGTAATCGAGGCAATTACGAAACAAGCAGAACGCTATCTCCATATTTCTCCTGATTTCTATCATCCAATTTGGATTGAATATTCTGAAAAACTCGCCTCGACAGCACCATTTAAAGAACACGCAAAGATTTTCCTTTGTAATTCGGGAACCGAAGCTGTTGAGGCGGCCATTAAGTTGGCCCGCTACCACACAGGCCGTCAACAGTTCATCGGCTTCTTTGGCGGGTTTCACGGTCGTACGCTGGGGTCATTGGCCTTTACCGCTAGCAAACCCGCTTACCGTCGAGGTTTTTTCCCGGTTATGAATGGCGTGACGCATGTTCCCTATCCTGATCCCTATCGGCCACTGCTCACATCAACGCACGATGACTACGGCGAGACGGTGGTGCAATACATCCGCCAAACAATCTTCCAGAAGGTCCTCCCCCCGGAGGATTGTGCCGGAATCGTCATCGAACCGATCCAGGGCGAAGGAGGCTACGTTGTGCCCACCGATGGATTTTTCCCCGCCTTGCGTGAATTATGTGATCAACACGGCATTCTGCTCATCGCCGACGAAGTCCAATCGGGAGTTGGCCGAACGGGAAAATGGTGGGCGATTGAAAACTGGAACGTTGAGCCGGATATTGTCTGCACGGCGAAAGGCATTGCATCAGGTATTCCCCTCGGAGGAATCATCGCCAAGGAAAGCATCATGAATTGGCCCAGTGGAGCGCACGGTAACACCTACGGAGGAAATCCAATCGCATGTGCTGCCGCGCTAGCAACCTTCGAACTCATCGAAAACGGTATGATGAAAAACGCGGCTGAAGTCGGTAAATACACCCTGAATGCTCTCGCAGAACTGCAGGTTCGCCATCCGAGTGTCGGACAAGTCCGAGGTAAAGGCTTGATGATCGGAGTTGATTTTGTAAAGGATCGTGAGACACGCAAGCCAGCACCTGCGCTGCGTAAACGCGTCGAGCTGCATGCATTTCAAAAAGGCTTGCTGACCATGGGGTGTGGCGAGAGCACATTGCGTATCGCGCCTCCACTCAACATTACAACGCAGTTGATCGATGAGGGTTTAGAAATTCTCGACCACGCCATTCAAGAAGCCGAGCAAGAAGGCCTAGACTGAATGCTTCCCGACCTGCGTGTTCGCCAACGCGATTACCTGCTGGAAATATCTCGTGTAATTACGGAAGAACTCGAACTTAATCGTGTGCTCACACGTATCTTGCGTGTTTCAGCTGAACTGCTTGCTGGCCATGCCGGCTTGATTGCTCTGCGCGATGAAAGCGGTGGTTGGCGTATCGCATCTTCATACGGAATTAATCAGGCTTTTCAAAAGAATCTAGATCCATTACTTGCAGATATCCCCGATCAAGGGGATCCGGCGCGCTTCGCCCTCCCCGAAATTAACCGTAGATTACAACGCATCACAGCCGCTACGAGTATGGGTTTATTGACCGGGGTTGGTTTGCCGATGATTGCTCAATCGGAGGTCATTGGCGTTATATTCGTCTTTCGTTCATACGCAGGTCGCTTTTCCAACGAAGACAGGAAACTGCTCCAGGCATTTGCATCGCAAGCGGCGATCGCAGCCCATAATGCAAAGCTATATACGCAACTCTCGCGTCAGAAACAACACACAGATGCGGTGCTGGAATCGGCGGCGGACGGTATCTTCATCCTCGATCCGAGTTTTCGTTTTGAACGCTTTAATCGGGCCTGCGCACGTCTCACCGGATATGAACCCGAGGAAACCATCGGTAAAACACACGGCGAGATTATTCACTGGCTTCGCCGCGAACCGGGTTTGTCTCTGGAGGAAGCCGAAGCAGGTGGATGGCCACTCTCCGCCCAGGCTACACTCTATGTTGAAGGCGATTTACTCAAAAAGGGTGGAGAGGCGATTAGCGTTGGCATCCGCTATGCACCCACAGTTTCACAGGATGGTAAACTGCGGAGCATCGTCGCAAATGTGCGCGATATCACTAAATTTCGGGAAGCCGAAGAGCTAAAAGATACCTTTATATCCATCATCAGCCATGAATTACGCACACCCGTCGCACTCATCAAAGGGTATGTGGGTACTTTGCGACGAGAAGACGCCCAGTGGGATCCCGAGACGGTGCACGAAAGCCTGGCGGTTATCGAAGAGGAATCCGATCGACTCGCCAATTTGATCGATGACCTTCTGGAGGCTTCAAGACTTGCCGCCGGTGCCCTATCCTTGAGTTTTTCCGAAGTCGGCGTCAAAGAATTGGCTGAGCGATTGACCAATCGTTATAAAACCCAATCTGCCGCACATACCTTTGCCATCGATTTTCCAAAGGATTTTCCAACGATCCATGCAGATGAAGATCGATTGACACAAGTGCTCACGAACTTATTATCGAATGCTGTAAAATACTCACCTGATGGAGGCCTGGTGACGATCAGCGGGCACATCCAAAAGGATAACATCATCGTTTGCGTTCAAGATGAGGGATCCGGGATTGCTCCGGAAGATGTGCCGCGGGTTTTCGACCGGTTTTATCGATCCAACGAAGCGTCGCGAAAAACAAAAGGTGCAGGGCTGGGATTGTTCCTGGCAAAAGCTGTGATCGAAGCCCACCAAGGCCAGATTTGGGTGGATGAAAAAGTCAAAGAAGGAACGAGAATATGTTTCTCGTTACCACAACAAAATAACGTAACTATAAATACAAAGGATAATTAACTTCCATGACCCAATCGATGACTCAAATTCAATGCCCAAATTGCAAAGGGCCAATTACAGCCGCAATCGAACAGCTCATCGATACCGGCCGAGACCCAAGCGTAAAGGCCAGGTTGCTTTCCGGCAGTCTCAACCGCATACAATGCCCTTCTTGTGGATTTGAAGGTCAACTTGCGGCGCCGCTCGTGTATCATGATCCTGAAAAAGAGTTACTGTTAACCTTCATGCCCGTCGAACTTAACATACCCAAAGACGAACAAGAACGTTTAATCGGAAAGATGATCAATCAAATTACAGAAAGCCTGCCTCCAGAACAACGCAAAGCATATTTATTTCAACCACAAACGACACTGACGATGCAAGGAATGTTAGAACGTATTTTGGAAGCAGACGGCATTACGAAAGAAGAAATCGAAGCACAACGTGCTCGAATGCGGATCTTCGAAGATTTAATTCAAATTCGCGAGGAGGATCTCACAGACTTCATCAAGAATCACGATGAGCAAATGGACGCAGCCTTCTTCCAAATTGCCGCCATGGCAATCAACTCGATTTCCGATGCAAACACAAAGAATTCCGTCAGTCAGCGGTATGAACAAGCCATTCAACAATCCACATTTGGACGCAAAATCCAGGCTCAGGAGAATGAATTTCAACAAGCCATCGAAAGCATCAACGATCTCGGGAAAGATATCACGCGCGAGAAAATATTGGATCTACTCATTCAGGCGCCAAACGATGATCGTATCCTCGCTATCGTCAATCTTCTGCGCCCGGCTTTGGATTACGGTTTCTTCCAATTACTTACTGAACGCATGGATTCAAGTGAAGCAGAGGAAAAGAAGAGACTTGATGCGCTGCGCAACCGGATTCTCGAAATCTGCGAAGAGATCGACAAAGCGCAAGAAGCTCGTGCGGCACAAGCATCTTCCTTAGTGCAATCTCTCATGCAAGCAGAAGACCTCGATCAAACACTTCAGAAGGCATTGCCTCTCGTGGATGACTACTTCCTCGGTATCCTTCAGGCAAACATTCAAGCCGCAGAAGAAGGGGACAACAAAGAAGCACTCGATAAACTCAACGAGATTCGGGATAAATTACAAGAAATTGCCGAACAAGCCGTCCCTGAAGAACTCCGCTTTGCGCAAAATCTCATTAACATCGATGAGGACGATGAGGCAATCGCCTATCTTAATTCTGCTGGCGATCAGGTTAATCAGCAGGTGCTCTCCGCGCTCATAGCAACTGCGGACCGCTTGGCTGAAAGCGGGGATCAAGAAAACGCAGACCGCGTACGCAAACGGTATCGTCAAGCTTTAAAACTATCTATGAAGTCGAAAATGAGTGCCGAGGGGAAAGACGACGAAAATTCATAAATCGTCTCCAATACTCCACTCACCACGAACAGCAGCATTGGAAAGGCTCGATCTCGGCGGGCGCAAATCGAGAACCAACTCGGAGGGCAAGATTATTTTATCAGGTCCTTAATCTCATCCCGAGTATCCATCGCTTGCCCGAGTAGAAAGCCCAGAAAGCTTAGAAAAATAATCGCCGCAAAGCCGATAACATCTCCCCATGGAGGTTCTACGAAGTTGGGCACAATCATCAGGACGATAACTCCGATGGTTAATCCCAAAACAAGGCCCAGGAACTTATTGGGCGTCTCCGATATCATCGTAAGAAGAGAGAAGCGTGTTACAGATTTCACTCGGCGCCGAGAAATGGTATGTTGAAGATCATCGACTTTCTTTTGAGGATCGCGAAGTTGGATTTGGCGATCTCGAATCCGCCGCAATCGATCTTGTTCCGAATTTCGAGTACTCAACATACACCTCCGATCGATAACGCTATAAACCTATGAAAAGTTACAACGACGATATTGATTTCAACCAGATATCATCAACGAAGCTAGGACAATGATCGTTGAGACTGCGTTCATTCGCCCACGCGATCAATTCAGGGCTCTTTGCCGCAGCTGTGCACAATCGAATCGGATCGACACGAATCCCTGCACGCGCCAAATCCAGCCGATCCGCATCGTAACATGTCTGTACAGTAATATCGGGGTTCGTACGTGCTTTCGTATGGTTAGCACAAGCCGTATAGAGCAACGAGTATTCCTCTTCCGTTAGATCAAGATAGGCATCCAACAAGGACCTCATGAATTCAGCAGCTCGTTTACCATGCCCTGGATCTAAGCTTTCATTTAATCGCCTTGAGTCATGCAACACCGCGAACAAACCCACAACCTTCTTACTTGCAGCGGTCTTCTTGCGTAATTCCATACCGTTCTCATACACGCGGGCCCAATGCCGGATTCCATGAATGCCAAAAATCGGGAGACTATACGTTTCGAGTATTCTCTGTATTAGCGCTGTATCGATCTCTCGAATCATCGTTTGCGTCAATCAGTGGTGATATAGGGATCATTTATTCAACGGAATCTTGATGGTAATGGATTTTGCTTCAGTTACCCTTCATTCTCGCCAACAGGCTCGAGGAAGGTTCGCAGTGAAACCCTTTGTTCATCTGGAGACCAAGCAATATATATCGGTTTTTCATGCCGAAGGGAATCCAGAACAGGTACAATTTCATCTGTGGACAAGTGACACACGAGAGTTGGCTTGGGGCTTGAGGAAGTGCGCAATGCATCCATCTTCACCCAAAGTTTTTGGGGTTGGTAAAAACGCATTTCCGCCGCAAGTCCCTTGACATCATCGCTGAATAACAAAATCCGTGCGCGTACATCATGGTCTTCCACAGATTCACTATTCCCAAAAAATTCAATGACGTAGCTTTTCACTTTGTAGCTGATTTCTTGCATCGCCGTACCTCGCTATATCAAAACGTTGTGTTACCGCATTCGATTGCAGCGGTAGTTTATATTCAAAATATCAAATTCACAATGAGATAACATGCAGCAAACGATTCCGAGACTCAGCGCTGTGTTAATCAGTATAAATATCGAAGTAACACTCAATGCGATACAGAAATGGCAAGGTGAAAGGGAAACAATTCCGGGATCATAGCCCCTGTGACAAAACTGGATCCGACTGCATGATCTTGAGTGCATTCGCTTCAGATTGAGCATGGAACACCACGATGCCGAAGGTCTTCTCATCATATGCGTCCGTGCGACCAGCAAAGTCAACAACCCCCTTCGCTGCCAACGTTGAGAGAACCCGGAAATGCTGCGTAATGATTTCGTCTTCATGATCCGTGAGACCTTCTGTTAGCATCGCATTTCGGACCGGTCGAATCGTGTAGAGAAATTATCGAGTCTCCGGCATGAGAATCCAATCTCAAGCGAGACGGGGATAAAGCGAACGCACTCGTCTTTCTGTGTGTCGAGAGAAAAGGTGGATTTCTGTTGGAACCATTTGAACATCTGAACCGATTCTGACCTCACGAGTATGTGGTGTTCGCACGATAACCTGATGGTCACCGACGCGAAGCGTGAGGATATTTACCCCCTTAATGGGCACTTGGAGAACATCAGTAACCGTGCCTTCGATAATATACTCGGGATGTTCGATTTTCGTTACCATCATAGCTTCCGGCCGTATGCCCACCAAATACTCATCGATCGACGGAGAGATCATCGAGCCATCGAGAATATTGATTGCCGGTGTATCCATATCGTTATTCAGGAAACTCGCTACGTAGATGTTATTGGGATTTCGGTAGATGCGGTCGTAGGTAGCCATTTGCTCGATTGTGCCAATATTCATTATTACAATTATGTCGGCCATCATCATCGCTTCTTGTTGATCATGCGTTACATATACAGCGGTAACTTCATAACGTTGCAGTAACTTTTTTAGTTCATTACGGTAACGCAAACGCAACGGTTGATCGAGATTCGAAATCGGTTCGTCCAACAGAATGACTCTGGGATCTCTGGTGATGCAACGTCCCAACGCTACTCTCTGCTTTTCTCCTTGAGATAGATTCACAGGTTTACGATCCAGTAAATACTCGATTTCAACACCCAAGAGTTTACTCGTTTGCTCGAATTTCTCCTGTGCAACTTTATTCAACTCCGGCGTCTGTTTTTTAAAGAAGTAATAGGAGAGAATATTCTGCTTGGCCGTAAGCGGCGGGTAAAGCGCAAACTCCTGGAAAACGATCCCGATTTTCCGTTCTCCAGGAGACATACCGTGCATATCCAAGCCATCGAAACGCACAGTCCCCGAATCGGGTTTTGTCAATCCGGCGATGATTCGCAGCAAAGTCGTTTTCCCGCATCCACTCGGCCCCAAAAGGACGACGGTCTTTTGATCTGGCACGATCAGATTTAGATTCTTCATCTCAAAATCTACCCGACGCGGGGGTTTATAACCGGACGGCTTTTTTTCTTCAGGTTTTTCCCCTGCCGCTTCATCGGAGGATCGAAGACCATCGAAAAGACGGCGTGACCGATACCTGTAGCTTTTTGATATCTCCGTTAATTCAATAGTGGCCATGAATTATTCTCCAGGATGTGTTTCCATGATACATGATACTATTGATCAGGTGTGCAGAACAAAGTTGATTGTGCATATTGTCCCGCTATAATCAGTTATTCCTTCAACCAGCAGCATCCAACTCCATATCTTCATCCCCTGATCGCTGCCAATCCCATTGAATCATTTTATTAACATCATACAATCTTCATCACCGTATTCGATGTCGATCGTTATATGGGAAATATTCAGGTCTTTGACAAGATCGCGAACATCTTCCTTAATACAGGATACGCTTTCTCTGGGGATATCCTCGTCTACAACGATGTGCGTTGTTAGAACGTGATCGACACCATCCAACGACCAAACATGTGTGTGATGAAGCGAGTAAATATTATCAATTTTAAGCAAGCGCTTGTTAATATCTTCGATGTCAAAATCTGTTGGTACGGCTTGAAGAAACAGGCGTATGGTCTGCCGCAAATTCTTCTGGACATTGTATAAAACATAGATCGAAATCAATATCGACAGCAGAGGATCGAGGAAATATAACTCGGTAAATAGCAGGATCGTACCAACGATAAGCACCGCAATCCATCCAAGTACATCTTCAAAGAGGTGCCAGGCGATCGCTCGCGCATTATATGATTTCTCATGACGAAGACGTAAAGCAGCCAGGCCGTTGATCGTGATTCCGCCAACTGCCAAAATCATCATCCCTGGTGCATTGGTCTTTTCTGGTGAAAACAATCTTGGTATCGCTTCGAGGGTGATGTACAGCGCGCCTACGACCAGAATGATTGTATTGATCAACGCACCGAGAAGCGAAAATCTCCGATACCCGTAGGAATAGCGCTGATCACTTTCCCGGCGAGAAAATCGCTCTAAATACCAACCCAATCCGAGGGAGACACTGTCGCCGAGATCATGTATGGCATCCGAGAGAATCGCCAGGCTGTTGGTTAATAAGCCTCCAATGATCTCGATAACAGTAAAAACCAGGTTCAGTGCAAACGCCGTCTTCAAACCGGCTGTCCTGTCCTGATGATGGTGATGTCCCATACCCACCCTTCTACCAATGATGCAATTCATTATCAATTATATTCGCAACCAAATTACCGCTTAAATCAAACCGATCCAAAACAGGGTTCGTGATTGCCTCGGTCATACTGCTTTTCGCTGCGTGAACCGCAAGCCAGACCAGACTTTATCGATCGCACAGATTTTATAATCCACCATTCCCCGATCCAACCCCGCTGCACGAACAAGCTGCTGTGACAGATCGCTTTTTACACCAGAAGACTTCTTAGGCCAGATGATCCAAAGTCCCCCACCGCCGGCATAAGAAACCATATCTTCGAGTTCCCGAAGCAGCTCTTCGTTAGAACGAATAAACCAAAGTGTGAGATCAACTGAGTGATTCTGATCTTGTGTAAGCCGAACACCATCTGGCATTTTTCCAAGAATGCTTTCAATGTCTTCCGGCGGATTAATCAGTAATACTTTTGAATTGGTTTTTATGCCCAATTTCTTTGGTAATGGCGTTCCTTTATAGGCTTCAAACACACTTTCAGGGAGATTTGGGTTTACCGGCGGATTCGAAACAGCTTGTTCTACCGCATTTTGGATCGTATCCCAATCACAGAAAACTGCATCCGGGAAGTGGCTTTGTATGCGTGCAACCTTTTGGGGTACTCCCGAACAAAAAACGATAGGGACTCTTCTCGTTGACTTTGATTTACGCAAGTTAAAGCCGATATCACGACCTTGCGAAGGCAAGCGGCTTAAATCTATTACGATTACATCCGGAGGATCTTTATTGATCGCCTTCAATATCTCACGCGTGAAAGGATCGAACTCAGGCTTATAACCCACCTCGCGCAAGCGCACGACACAATCATGCGCTTCAGTCTCGTTCCAGTGAATCAAACGTACCCTTTTCCTCATGGTTTCACAGACATCATCCTGTACAACAAATAGCCCTATTCAAGAACAATGAAGGATGGCTATGCGCAATCCTATATCCTGAGTTCAACAACATCACCATCGTGCAAAATATAGTCACGACCAACCATGATGCCATCGTGTTCCGCACTCCCCCACAAACGCGCACTCTTCAGTTTCTTATAAAAATCTTGGTGAACCTTGCCGGCAAATTCCTCTACGGTACATCCACGATCGAGAATAAACGGGGATTGTATATCGGGTTCTCTCCCAGGCGCTTTGGAATATACACGTATGATTTCCATATGCTCGAAGATTAGTTTCTTTAATACGTCAAGATTTCGTCCGGTCTTCGCAGAAATCGCCAGAAGCGGCCAATCTTGTTCGAGTAAGTCTGTAAATATCTCGAGATTTTCATCTGTTTCTTCATCATCGTTCTTGTTTGCAAGAACCAGGACTGGCTTCGTTGAAATCTTTCTTTCAACTTCTTCTTGCGGCTGGGGAAGATGATCGGGGATAATCCTGTGTTCCATCAACAAATCAGCTACACCATTTAACTGGGCTAACGGATCAGCTCGAATGTCCACAACGATCAGAATAAGATCCGCTCGACGAATGAGCTCGATCAATTCAGGTTCGATAAACTCACGATTGGTTGGCGGTGTATCGATCAATTGGAACTGTACATTTTCATAACGCATCATACCTGGAGTCGGTTTCCAGGTTGTAAACGGAAATTCCGAAACGTCGGGCTTGGCGTTGGTGAGTGTCGAAACCAGCATCGACTTACCAACATTGGCATGTCCGACGACAACAACCTGCCCCGCTCCTTCTCTATCTATATGGAAAACGGATTCCTGACGACTGGTAGCTTTACGAGTTTGTACTGATGATTTTATTTTAGATAATTTCTTACGCAAATCACCACGAAGTTTATCCGTACCTTTGTGCTTTGGAATCCTGGCTAACATGTCTTCGAGACCGGCGACCTTTTCTTCCGGCGTACTCGCCGAACGATAGCGCTGCTCAGCCTCGAAATAGTCTGGGGGAAGATTTGTAGGCATCGCTTTTCGAATTATCCACAGTTACAATTGATATGCATCTCAGGATGAACGGCTGCTGCTTGACCACCTATTTATCAAATAACTATCGCATGATTATATACGCATTCAGCAGGTTGGCGATCTCTCGCCATCCTGCAACCATTCTACAAATAATCCAAACGAAAAATCAGGCGATAGACG
>Ga0272441_10014880_pt1 | contig 10956 bp, 10 predicted proteins | sample SSMProp6N_FD_193582 | JGI IMG/M metagenome (GOLD analysis project Ga0272441, IMG submission 193582) | Marine sediment archaeal communities from Little Sippewissett salt marsh, Falmouth, MA, United States - SSM-Prop-6N | ecosystem: Environmental > Aquatic > Marine > Wetlands > Sediment ...
CGCATGAGCAGCCTGAGTGCTTGCCTTTGCAGCATCCGTCATGCGTTTTCCTGAGAACATTGCCTTTGCGCATCCAGTGTTCGAGCATCGGCTCGAGGGCCTCGGAGGGCACTCTGAAATGAAGGCTCAGATCACCGAGCGAAACGGACTCCTTCCGACGCAGATACTCTTTCAGTTCAAGAAGCGACATGGTTCACCTGTTGATATTCATGAAGTTCCGGCAGGGAAAGCGTGCTTCAGGCTCCCCCCGCCGGTTTTTCAGGACTTCGGCTATACGGCCGTTTCAGACTTTCGACCAAAAGCCCTCATTGCGGCAACCGCGGCCGCGAAAACAGCGAGCATCGCTCCCGTCCAGAGTACCGCTCCGGAAGGATTGGCCGCAAAGTTGCCGAGCTGGTAAAAGATCACTGCCGCTATATATGCAAGACCGGTCGTCCACAATCCGGCGAAAACCGTCCAGCCGAGGTTGGTCTCCCGATAGACGGCTGCAATCGCGGCTGCACAGGGAAAGTACAGGAGAACGAAAAGCAGATAGGCGAACGCACCGGTCCTGCCGTCGAACAGCCTGACCATCGAACCGAAAATCGCGGCGTCAACCTCCTGCTCTTCGGCTGCGATTTCGATATCAGTGACATCACCGACCGAAATACCCAGCGGGTCGAGCATGGAGGCCGAAAGATCCGCCAGATTTGCCGGTATCGAGGCGAAGGCCTCGTTGATTCCTCCCACGAAGTCGAATGCTTCTTCTGACTCCACGGCATCATCAGCGCCCCGGTCGACACCTATCTGCGCATACATCGCATCGAGCGTCCCCACCACGGCCTCCTTGGCGAAAACGCCGGTGAAAATGCCGACAGTCGCCGGCCAGTTTTCTTCCGTTACACCCATGGGAGCGAACACGGGAGATATGGACCTGCTGACCGACGAGAGCACCGAGCCCTCAGTATCCTCGTTACCGAACGATCCGTCGGTTCCCAGTGAATTGAAAAAACTCAGCACGACAATGACCGGAACCAGGATTTTTCCGGCCCTTACCAGAAAAGACTTCAGCCGGTCCCAGGTTCTCAGCAGCACGCCCTTGAACGTGGGCACGTGGTAGGGGGGCAGCTCCATGATGAAAGGACTCGCCTCACCCTGCAGGAGAGTGTTTTTCAGAACCAGGCCTGTCAGCACCGCAAAACCGATACCGATGAGGTAGAGAAGAAAAACGATGTTCTGACCTCCGACAGGAAAGAAGGCCGCCGCGAAAAGCGCATATACGGGCATTCTGGCTCCGCAGGACATGAACGGAGCCATCATGATCGTCATGAGGCGGTCCCGCTGGTTTTCGATTGTCCTGGCGCCCATGATGGCGGGAACGTTGCAGCCGAAACCGACCAGGAGCGGAATGAAAGCCTTTCCGGGCAGACCGAGAAAACGCATGCCGCGGTCCATCACAAATGCCGCTCTTGCCATATAACCCGAATCCTCGAGAAACGACAGAAACAGAAACATGAACCCGATGGGAGGAATGAACGTGGCCATCGTCTGCAGACTGCCGCCGAGACCGGAGGCAAGAATGGTGACCAGCCACTCGGGCGTACCGAGAGGCACCAGTATCGCGCTGAACCCGTCGACGAAAATTGTCCCGGTAAAGATATCGAAGAAATCGATGAACGCCCCGCCAAGATTGATGGTAAAGAGGAACATGGCGTAGACCGCAAGCAGAAAAAACGGAATCCCCCAGACCCTGCTGAGCACGACCCTGTCGATCCTGTCGGAAACAGTCTCTGAAACCTCCAGCTTCCTTTTGACAACCTCGTCAATGATGGAAGTAATCTGGCGATAGTGGCTGTCGGCGATGATGATATCGACATCTTCCTCGAACCCGGCGGCAAGTTTTTCCCGTGCGCCGGCAATTTCCGCCCTCAGGGCGGGCTCCACCAGCCGTTCAAAACGCGAATCACCTTCAAGCAGTTTGAGGGCGAGCCATTCCGGGTCCGCCTTCCCCTCGACTGTCAGGGCTGCCGTCTTTTCGGCGAAAACCCCTATGGCGTCGGCAATGGGACCCGGATAGACCACCGGGGAACGGAACTCCCTGCTTCGGGCGATCTCCTGGGAAACCGCTATCTTGAGCGCATCCACCCCCTTTTTTCTTGAGGCGACAAGCGGAACGACCCTGCAGCCCAGACGTTTCTCGAGGGCATTGACGTCTATTTCCAGACCGCGTTCGGCAGCGACATCCATCATGTTCAGCGCGACCAGCACCGGAACGTTCATTTCGAGCAGACGGCTCGTCAGGTAGAGATTCCGTTCCAGATTGGACGCATCGACGATATTGACGATCAGCCTCGCCTCTTTCGAAAGGATGTATTCACGCGCGATCTCCTCGTCGACGGAGGAAGCGGTGATCGAGTAGACTCCCGGAAGATCGACCAGTTCCACCAGAAGCTCTTCGTGAACGTATGCACCGGTCTTGCGATCAACGGTCACTCCCGGCCAGTTCCCGGTTTTCTGGTTCATGCCGGTCAGGGCGTTGAACAGCGTGGTCTTTCCGCAATTCGGATTGCCGACCAGCGCGATCACCGTTTTCTTCGTCGCCGTTCTTTCCTCCTGCACCGGCGACTGCGTTTCCATCATAAGGGTATCCGGCATCAGCGCACCTCCTCGACGGTTATTCCTTCGGCATCTTTTCTGCGAAGCGAAAGTTTGTATTGCCTCACCGATATTTCGACAGGGTCGCCAAGCGGAGCGACCCGCAAGACCCGGATCCTCTCGCCGCGAAGCACGCCCATGTCGACCAGCCTCGACTTCAGAGCTCCGGAACAGGATAGCTTCCCGATCCGCGCACTCTGCCCGGTAATCATCTCTGCAAGTGTCATGTGTTGTTCCCGATTAGTATTTTCATTGCAAGACCGCGCCCGAGCACCATCCTGCTGTCCCGGAGCTTGACGACCAGCGGACCGCTCCCCCTGTTCTGCAGGACGGTTATGCGCTGACCCTCGTAAAACCCCATCTCGCGGAGTCTCACCGCGCCCCCCTGATGCCGGGAAGCGCGATGTCCGTTATGATGATGCCCTTCGCAGAGCATGCCTCTGATTTCAGAGCTCATGCCCTCATGCAGGTCGCACAGCGTTTTCATGGCGACAGCTCCTGTTTGATTGATTGTACAATTATTGTTTCCCGGAACGCCCTGCGCGCGGGTGGCTACAATTCCGCCGCGAGCTGGAGCGTCAACACGTCCTCGCTCGTGTCGTCGGCGTTCTCGTTGCGAAGGTACTCCGCGCCGATGGCGACCCCATCGTAAAGCTCCCAGGAAACGACCGCTCCGTACTGGTTGTCGATATCGAACTCATGCGCACCGCCTACCCTGGCCGCAAGCGCAAGAGGGGAAGGAAAATCCCAGAAAAACTCGACATTCCAGGCGCTCGGACGATTTCCTGCCCTCGCACCGTCGGAAAATTCGTCCGTCGCCGAAAGGTATTCTCCGCTGAGGATCACGGGTCCGAGACCGACAAGCAGATATCCCGAATAGCCGCCAACGAAGCCCGTGGTCGGGATTCCGTCGAAATCCTCGACCAGTGTGTCACTGTCGGCGATGTTGTTCGTATAGGAAACCCCGGCCTCGCATTCGAGCTCCCCCACGGCACCGGCGACGTTCAGCGAACCGACCCAGGTATTGACATGGTCCTCGTCCGACTTCTGCACATCACCCTTGTAGACGCTCACCAGCGCCTCGACTGTTTCGTTTCCCCATCCGAGGGCAACGGATGATTTCTGCGTCGTCTCTCCGAGTTCCAGCGTCAGCGGGTCGGTGATCATCCATGAAGGAAAGGCGCCGATACCTTGCGCGAACCGCCCGGCGTTCACGAAAAACCCCGAATCCCCCGGGGAAAGGGTAACGAACGCCTCATCGACCTCGATACCGTCGGTTTCATCCTCTTCGTAGAGAAACAGCACGTGAGCGGAAAGCCATTCCGCGATCTCGGCATCGATACCAAGCTCCAGCGTGGCAAGCACGATATCGGAACTGTCTCCCGCATCCGTATCCGCATACGAGGCTTCCGCCTCCAGAAGACCGCTCAATTCGATGTCGTCGGAAATTTTCTGGGAAGCATGTGCTGGCATAACCGGTACCGCCGCGCACGCAAGCACGGCGAGCATTTTCCTAAGAGCGCATTTTTTCATGTCAGGATCTCTTTTTGGTTTAATTTAATTTAGACTTGTTAAAAACATAAAGACGAATATAAACCTATCTTGAATTATTCCAAATAAAAACAAGCAGCAGACCAAGAAAGGTCAGAAAAACGGCCATCTGCGATTCATCAGGGCACACCCGATCCTGTGATGCGCTTCCTTCGGCAGAACGAACCATGCTCCCCTTTTTCACCCGGAGCATGGTTCCTCCCTCCGAATCCCTGCACGAGAAGCGGACAGCTCAAAGCCCTGTTCTCTTCGGTTTACTCGACATCATTTCCGGAGCTCGCTTTCTGCCCCGCCGACACAAACCGTGGAGTCAAAAGTTTTTGCACACCTGCAACTTATTTTTATTTTGTCTAAATTAATTCTCAAAAACGAAACAACAACACCTATGAACGAGCTTGAAAACAGCCGACATCACTGCAATCCCCAAACGACAATACTGAGACGATGTCATTGCGGACAATACCACCTTCACTACAAGTATGTCATGCTGACCATCCCACAGAAAATATTGTTCCGCATAATGGAAGAATGTTACGCCTGGGATGAAAAGAAAACGCGCGACCCGGCTGAATACTGCAAAAAAGCAATGAAGCTGATGGTAGGCCTGGCGACCATGAACATCGAGGCGGAAGATTTCGACGAATTCAACGCCGCCATCCAGCAGGGCGCGTCCGAAGCGCTCGACATCGAGACGCTGATACGGCAAGCGGACTGATCAAGGAATATTCTCTCAACAACGCTAAACGCAAAACAGATGAAAAGAATAGGACTGTTCTACGGCTCGGAAACCGGCGACACGGCTTCCGTCGCCTCGATGATCGCCGCCGAACTCGGCAGGGACAATGTCGACGTGCACGACGTCGCCGACGCCGAGCCGGAAACGCTGTCGAGGTACGACAACCTCGTTATCGGCACATCCACCTGGGGATACGGTGAGCTGCAGGGCGACTGGGAAACGTTTTTCCCGCAACTCGACGGCCTTGATCTTTCGGGAAAAACCGTCGCGTTTTTCGGTCTTGGCGACCAGGTCAACTATACCGATGTTTTCCTTGACGCGATGGGAACCCTTTACGAAAAATTCAAGGAGAGAGGCGCCATGATCATCGGTCACTGGCAGACGACCGGCTATGAATTCAGCGGTTCGGCAGCCGTCGTCAACGGAGACTTTGTCGGGCTCGCTCTCGACGTGAACAATCAGGACGACCTCACCCCCCACAGGATAACGCAGTGGGTCTCGGGAATCTCCAATCAGTTCCAGTAATCCGGTGAGAACGGGCGGCGGAACTGACAGTCACGCCAGCAGGAAAATCACTTTTCTCCGCCGAAGAAGGCCGCGCATGCCCCCCGTCGCGGCCTTTTTTGGTTTTTGTGCACTACCAGTCGGCGGAATCATTCGCATTTTTATCTGACCAGAAACGTAACCATGGTGCAAGCAATGAAAAAAATGACTCTTTTCATCATAACACTGGCAGGCCTTGTCGCATGCTCTTCCCCGCAGGCCGCGAACGAGACAAAAGAGGAACAGGCGGTACTGGAACAACTGCTGCAGGCTCTCGCCGAAAAAGATTACGAGGCATTCCTGTCGAATGGAACCACTGAATTCAGGGAAAACATCAGCGAACAGGCTTTTGACGTGGTTTCGACCGAGCTTGGCGATCTGATCGGAAAAGGATACACTGTGGAGTATATTGACGAACTCCACCAGAAAGGACACATCGTCCATCTGTGGAAAATAACCTACCGGAACAGCAGGGAAAACACCCTTGCAAAGCTGGTGCTTGTCGAAGGAAAAACCGCCGGGTTCTGGCTTCTCTGATCATGCTGCGTGAAATAAAAGCCGAAGAAAAACAGAAACTTATAAACCGGAACGCCGGTTTTTCATCATCAACACAAGCATCGGACAAGAATTTCATCAATCACAGAGAAAACAAGGAGTAAGACATGCTGAGCAAAACACTGCAGAAAGCGCTCAACGAGCAGATCAACAAGGAGTTCTATTCATCGTACCTCTACCTTTCGATGGCTGCCTATGCTGAATCGCAGAACCTGCCCGGTTTCGCCCACTGGATGAAACTCCAGCAGCAGGAAGAGCATGGCCACGCCATGAAGCTCTACAAGTATGTCAACGAAAGAGGGGGTCGGGTCGAACTCGGCGCAATCGAGCAGCCGCCTGTTGACTTCAAGTCACCCACGGCCCTGTTCGAGGAAGTGCTGAAACACGAGCGATCCATCACGGCCACAATCAACAAGCTCTACGAAAAAGCCGTGAAGGAAAACGATTACGCCACGCAGGTCATGCTGCACTGGTTCATCGGCGAGCAGGTGGAGGAGGAAGCTTCGGCGTCAGAAATCCTCGAAACCCTCAGAATGGCCGGCGAAAAAGGCCAGGCCCTGCTCATGCTCGACCGCCAGCTCGCCCGCCGCGGCATGGGATGATCGTTTGGATAGTGACGAGTGACGAGTGACGAGTGACGAGAAAATAAAGAGGTTTCTTTGTTCTCTTGTCACTTGTTCTCTTGTCACTTTCTGATTTTCAGATATCGACAAATCTTTGCGAAAAACCGCCGTCCCCATCGATGACGATCTCGCCGTAGCGCGAGGGGTTATAATTGAAGCTCCCGCCGTTGACAACCTGCATGCCCGCGATATCGTAGAGCTGGAACCGGTGGAAGTGACCGTGCAGGAGCAGGCGGGCACCGAGTTGACGCATCGTACGCAGAAGATCGGCACGATTCCTGAGTTCCATGGTCCAGTCGAAGGCCTGATCGATGAGCACCCCTGTTTCGTAAACCCGGCAGGCATGGTGGAACACTCCGATAACGAAGCTGCCTCGCAGGGATTCCGCCACGGACGGTTCCTGCAGGGCTTCAAGCTCATCCGGACTGACATACCCCCTGGAGCCGAGCGGGTTCTCGAGATTCATCCATGGCCAGACCGTATTTACCATGACCATGGAAATAACGGTTCCTCCATAATCTATCGACTTGACGAAGGGAAAACCCGCAAGGCGATCGTCACCGGTAATCAGTTCACTGAAAACCTCGCAGAATTGCGCGACTTTCCTGTGGAACCTGCGCATCCTTGCGGAGAAGTCCGGATTGAGCGCATTGTAGAAACGCATCTCCTCCTCCAGATTGATCAGATCATGATTCCCGGGAATGAGGGTGGTTTTTTCCCAGGAGTAGAAACCTTTTCCCTGAAGGATCTCCCGTACGAATTTCCAGTCGGCCGGGTCCGCCGTGTCGACAAGATCCCCGGTCATGACGAGATGGTCGCAATCAGCCCTTTCGACAGCATCGAGAAGTTTCTCAAAAAGCGACCTGTGCAAACGGTCCTTCCTGCCCGACAGATGCAGGTCGGAAACATGGGCGATCTTTACACTCTTTGCACTCAATACCGGAGCTTTAGATAATTAGCGCGATAAACTGTAAATTAACTGCCGTTTAAAATAGCGATTCAGCGGATACTATCGCAACTGCTTTAGTCTGAATCCGTTACATTGTCGCGAACAAAACCGCTCGAAGAGGTTGAGCGACACGATTGAAAACGGGACAGCCGGCGGATCGAACGACGTTCCGACAGCCGATCCCGATTCCTCGATTCATCAAATTTTCCATACCGAACCTGTCATGCGCCAAAAAATATCCGCCCTGAAAAAACTCTCCCGCAACCTCTGGTGGTCGTGGGACACGGAAGCAAAGGAACTCTTCAAGGAACTCTCCCCTCTCCTGTGGGAAAGAGTGAACCACAACCCGGTAGAGCTGCTCCGCCACATCTCGAACGACGAACTCCTCGCCCGCATCGATTGCGAACTGGGCGAAAAACTCGACAGCGTGTCCAGGCGCTTTGAAGCCTACCTCGCGGCAAAAAATACCTGGGCGGCGCAAAACGCGCCATCCCTCGTAAAAAAACCGGTCGCCTACTTCAGCGCCGAATTCGGCATTCACGAAAGCGTCAGAATCTATTCCGGCGGCCTCGGCGTCCTTTCCGGCGACCATATCAAGTCCGCGAGCGATCTCGGGCTCAACTTCGTCGGTATCACGCTTTTCTACAAGGAGGGTTATTTCCGTCAGTACCTCAACCAGGAAGGATGGCAGGTCGAGGACTATCCCCTGCAATATCCGGAAAGCATTCCGATGGAAAAAGTGGTCGGCCCCGACGGCAAGGATCTCATCGTTTCGCTGAACATCGCAATGAGCGAGGTGCAGGCCCAGGCGTGGTGCATCAACGTGGGCAGGGCGAAGCTCTACCTGCTCGACACCAACATCCCGGCCAACGAAGCGCATTACCGCGATATCTGCTCGCGGGTGTACGGCGGGGACCAGAACATGCGCATCAACCAGGAAATCGTGCTCGGCATCGGCGGCGTCAAGCTCCTGCAGGCTCTCGGCCTCGAACCGGCGGTATACCATATGAACGAAGGGCATTCGGCCTTCCTCACCCTCGAACTGCTGAAGCAGGAACTTGCCGGGGGCAGGAACCTCGAGGAAGCAAAAGAAAATGTGAAGAAACAGTGCGTCTTCACGACCCACACCCCCGTTCCCGCCGGTCACGACCGTTTCTCGGGAGACATGATGCACTATTCGTTCGACCGCTATCTTCAGAATACCGGTATCGGCTTCGACGATCTCATGCAGCTCGGCAGCGAGGACCCTTCGCAGCCCGGCGGACTCTTCACCATGACCGTGCTCGCGCTGAACCTCTCCCGCTCTGCCAACGGCGTGTCGCAACTCCACGGCGAGGTCTCGCGGGAAATGTGGCAGCATATCTACGGCGCCGACTCGCCGGACGACGTGCCGATCGGTCACATTACCAACGGCATCCACTCGTCGAGCTGGGGCAGCGGTTTCACCGACAGGTTCTGGAGACAGTACACGGAAAGCCTCGACACCATGACCGAATCGACCGAAGCCGCCGAGAACGTGCTCGCGAACGTCAGCGACGAGGAACTCTGGTGCCTGCGCTACCGGTTGAAACGCAACCTGGTCGACTTCGTCTACCGCTATCTCTCGAACCAGCTCTTCCACCAGCATGTCTACGCGACCTACATGGAGATGGATTCGTCGAAATCGACGAAAAATCCCCTGTCGCCTGACGTACTCACCATCGGCTTCGCCCGCCGCTTCGCAACGTACAAACGCGCGCCCTTGATCTTTTCGGACATCGAACGGCTGACGAGGATCGTCAGCAACCCGACCATGCCGGTCCAGATCATCTTTGCCGGCAAGGCCCATCCGCACGATGACGCAGGCAAGCACTACATCCAGCAGATTGTCGAACATGCACGCCTGCCGCAGTTCAAGGGGAAAATCATCTTCCTCGAAAACTACAACCTCGGCGTCGCCAAACGCATGATATCGGGTGTCGACGTCTGGCTGAACAACCCGGTGCGGCCGATGGAAGCCAGCGGCACTTCCGGCCAGAAAACCGCCCTGCACGGCGGACTGAACTTCAGCATTCCGGACGGCTGGTGGCCTGAAGCCTATAACGGAGAAAACGGCTGGTCGATCGGCGACGGCGAGCAGTTCGAGAACCACGAGGAACAGGACCGCCGGGACGCGGAGTTGCTCTACGACATCCTGGAGAACCAGATCATCCCGACCTTCTACGAGCGCGATGAACACAATATCCCGGTCAAGTGGCTGAAAAAGGTACGCAACGCCATCGCAACCATCGCACCGGTCTACAACACACACCGCATGGTGAAGGATTACACCACGCGGTACTACCTCACGGACTGACAGCCGACAGACTGAGAAAAAGCCGCAAAAACCGTTGTCCCGGGAGGCTTGAAGGGAGATTTCGACCTCCCGGGACAACGATGCAGTCGCATAGAGCAAAAGATACACAGAGGCACTCATCAGCATTTGATCACCATGGCACACGTCCCTGCACAAGAGTCCGCCAAAGCCGCTTCGGTCTCCCTCGGCCGGGGCCTCGACCTCCGCTCACCCGTGCTGCTTGCATCGGGCACGGTATCCTACGGAGAGGAACTCGACAGGCTCACCAACCTCGACCGGATCGGCGGCATCGTCACCAAGGCCATCTCGCCCGAACCGCGCACGGGCAATCCCCCGCAGCGCATCGCCGAAACGCCCTGCGGCATGCTCAACGCCATCGGTCTCGCGAACGTCGGCCTGGAAAGCTTCGTGGAGGAAAAAATGCCCTTCCTCCAGCAGCTCGACACCGGCATAGTCGTCAACATCGCAGGGAAATGCATCGAGGACTACTGCACGGTGATCGAACGCCTCGACGATTACGCCGGGATCCTCGGTTACGAGATCAACCTCTCCTGTCCGAACGTGAAGGGCGAGTGCATGATCATGGGCGTAAGCAGCTCCGCCACCTACGAAATCGTCTCGAAACTGCGCTCGATCACCGAACGTCACCTGATGGTGAAGCTCACCCCGAACGTCACCTCCATCAGCGCCATCGCCATTGCCGCCGAGGACGCCGGCGCGGACTCGCTTTCGCTCATCAACACGCTGGTCGGCATGGCCGTGGACCACAGGACCGGAAAACCGCTCCTGAAAAACGTCACCGGCGGCCTCTCGGGCCCGGCCGTCAAACCGGTCGCCCTCGCGAAAGTGTGGGAAGTCTACAACGCCGTCAGCATTCCGGTCGTGGGCATGGGGGGAATATCGAGCTTTGCGGACGCCATGGAGTTCCTGCTCGTCGGAGCGAGCGCCGTCCAGATCGGCACCATGAACTTCGTCGATCCCGACATCGGCGAAACCGTCGCCGACGCGATCGAAGCCCATTTCTCCAACC
>Ga0272441_10014882_pt1 | contig 10955 bp, 10 predicted proteins | sample SSMProp6N_FD_193582 | JGI IMG/M metagenome (GOLD analysis project Ga0272441, IMG submission 193582) | Marine sediment archaeal communities from Little Sippewissett salt marsh, Falmouth, MA, United States - SSM-Prop-6N | ecosystem: Environmental > Aquatic > Marine > Wetlands > Sediment ...
AAAAAATATTATCAGTAATGAAGAAACTTGGAAAATATTCATTAGGCGTTGGCGACAGGTTTGGTCGTCAGGGTTTAGCTCAGCTTGAGGCAATTATTGAGGCCGGCCGTAACGGAATTGAGATCACACCGGTGTGGAATAAATCAAACAGGGAACATCTGATCATCGGATCTGAACCGGAAGATGTAAGAAAAGAAGCAGACGAGGTTACAAAATCAGCCGGCTTCAATTTACCCTATTTCGTGGATGCAGATCATATTAACCTTGATACTGTTGACAGGTTTATTGCGAGTTCTGATTTTTTTACAATAGACGTTGCTTCCTGTATTGGTACCAGAGCAGGGAAAGACGAAACAGAAACCTTTCTCAGCGGGGCTCATAAATATTCAGGCCTGCTGAAAATTCCCGGTCTGGAAAATGCACTGGATGTCAGTATCGATCAGATTAATGTAATAGCAGAACAATATCTCTTTGCAGCCATTAAAGCAGGCGAGATATACATGAAAATTGAGAAGTCTAAAGGGAAGGGAAATTTCATTACAGAGGTCTCCATGGATGAGGTTTCTCAACCCCAGACACCAGTAGAACTTTTTTTTATTCTTAAAATGCTGGGTGAAGAGAATATCCCTGTCCAGACTATTGCCCCAAAGTTTTCGGGCAGATTCAACAAAGGCGTTGACTATGTTGGTAATCCGGAAGATTTTGCCCGTGAATTTGAAGCAGATCTAATGGTTATTGATTTTGCAATCAAGGAGTTCGGCCTGCCTCAGGATCTTAAGATGAGTATCCATTCCGGATCGGATAAATTTGCGATATATCCCTATGTCGGATCAATAATAAGAAAATACAATAAAGGCATTCATCTTAAAACTGCCGGGACTACCTGGCTTGAAGAGGTTATAGGACTTGCGGAATCAGGAGATGACGGCCTGGAATTCGTTAAAAATATCTATTATGCATCTGTGAAAGAGATCGATGCACTTTGTGCCCCGTATGCTGATGTGACAGATATCAATACGTCATTACTACCATCAAAAAAGGAGATATCCGGATGGGATGGCAAAAGATTCGCTGCTGCCCTTCGTCATATTCCCGGAAACAGATATTACAATCCCAATATGAGGCAACTGATTCATGTTGCTTATAAACTTGCAGCTCAGGACAAAGAGCACTATATGAATCTGCTTGAAGAAAATAAAGAAATAACCGGACAGTGTGTTTATGAAAATCTATATAACAGGCATATCTGCCGGTTATTCGATATCACATAAGACCGGTCAATTATTCCATTGCGGGTAATCCCACGACGGTCCCCGGTTTAGTGAGATGAAGATCAAGTATAATTATTTCATTCAATGACCTTCGCAGGTATGATGCAGGGCAAAAGAGTCTTTTCTGGGGACCAACATCCCAGTATCTGCCGATATTGTTTCCATTAATCCACACAATACCTTTACTGAATTCTGACATATCAAAGAAGCTATCTCCTGTATAGGCAAGTGAAAAATTCCCCTTGAAGAAAATACCAGGCTTATCAACTGTTCTCCCTGAAGAACGCAGATCATAAATAAATTGATGGTCCATTGGCAGTTTAAATATCTGCCAGTTTTCAACTGTCTTGCCGTCAAGGGTAACGGTGCCTGTGATCCCTTTTCTGTCATGCAGGTAAGGCCCGTAGTTAATACGTCCCATAGCCTCGACAAGTATCTCAAGGACAGGATTATCCGAAGATGTGACGGGAACAGAGATGGTATCAATAGCTTCCCGTCTGTCAAGGTTACCAAGATACTCACCATCTAAAAACACTGTAGCATAATCATGTATACCTTCCACCTTCAGTAATCCTCTATCTTTACCTGTAAGTTCTGTCCTGTAGAGTATAAAACCATAATCCTGATCACATTCTTCAAATGTAAGGGGCTTTTCCGAAACAACAGGTTCGGGAAGATTATCCCATATTGATGTGAAATGAGTGGGGTATGTCCTTTGAATTTCGATAGCCAATACAGAGTCAGGTATGCGCGGAAGTTTTTCCTTCCCGGGTAAATATGATTCTATAAGATCACGTAATGCAAAATATTCAGGAGTTGTATTTCCCTGTTCATTAATGGGGGCATCATAATTATAGCTTGTCACAGCAGGTTCGTAGCCTTTTCGTCCCGAATTAGCACCTGCCGTAAATCCGAAGTTTGTACCACCGTGAATGACATACAAATTGAATGACTTATTGCTTCCCATTAAGAACTTAACCTCTTCGAGAAGTTCAGTTGTATCAGGTCTCGCCCATTCTTCACCCCAATGTGTAAGCCAGCCTGTATATGTCTCACTTGAGAACACAGGTACACCCGGATTAATTTTCCGTGCAAGCTCAAAATCACTTTCAGAGCTACCCGAATCAAGCCCCACCGCACAACCGGGAAGAGTACCTGCTTTGAGCATTTTTTCCGTTGGACCGTCACCGGTAAAAAAAGGTACATCTATTCCATTTTCAATCCATATCTCCTTTAACCTTAGTAAATATTCCTTGTCAGTGCCATAGCTTCCATATTCATTTTCTATCTGCAGCATTAGTATTGGCCCTCCTTCTGTAATGAGATAAGGTTTTATCTCCTCTGCGAGCCTTTTCATATATCTCTCAGCAGCTTCCATATACCTCGGATCCATACTTCTCAGTTCTATATCAGGTATCCGCAGAAGATAAGGGGGGATTCCTCCAAGCTCCCATTCGGCACACACATATGGTCCGGGTCTTATCAGGAGCCACATCTTTTCATCCTGTACAATCTCAATAAACTCCCTGATATTTCTGTTGCCTGTAGTAAAATCGAATATCCCCTCTTCCTGCTCATGGTAATTCCAGAATATATATGCTGATATTGTATTGCAGCCCATAGCTTTGGCCATTTGTATCCGGTGGCGCCAGTATTCAGCGGGTATCCTTGCCGGATGTAACTCTCCACTTATTATCCGGAATGGTTCACCATCAAGCATGAATTCCGCCTCACCAAGTACAAATTTATGTTTCGCCTTCCTGTCACTAAAAGATGCCGTACACAATAACGTAATAAATACCAATAACACGATTTTATTTCTCCCGAACATATTCTTCAAACTTATACTTTTCAACTTTTCAACTCTTCAACTCTTCCATCTATATCGCCTGATACTTATGCAGTTTTGCATATATCCCTTTTTCTTTCCTTATCAGTTCATCATGAGTACCCGTTTCAACAATTTCACCCCCATCGATAACCACTATTACATCTGCATATTGTATTGTTGATAACCTGTGTGCTATTACTATTGAAGTCCTGTTCTCCATAAGTTTTAGTATTGCATCCTGAACAAGACGTTCCGATTCGGTATCCAGTGAAGATGTTGCTTCATCAAGGATGAGTATGGGGGGATTTGCCATTATAGCCCTTGCAATACTTATTCTCTGGCGTTGTCCTCCGCTCAGCTTACTTCCACTCTCTCCAACTGTACTATAATAGCCATTTTCTGTTTCCATAATAAACTCGTGTGCATTTGCTATCCTGGCAGCATTTTCGATATCTTTCATATCATAATCCTCAAGTCCGAAAGCTATATTTTCGGTAAATGAGGTATTGAATAGAATAGGATTCTGGCTGACAATACCCAGCAGATGACGGAGGTCGGTAATCTTCAGATCACTGATATCTTTGTTATCTATAAATATAGTACCACGGTCCGGTTCGATAAATCGCGGAAGCAGGTCAGCCATTGTCGATTTCCCGGCACCAGATTTACCGACAACAGCAACTGTCTGACCTTTCTTTATCATGAGGTTTATATCCTTCAGTACCGGTTCGCTGTTATATGCAAACCAGATACCCCTGTACTCAATTTTATCAGTGAATTCCTTTACGGCAAGGGCATTCTCTTTCTCCCTGATTTTTTCTTCGGCTTCAAGTATCTTGTCAACCCTGTCGATCGATGCCATTCCCTTCTGTATACTGAACCATGCTGTTGTGATGTATTTCCCGGGCTGTATGATCTGTGAAAAGACAATGAGATAGGCAATAAGCCTGTCAGGTGTCATATTTCCTCCCCCCTTAAGGGCAAGCATCCCCCCGATATACATAAGAATAATTATTACAATCGTGGAAAGGAACTCACTGAGCGGAAGTGCCAGATAATGCCGTCGCACCACTCTTTTGAATGTTTTTGAGTACTTTATATTGGTTTTATCAAAATGTTCCTTCATCTTCTTTTCGGCATTGAAACCCTTTATGATTCTGAGTCCTGTAAGAGTTTCCTCCACAACCGACAGCAAGCGTCCCAGATTCTCCTGTTGAATAATTGATGATGACCGTAATGTTCGACTTACCCTTCCTATGAGCCAGGCGCTGACAGGTAATAATACCAGCGCAAATATTGTAAGCTGAAAACTACTGATAAACAGGTAGATAACAAATATCATAATGTACATTGGATCCCTGAATATCATTGTTAATGACGACATTACAGATATTTCGATTTCCTGTACATCATTCGAGACCCTTGTCATTATGTCTCCTTTACGGGCATCTGTAAAATATGACAGGGATAGATTAAGAATCTTATCATAGAGTTTTTTTCTAAGGTCGCGGACGGTACTTGCCCGGATAAACGCCATACTGTTATTACCAAGAAAAACGAATCCGTTTTTAAGCAGACTTGCACCAATAAAAATGATACTGACAAGCATTAAGGCCCCCACCTGTCCGTTCTTATCAATGAACATCGAAATATAGTACCTGAAAAATTGGTTCAGATATTCAAATGACATCTGAAATTCTCCGGGATAGGGAACGCTTTCGATTCTGTTAAAAAGAATATTTAAAAACGGTATAATAAGAGTATATGAGAGAAGTGCAAAAAGAGCACTGAGGATATTAAATATTACGCTATTAATTGCAGGCCTCCTATAAGGACTTATATATTTAAGCAGCAGTTTTATTTTATTCATTACAATATCGTTGGTTTTAGAAGCCCGTAAAGTTAGATGGTGTTATTTCCTTTAGTTCAAGTTTTACATCTTCGCTGATATCCAGTTTATCGATAAATGAATGTAATGCTTCGCGGGTAATCATCTGGCCGGTACGTGTAAGATTGAGTAAAGCCTCATAAGGTTTGGGATACCCTTCTCTTCTTAACACTGTCTGAATAGCTTCAGCTATTACTGCCCAGTTATTGTCAAGATCGCTTTTGATCTTGTCGGTATTAACAACGAGTTTGTTCAATCCCTTGAGAATGGAATTAAAAGCAAGTACTGAATGTCCCACAGGTATTCCTATATTACGTAAAACTGTTGAATCGGTCAGATCGCGCTGAAGTCTTGAAACGGGCAGTTTCTCCGAAAGATGTCCAAAAATAGCATTCGCATAGCCAAGGTTGCCTTCACCATTTTCAAAATCTATCGGATTTATCTTATGAGGCATTGCAGAAGATCCTATCTCTCCTTTCCTGATCTTTTGCCTGAAATAATCCATCGAAATGTAAGTCCACATATCCCTGGCGAGATCAATAAGTATTACATTGATTCTTCGCATATTATCGAACAATGCAGCCATGTTATCGTAGTGATCAATCTGTGTTGTCGGATATGACCGTTGCAGGCCCAGCTCCTCGTTAACAAAATTGTCTGCAAATGTTATCCAGTCAATATCGGGATATGCCACTTTATGTGCATTCATATTTCCCGTTGCCCCTCCGAACTTGGCAGAAAAAGGTATATGCCCGAAATATTTTGATTGTTCGTCTAATCTGGCAATGAATACCGACAGCTCCTTCCCCAGACGTGTCGGTGATGCCGGCTGTCCATGTGTTCTTGCAAGCATGGGAATATCTTTCCATTCGTCAGCCAGCGAGGCCATAGCTTCCCTTAATTCGAATAGTACAGGGAAATATACATCAGCAAGAGCATCTTTCAGCGACAAAGGTATGGCTGTATTATTTATATCCTGAGATGTAAGCCCGAAATGTATAAACTCACTCCATTTCCCCCAGCCTGAATGGAAAAATTTCTCCTTGAGAAAATATTCAACAGCCTTAATATCATGGTTTGTTGTCTTCTCCTTCTCTTTTATCTTTTCCGCATCAGCAATAGTCATATCTTCATATATCGCCCTTAGATCCTTGTAATTACCCTTTTTAAAATCAATAAGCTGCGGAAGAGGAATATCACAAAGGGCAATAAAATATTCTATCTCCACCATCACACGATATTTAATAAGTCCGAACTCCGAGAAATAGAGATCAAGCTCATTTATTTTCTGTCTGTACCTCCCGTCAAGAGGAGAGATAGCAGTTAGAGCATTTAAATCCATCTGTTTTCACTTGAGTTTTCAACTAGTATAAAACGGTATATACAAATGTAGTATTTTAGAAGTTGTAAAAAAACTGTATTCCGTATAATAACAAACAAGCGAAAAAACACTCATGCATCCAGGTAAAATAAGGATCTCAGCAGTAAGGTATGCCAATACATACCCTTTCATTTATGGGCTAACAGAAACAGGTTTTGATAAAAAAGCTGTTATCGAAACAGACCACCCCGCTCATTGTGCTGAGAAACTCATTAACGACAAAGTGGATATCGGGCTTATCCCGATTGCAGCTATACCCTTACTCAAAGAGCCATATATAATAACTGATTATTGCCTGGGGGCTTATGGAAAGGTAAGAACTGTAATGCTGCTATGCAATTGTTCCCTCAATGATGTCATCTCTGTAAACCTTGATTACAGATCTCTTTCTTCAATAAACCTGGTTAAAATCCTTGCCAGGCATGCATGGAAAAAAGAATTCAAATGGAACAATACACATGAAGGATTCGACTTCCTTCACATACCTGACAATGAGGCTGTTGTGCTTATAGGAGATCAGTGCTATGAATATGAGAAATATTTTAAGACCAGAATTGACCTGGCTATGGAATGGAATATGATGACAGGACTGCCGCTGGCCTTTGCTTGCTGGACAGCTAACAAGCTTCTTGAAGATAAGTTTCTTACTGAATTCAATGAAGCCCTTGCAACAGGTGTAAGAAATATTCCTGCAGTTGTTGAAAAATATGGCAAAACAGGAATAATAAGAGGCGAAGAGCTCAGGATTTACCTCACTGAAAATATTGATTTTGAACTTAACGATGATAAACGCAAAGCAATAAAACTGTTCCTTGAATTGATGCAGAACTTGTGATATATCACTCCGTTTTCGGTAAAAAATGACTATCTTTGCTTATGATGTGCAAAAGGATTCTGAAAGTATAAAAACCATAATATCATGAGAAATACAATCACCTTCAATGAACTCCGGAAAATAAAAGATCAGTTACCCTCCGGAAGTATTAAAAAGATTGCAGAGAAGCTTGACCTTAATGAAGAGACTGTAAGAAATTACTTCGGAGGGAGAAATTTTGAAAAAGGGCAGAGTGTCGGTATTCATTTTGAACAGGGTCCTGACGGTGGAATTGTCACTTTTGATGATACTACTATCCTCGACATGGCTAAGGAAATGTTAAAATGACAAATGATTACCCTAAACCATCATAAAAGCAAAAGGTGAATCTTTTGCTTTTTTTCATGAAAAAGTCTGGCATCGATAAAAAAATAAGTCTTTCGGAAGATACGTATAAGGATCTTCTGGAAGACTATTTTACATCTGTATATCCTGCCGGCAAATTACCCTCACACGGACTCGAACATCACCACCGTGTATGGGAATATGCAAAAGAGTTGCTGCATTATATTGAAAAAGACCATTCAATAGACCAGATTTTTATCGATAAGCTTTTGATAGCTTGTTATTTGCATGATATCGGAATGTCAGTGAATACCGGAGAAAGACACGGCCGGTACAGCAAAGATATCTGTAAGAAATTTCTTGTTGAACAGAACCTGGATGAGAATGATTATAAGGATCTCCTGTCAGCAATAGAAAACCATGACAACAAGGAATATTCGGGGTCAGAGAAAAAAGATCTTCTTCTGACTGTATTATCGGCAGCTGATGATCTGGATGCTTTCGGAGAAAAAGGAATATCGAGATATCTCGAAATTTACAGAACAAGAGGAATCGAACCTTACAGGATAGCTTCTTCTATCAGAGATAATGCCTCTAAAAGATTTGAGAATTTTCAGCGTCATTTCGGTAAGTATCCCGACCTTGTGGCCAAACACAGGAAAAGATACCTTTTACTGTACAATTATTTTAACGAGAACCATCAAGCACAGAGTTAAACATACTTTCCCTTTCAAATTCAAACCCCCTAAGCTCCGGATTATCAAGCTGCTCTACTGATGCGAAAAAAGCATCCATGTCGATATGGATTATTTTTCTCATTAAAAAGCATGATCCCTAAGAAGATGCTGCAGCGGCTTCGGCTTTTTGCTTGTAATAATTCCTTACATAGAAACCTGTCAGGATAAGGGCTTCATCATCGGTATATGTGACTATGGTTCCCTTGAAACCCTTTGAATGGTATTTTATCATAAATCCGTTTCTGTTGCTTACACTCCACCTGGTATTTAAAAAATTGTCAAACTGCCATTTATATTCATTATCGTGCAGTTTGATCAATGGTTTTCGTTTAAATGTAGTGTAAACAATACTTCCTATTTCTTTATTATCTGACAGATCGGTAATAAGTGTCTCTGGCTTAAACACTCCTTTTGTTTCAAATAAGAATTCCTTACCATTTAATTTACATACTGATTTTCTTGACCAGTTTTTATATGTCACTTCTCCGGCAAGAGTATGATAATTATATATCTCAAATTTCCTGCTGAATAATTTTGTCTTCCAGTTGAATAATGTTTCCATGGCGATTTATTTTCATACCCGATATCAAAGATAAAAAAAAGGTTTAACGGTATAATGGTGAAACGGTATAATGGTAGAACACTAGACTGCATGTCAATAGAAGAGGATGTATCAAAAGTCCTTTGTGCACCTTAGTGATGTACTTTGTGCTCTTTGTGGTAAAATATAAAATCCTTAACCACAAAGTATCACAAAGGAATGCACAAAGAACACAAAGGGAAAAGATGAATGATAACTACTTTTGATACATCCTCTTTTATCTAGTAATTTTCCCTCTCGACGTAATGTGTATGAAGAAGTTCATGAGAAACATGACTATTGGGTTTTCCGAGGAATTCCTTATAGACTGCTATTATCTCTGGGTTCTCATGTGACTTTCGATATTGCATATGTTCATCCTCGGCATAGACAGCTTTCATACGTTTTTCCCTGATTTCCATACTTGTAGGAATAGGCTGGCCGCCACCTCCGAGACATCCTCCGGGACAAGCCATTATCTCTACAAAGTGATATGGAGCTTTTCCTTTCCTCACCTGTCTCATCAGCTTGTTGGCATTTGTAAGTCCGTGTGCAATGGCAACCTTAAGGTTAACACCCTCAAGGAATTTCCACTCTTCCTTACAGCCGTCAATCTTTATAGTGGCCTCTTTAACTCCCTCCATACCTCTTACAGGAAGAATATTAAGATTTTTAAATGGCACCTCTCGTCCTGTGACTATCTCATATGCTGTACGTAAAGCCGCTTCCATAACACCGCCTGTTGCACCGAAAATAGCACCGGCACCTGTCGACTCACCCATTATGGAGTCATGATGTTGTGGTTCGAGGTTTCTGAAGTCAATACCTGCCTGCTTTATCATTATGGCCAGTTCGCGTGTTGTAAGCACAAAATCGACATCTTTATACCCTGATGCCCTCATTTCCGGCCTGTCGGCTTCATATTTCTTTGCCGTACACGGCATAATAGAAACTGACACTATCTTTGAAGGATCAATCCTTTTTTTCTGTGCAAAATATGTCTTGGCAAGAGCACCGAACATCTGCTGTGGTGATTTACATGTAGACACATTAGGCAGAAATTCAGGATATTTATGTTCAATAAATTTTATCCAGCCTGGTGAACATGATGTAAACATAGGGAATTGAATTGTCTTATCACCATCAACGAGTGCTTTCTTCAGTCGTGACAGCAGTTCTGTACCCTCTTCCATTATTGTAAGGTCGGCAGTAAAGTCGGTATCGAGAACCGAATCAAATCCGAGCTGTTTCAAAGCCGTGACCATTTTACCTGTTACTCTTTCACCGGGGTCATAACCTAGATCTTCTCCGAGAGCTACCCTTACCGCAGGTGCTGTCTGCACAACAACATGATTATCAGATTCGTATATAGCATCCCATACCTGATCGATAGCTGTTTTTTCTACCAGGGCACCTGTCGGGCAACGGGCTACACATTGTCCGCAATTTGTACAAACAACATGACTCATCGGCCTGTCGTGGAATGAAGATATCTTCTGGTGCATACCCTTATTGGCAACAGCTATTGCTGATATATGCTGCAGTTCAGCACATGTTCTCACACAACGCTGGCATCGTATACATTTGCTGTCGTCCTTAATAAATGCAGGAGAGGATGAATCAATACTATAAGGATGATCTTCAACAAGATCAATGAATATTGTATCACCGAAAGCAAACTCATTTGCAAGGGCCTGCAGTTCACATTTCTGATTCTTGTAACACTTGGTACAATCAGACCTGTGTTCTGAAAGCAGTAACTCTACTATATGTTTTCGGGCATTTCGTACCTTAAGTGTATTTGTATGTATATCCATCCCTTCAGCTACCGGCATTGCACATGCGGCGATAAGTGTTTTTGCACCTGTCTGCTCCACAACACAAACACGGCAGTTACCTGCCACACAAAGGTCGGGATGATTACATAATGTAGGAATGGTAATATTAAGTTTTTGGGCAGCCTGAAGGACTGTGGTCCCAGGCGGAACCGTTACTTTCTGGTTATTTATGCTCAGACTTATCATTGTTTAATACTGTTTTAATTGTTAATAAATGATCTCTTCCCTGAAGTTCTCTACAATTGTCCTGAAAGCATTACCTACTGATTG
>Ga0272441_10014884_pt1 | contig 10955 bp, 8 predicted proteins | sample SSMProp6N_FD_193582 | JGI IMG/M metagenome (GOLD analysis project Ga0272441, IMG submission 193582) | Marine sediment archaeal communities from Little Sippewissett salt marsh, Falmouth, MA, United States - SSM-Prop-6N | ecosystem: Environmental > Aquatic > Marine > Wetlands > Sediment ...
GGTTGGGTTTGGGCTGATTGGTACAGGGCTGTGGGGCGGCCTGCACGGACGGGTCTACGGCTCGACGGCGCAGGTCGACTTCCTGGGCGTGGCGGACATCGTGGAAGACCGCGCCAAGGCCATGGCGGAGCAATACGGTGCGACGCCGTACACCGATTATCGCGAGCTTCTGAAGGACGACCGGATCAAGGCGGTGTCGATTGTCACGCCCGACTTCGCGCACACCGAGATCGCGTTGGCCGCGGCCCAGGCCGGCAAACATATCCTGTGCGAGAAGCCGCTCGCCCAGAGCGTCAAGGAGTGCGAGCAGATCGTGCAGGCCGCGGACAAGGCCGGCGTGAAACTCATGGTCGATTTCCACGCGCGGTGGGGGCCGTCGTTCTACAAGGCGCGCGAGTCTATACAGGCGGGCCGGATCGGCGATCCGCAGCACGTGTACTACCGCTTGAGCGACCGGATCTCCGTGCCCACGGACATGCTCGCGTGGGCCAACAAGTCCACCGTGATGTGGTTCATCGGCAGCCATTCGATTGATACGGTGCGGTTCCTGCTAGGCGACGAGGTGAAGCGCGTGTTTGCGGTGTCCGGTTCGCGCGTCCTCAAGAACATGGGCATCGACACGCCGGACTTCTATCAGTCCACGCTCGAGTTCACGTCGGGCGCGACGGCCGTGATCGAGAACTCGTGGATCATGCCCAACACCATGCCCAACATCATCGATCTCAAGTGCGAGGTCGTGGGCAGCAAAGGCGCCATCTACCTCGACTCGAGCCATCACCGCGCCATGGAAGAGTACACCGAACAGGAAGCCGGGTATCCCGACCTGTTCGTCATGCCCATCATCTACGAGCAGCAGTACGGCTTTGCCGCGGAGAGCATCCGGCATTTCATTGACTGTGTCGTGGAAGATCGCGCGCCCTTGGTCACAGGCCGCGACGGCCTCGAAGTCACTAAGGTCATCTGCGCCGTCGAGGAATCCGTCCGCACCGGCCAGCCCGTCGACCTGGCCTGAGGCAATGGGTTGGGTGGGCCAGCGTAAGCCCTTGATGGCGCTGAGTCCAAAGTGAATCCACCGGCTCTGTCGATGAGACTCCGTCACGCTTTGCCGTTCCGGGGTCTATTGCTGCGCTCGCCGTTCAGCACCGCGGGGCCCCGCCGCCGAATTCGACATGCCGTTGTTGTCGTACAGTCCCCGAAGGGGACGACGGAGTGAAGCCCAGGGTGAGTGCGCGAGCCCTGGGATCGTGGTCGCGCCCATCCAGGAGTCCCGGAACGGGACGACGGACCTGTTTTGCCGCGCCTGGTTTCCGTCGGCCCCTTCGGGGACTTGTTGTCCGGTGCCGCATTCCCAGGGTTCGCTTCGCTTCACCCTGGGCTTCACCCCGTCATCCGCTTCGCGGATTAAAGACATTCCCTGGGCTCTACCCCGTCATCTGCTTCGCGGATTGCCGCAATCGGGCGGGCAGCACTTCGCGACACGAAGAAGGGAACCTGCCTCCGACCACGCTGGACCAACGGCGTCCCTCCGGATTTCGATCCGGTAGGGCGGTTCTGATACCATGCACGAGTGTCGTTGGGCTATCGGGATTCGGCGGGCGAGTGTGCCCAACCGCCAGCGAGGTGAGCTTCCGTTGCATGAAGGTCCGCGCTCTCATTCGACTACTCGAGAAGGATGGCTGGTATCTTCATGCCACTCGCGGCAGTCATCGGCAATTCAAACACCCGGTGAAGCCCGGAAGGGTCACTGTTCCAGGCAAGCTGTCAGATGATCTTGCCAGGGCAACCCTCAGCAGTGCCTTCAAGCAGGCGCAACTCAAAGGAGATTGAGCATGCGTTACGCCATCGTAATCGAGGAGGCTGCGAACAACTACTCGGCTTATGTACCGGATCTGCCCGGATGTATCGCGACCGGCCAGACCGTGGAACAGGTCGAGCAGGAAATCCGAGAAGCCATTCGATTCCACATTGAGGGGCTTCGGGAAGACGGGCTACCGATCCCTGCTCCGAGTACAATTTGCGAATTCGTCGAGGCATAGAAAGGAACAGATCATGCAGTACGTGATGTTCGGCAATACCGGGATGAAGGTCTCGCGATTCTGTGTTGGCGCCATGATGTTCGGCAGCCGGTACGGGCTCGATGAGGCGCGGCGAACCGTGGACGAGGCGCTGGACAACGGCGTCAACTTTATCGATACCGCGGACAGCTATGGCGAAAGCGAGGAGCACCTCGGGCAGGTCTTGTCCAAGGAGAAGCGGGATCGCGTCTTCCTAGCGACCAAGGTTTTTCGGCAGTTCTGCCGCGACCAGCGGGCCGGCCGCAACAGCCGGGTCAACATCATCAACTCGCTCGAACGGAGCCTCGCGCTGCTCAAGACCGACTACGTCGACCTGTACCAACTGCACCACCCAGACGTGGAAACGCCTATCGAGGAGACGCTCCAGACGCTGGACACGCTCGTAAAGCAGGGCAAGGTCCGCTACGTCGGCGTCTCGAACCACTATGCGTGGCAGATGGCCTGGATGCTTGGCGAGAGCAAGGCCCACGGCTGGGAACCCATCGTGTCGTACCAGGCGAACTACAACATCCTGGACCGGCAGATCGAGCGCGACGCCACAGACTTCTGCCGCAGGTTCAACATGGCGATCATGTGCTACGGCCCGCTGTGCGGCGGCATCCTGACCGGCAAGTACCACGGCCCTGAAGGTATCCCCGAAGGGTCGCGCGCCGCGAGGAACAAGTATGTGCAGCAGTACATCGAGGACGAGACCGTGTGCACCATCGTCGAGGAATTGCGGGAGATCGCCCGCGAGAACGACCTCCAGATGAACCAGGCCGCCATCCTGTGGCTCATGAGCAAGCCCGAGGCCACCGTCATGATCCTTGGCGGCACGCGGCCCGAACATTTCACGCAGATCTACGAGATAGCGGACCGGCAGTTGCCCCAGGACGCAATCGAACGGATCGATGCAGTGTCGGCCTCGCGCGTCTACACGCCGTTTGTAAACCAGCCGTTTCGCCAGGGACCCACCGTGTCGCAGCAAAGGTAGCCCGGGCGCCCGGGGGCCTCTTGCCCTGAACGGTTCGTATGCGATACTCTCTCGCGTGACAGGTGCGCGCGGTAACCGCTGTGCTGACCAGGGAGGAGTGCGTTATGGCAGGAATAACCCCGAAACAAGGAAAAGGCACGTTTCAATGGAACACGGGCGCCTGGTTCGGCGGCCAAGTCGGCAGCACGTGCTGGCTCTTCATCCTCGGGATTATAACGCTCACGAAGAACACGAACTACGGACTGCTCATACTCCTCTGCTTCCTGCTCCCCAACCTGCTCGGCACCGCAATCTGGCGCCGGCGCGACCGTATCGCCCCCTACCCGGCCATTCAGCTTCTCATGCTCCTCATCGGGGGGTTCGCGCTGCTGGCCTTTATGCTTCTGGATGTGTCCGGTCTGATACCCGTGCTTGACCCGACGTACACAGACTCGCCGCGCAAGCTGTATTGGTTCCTCCTCATCTTCCCCGCATTGATGGCGCTGTTCTTTGTCATCGAGCGCGGGAACAAGAAAGACGACCAATAGATCCCGTCAACACGACCGCTCCGTTCCCATTTTGCCGGCCGTACCGCCGGCATCTTGCCGGCAATCGCGCGCCTGTACCGCCGGCATCCTGCCGGCAATCGCGCGCCTGTACCGCCGGCATCCTGTCGGCAATTGCGGGTCCGTCCGCCGTCAGCCGCTTGGGAACTCGCTCCGCATAATGATCTCCTCCTGCATTTCGGGCGACAGCCGTGTGAAGTAGTCGCTGTATCCACCAATGCGCACCATGAGGTCGCCGTAGTCTTCCGGATGCAGGCGGGCCTTCTTCAGCGTTTCCGCGTCGACCACATTGATCTGAGTCTCGAACCCACCCCGCCGCAGGAACGTCAGGATCAGATCGCGGAGGGATGCATAGCCGTTCGGCGAATCAAAGAACGACGTGTTGAATTTCATGTTGTAGGCCAGCCCGCCGATCATCGGGCTGTGGTCCCAGGAGGTCGTGGATAAGACCGCGGCCGTTGGACCGAGCGTCTCCCGGCCTTGCGCGGGCCCGCAGCCGTCCGCGAACGGGACCCCGGCCTTGCGTCCGTCCGGCGTAGCGCCGCACTCGCGGCCGAGACGCTCGTGCATGACCCAGCAGAACGCGCCCGGCACAAAGGGGCTGTTGTCCGGCGCCATGGCATGCTTCGCGCACTCGTCTCGCACAAACCCCACGGTCTTGCCGAAGAGCGCATCCACCTCCGGGCAGTCCTGGCCGTATTTGGGGTGGGCGTTCGCGAAGCGTCGGCGGACAGACTCGTGCCCATCGAAATTCGCGTCGACGACATCCTTCAACTCGGCGAAAGTAAGCCGGCGCTGGTTGAAGACCTCTTCGCGGATCACGTGCAGCGAATCCGTCAGGTTCGCCAAACCCACAAACGAACACTCGACCCAGTTGTACCGGGCGCCCCCGTCATCGATGTCGCGGCCCCGCGAAATGCAGTCGCGCGTGAACACGCTCTGGAGAGGTTTCCGGCCATGCCGCCGCCGCCCTTGCCGTGCCTGGTTCTGCGCGCGGACGGCCTCGGCGATGTGGCGGGCCAAGCGCTCATAATACCGTTGGCAGAACTCGTCGAAGCTCGCGGCAGCCCCGCCCGAATCGACCTGGTCCGCGATCTCGTCGAGCAGGATGCGGCACGTGCTGAAGTACGGGCTCGCCACCCACACGTTGCTGCCTTTGGCCGGGGTGATCTCGACGCACGTCGAGTTGATGTAGTAACAGGCCTCGGCCGCGGGCACGCCGAGCGCCTTCAGCCCGCGCTGGATCGTCGCGTCGCCAAAGAAGGCCGGATTCGGGTTGCCCTGCCCAATGAGTTCGACGGCCAGCGCCGTCAGGTCCGCAGGCGTGCCCTCATGCCAGCACACGCCCACTGTCGGGTAGATCAACTGGGTACGGCGAAGCGCTTCAACGCACAGATACGACAGGTCATTCGTGACATCATTGCCCTTCACGTCGCGCCCGCCCACCATGACCGACATGGCCAGACCGTCAGGGATGTAGTCATTGACGAGTAGGTAGAGATTCTCGATGAGCGCCAGCGCGTCTTCGCGCGTGAGCGTACCCTGGCCGAGGTCCGCCGCATAGAATGGGTGCAACGAGCGGTCCAGGTGGCCCGGAACAACCAGCCCCACGTCCTCGCCGTACATCACCCCGAAGGTCGCGAACCACACCAGTTGAATCGCGTCGCGAAACGACTCCGGGGGGCCGTGCGCAATGCGGCGGCACGAATCCGCGACAGCCGCGAGTTCCCTGCGCCGCTCGGGCGAGGCCGGGGCCATCGCGTCGGACGCAGCCGTCCCGGCATTATCGATCATGCACGACAAGCCCTCGAGCGCATACAGGAAAGACTGATACGTGTCGGCCACTTCGCGGCTAGCTTGATCCGTTCGCACCAGGAGGTCGCGCGTCAGCCCATCGATCCCCTCTGCCATGACGCGGCCCAGGTCCAGCTCACAGTGACCGGTCTGACCGGTGGCGCCGGGATACTGATCGAGGTACCGGCGCGCCTCAGCCAACTCCTCTTCCGTCCGGCCGCACCCCTCCTCGATGGGCCGCCCGGCCAGCAGCTCGAGATCGTCCATGGCAAAGCGTGCAGCCCGCAGCCGGTCGCGCGTCAACATCCCCCGCCGAACCTGCCACGACGCAACACCCTCCGACGCGCGGAGCGACCCGGCCATCACCACCGGGTCCCCGCGCATGAAGCTATTCCTGTTCCGCGCCTTCCGCGCCAGCACCCGCCCGCGCAACACCTCGATTCGTTCGTCTGCGTCCATTCACTTCTCCTTGCCCGTAATTCTGCCAGAATGTGCGGCACATTCGCCACGCTTGGCGGCGGACAACTCAACGCTGGTGGCTTTTCGGAAGGCAATCGGGTAGTCTTGGCGCTGCATTCTTGGTGTGGAAGGGGCAGAAAGATAGGACGGCAATGGATATGACGACGCGCGAGTTGTGGCAGAACATCATGCACTACGGCGAGTTTGACCGGGTGCCGGTGATTCATTGGTGCGGGTGGCCGGAGACCCGCGAGCGCTGGATCGCAGAGGGGCTGCCGCCCGACGCCAACGAGCACGAGTACTTCGGGGCTGTACCCTTGTGGGCCGGTGTAGGGGTCAACCTGGACCTGTTCCCTCTCTTCGAGGAGGAGGTCCTCGAAGACACCGAAGAGTACCGGATCTTCCGTGACGCGTACGGGGTGGTTCAGCAGGACTGGAAACACAAGAGCTGCATCCCGCATTACACGGATTTCACGCTCAAGGGCGCGGCCGACTGGCCCGAGTACAAGAAACGGCTTCAACCCGATCCCGCGCGCATTCCTAAGGACCTGGACAAGCACATCGCGGCCGCGGAGGACTCGGGGCTGCCAATTACCATCAGTACGGCGTCCATGATGGGCTGGATCCGGAACTGGATGGGCGTGGTCAATATGTCCTACCTCATGTGCGAAGCACCGGATGTCTTTGCCGACATGGTGGACACCATCGCGGAACTGGTGTGCTGGGGGATCGATCAGGTGGTGCCCCGCATGCGCACGCGCCCGGACTTGGGCTTCGGGTGGGAAGACATCTGCGGGAAGACCGGGCCGCTGGTCAGTCCTGCGATCTTCCGGCCCTGTGTTGCGCCGGGCTATGCGAAAGTCCGCGCCAAACTCGAGGAGTACGGCGTGGGCCTTTACGGCATTGACACGGACGGCTACGTCGAGCCGCTGCTCGGCGACTGGCTCGAGGCGGGTGTCAACGTGATGTTCCCAATCGAGATTGGCACGTGGAAGGCGGACCCTATGGCGTTGCGCAACAAGTTCGGCAGGGACCTTCACATCATCGGCGGGATCGACAAACTCGAACTCGAGAAAGACCCTGCCGCCATTGACGCCGAGATCGAACGCCGCATCCCCCTGATGAAGGCCGGCGGCTTCATGCCCATGCCCGACCACCTGATCACCCCTGGCACGTCCCTCGTCAACTACAAGTATTACCTCGACAAGATCCGAACGCTACGATTCTGAGACGGGCTGAGCAAAAAGGGGACTGACCCAAGCGCGAGTCCCCGAGCGCGCCGGGTCTGTACCCTTTCTTGCGACCCCACGCGCACGGGGACTGCGGGTGGACGGTGTGGACGCGGTGGACCGTCTCCCCACGCCGACAGGGACATCGCGCCTACTCGTCCAGCAGGACGTGGATGTCCGGTAGCTCGCGGCCGTGTTCCTCGTAGTCGAGGCCGTAGCCGACGACGAAGTGGTTGTCGATGGTGAACCCGATATAGGTTGCCGCGGTTTGGGTCTCGCGGCGGGCGGGTTTGTCGATCAGGGAGCACAACGCAAGGCTCGCCGGCCGCTCTTTCCTGAGCCGATCCAAGACGGCCGCGGCGGTCCGCCCTGTGTCGAGGATGTCCTCGATAACGAGCACGTGCTTGTCACGCAACGGGTTTTGGGGCACGTACGCGAACTCGACCTCGCCCCGCGACTCGGTTCCGGCGTAGCTGCGGGCGTGAATGAAATCCATTGTTACAGGCACGCACAGGCAGCGCGCCAGGTCGGCCGCAAAAAACAGACTGCCCTTGAGCACGGCGACCAGGGCCAACTCACGCACGGCGTAGTCTTGGGATATCTGTTGCGCCAACGCCCGCACGCGGCGCTGGATTGCGTCGCTCGCAATGAGGGGTGTATCCCTAAGCCGCATGGGTCACCTCGATCTCGAGTAGGCGTCGGGTTTGTGGCGTGACGGCCACGTCCGCGGCAATCGCGTGGCCGACGATCCACGCGATCCGGCCATGCGCGACCACCAGGAGTTGAGCGTCGCGCTGGCACGCCGGCAATCCGATGTCGATGAAGTAGTCCTTCAGTTTCTTCGTGCCCGTCATGCCGTAGGGCGAGAAACGGTCCCCGGGGCGTTTGTGCCGAAGGGTCAATTCGCGCCCCAGGGCGTCGGCATCGAACACCTGCCGGCCCGGCGAGCAGTAGTGTGGGAGCGTGTCCAACGGCATGACGTCCTGGAAGGATACGGCAAAGCGTTTGCCCGACGCGGCGGTCACGCCGGGCACATCGAGCCGGACCTCGATGGTCTCGGGGGGCTCTGTGTGCGCGGCAGGTTCGACCACTTCCGTGGCGCCGCGCGTGTTCAGCAGCGAGCAGCCGCTGCCCAGATCGAAGCGCTTCCCCGCTGGGGCCGCCGCAACAAACCGGACAGCCGCGTCGATCCGTTGGAAAGGGCAGTCGATCCCGTGCCGCCACGCCAGGGCCTGAAGCCCCCGGCGCTGCAAGGCCTCGTGCGCCCCCCGGAAGCGCTCCCGATCCAGCCTGCCCGCTGCCACCAGCCAACCCTCCAGCGCTACGGCCGCCTGAACGTCCAGGAAGTCACTCTCGCACTGCAGGACCTCTGACAAGCGCAGCAGTGCCTCGCGCACCCCCGGGTTGTAGTCCTTCATCAGCGCTGGCAACAGCGCGTGACGGATCCGGTTGCGCACGTACCGCGTATCCGTGTTCGTGCGGTCCGTGCAATAGGCCAACCCGCGAGCCTCCACATACCCCAAGATCTCCTCCCGCGTACACCGCAGCAGCGGACGCACAATGCGCACGCCGTCCACTTCCCGCACCGGCCGGATACCCCCGAGCCCGCGCGGGCCGGTCCCGCGCATCAGCCGCATCAGCATGGTTTCCGCCTGGTCGTCAGCGTGGTGGCCCGTGGCGATGGCCGCACAACCCGCCTCGATCGCCGTACGGGTCAGGAAGGCGTAGCGCGCCTTGCGCGCGTAAGCCTCGAACGACAGCCCGGAGTCCCTGGCCTCAGCCTCGATAGGCCCGGTTCCGAGATGAAACGGCAGCGACAACCCCGCGGCCAAGTCGGCGACAAACTGCGCATCCTCGGCGCTCTGGCCATTGCGCGTCTGGTGATCGAAATGGGCCACCTCGAGCGCGTATCCCAAGTCCTCAAGCACATGCAAGAGCGCCACCGAGTCCGGACCCCCTGAAACCGCGACCAACGTGCGCTCCCCTGGCGTCAGCATAGCGTACCTGCCGACGGTGCTCAGGACGCGCTCGCGGAACGTATCGGGCTCGCTCTGCACGATTTACTCTCCACACGCTCTGCCCCGCGCCGCCCAAGGGCATGACCTGACAAGGCAGAACTGAATTCATGCAAGTTAGCACAAGGTGTCCGCAGGTGACAACGTATCCCCTCTGGCCAGCATGCTGACCGGCATGAGGCGCGCTCGCCGGATTCTGGGCAAAGGTTTCTTGCTGGCAGCGATTCAGGATTCGGTTGTCTCGAGGTACAGGTGCTTGAAGGAGATGTAGCCCAACAGATTCGAGTGCCAGCCTTTGATCTTGGGCGATTTGAGGTATACGCGCGTGTAGTAATAGATGGGAATGATAGGGGCTTCGTCGAGCAGGATCCGCTCGGCCTGCTGGAAGAGCTTGAACCGGGACCCGGCGTCCGCCGTGCGCGCGGCTTCGGCCAGCAGCCCGTCGTAGGCCTTCGAGGACCAGCCCGTGCGGTTATTGCCGCTGTGGGTCTCGAAGCAATCGAGGAAATTCACCGGGTCAACGAAATCCCCGATCCAACCCGCGCGTGCGATTTGGTAGTCGAGGTTGTTCTGCGAGGCCAGGTAGACTTTCCAATCCTGGTTGAGGAGCGATACGCGTACATTGAGGTTGACCTTCCACATTTGTTGGATGGCCTCGGCAATCAGCTTGTGATTCTCGCTGGTGTTGTATAGGAGTTCCACTGAGGGCAGCCCTGCGCCGTTGGGATAGCCCGCCTCCGCAAGAAGCCGCCGTGCCTCGGCAACGTTGTACTCGACCCGGGAGGTGCACGCGTAGCCTGCCATGTCGGGCACCGTAAACGCGTAGGCCGGCGCTTGCCCCCCGGTCATCACATCCTTCGCGATCGCGGCACGGTCCAGCGAAAGCGCGAACGCACGGCGCACCCGCACGTCGTCGAACGGCGGCCGCGTTACGTTGATGCGGTAGAAGTACGTGCCCAAATACGGGTCAATCTGGAGAAGGTGCGGGGCCCTGCGTTCGTACACGGGCACCTTCGTGATAGGCACGCTCTCGGTAAGGTCCAACTGCCCTGTCCGAAAGCACCGCTCCTCGGTCAGCAGATTGTCAATCGGATAGAACAGGATTCGTTTCAGGCGCACGTTGGACGCGTTCCAGTAGTGTGGATTCTTCACGACCTCGATGACATTATTGGGTGCCCAACGTTCGAGCACGAAAGCGCCGTTGCCCACCAGGTCCGGTGGATGCGTCCACTTGGTCCCGCGCGCGTCCATGGACCCGAACCGTTCGATGGTGGGGCGGTGCACGGGAAACCACACATAGTGGATCTGCATGGGCAGGAAATAGGGCGTCGGATTGCTCAGCGTAACTTCGAGCGTGCGGTCATCCAGCGCCTTGACGCCGACGTTGGAGAAATCGTCGAGGCGGCCTTCGTTGAATTCTTTGGCGCCTTTGATGCAGTGCAGCATGTAGGCGTACTCCGAGGCCAAGGCCGGCAAGAGAATACGCTGCCAAGCGTATGCGAAATCGTAGGCGGTTACCGGATCACCGTTGGACCACGCGGCGTTGGCCCTGAGCACAAAGGTGTAAACCGTGGCGTCGTCCGAGAGCGCCCACGATTCCGCGACCGCGGGCACGGGCTCGAGCGTGTTCGGATCCACGTCCACGAGGCCTTCGAACAGCGTGCCGAGGATGCGGTGCTCCGGCACCCCGGTGACCGTATGCGGGTCCAGGTCCTGGGGCTCAGAGCCATTGCCCACCCGGAGCGCGCCCAGGTTCCCGCTCGAACAGCTTGTGGCGGCAAGTGCGAGCGCGATCAAGCAGCGCATCAGGCCGGGCGCGGCAGTCCAGTAGTGACGTTCCATGAGACCCCCATTATACCTGCCCG
>Ga0272441_10014885_pt1 | contig 10954 bp, 9 predicted proteins | sample SSMProp6N_FD_193582 | JGI IMG/M metagenome (GOLD analysis project Ga0272441, IMG submission 193582) | Marine sediment archaeal communities from Little Sippewissett salt marsh, Falmouth, MA, United States - SSM-Prop-6N | ecosystem: Environmental > Aquatic > Marine > Wetlands > Sediment ...
GCCGCCCCCGATGATCCCTTCAGCCGAGGCGGAGTGATGGGGCATGCGGAACGGTGGATCCTGGACCAAGCCGGCTCCAGGGGGCAGCACGCCGGTTGTGGAATGGATTCGGGTAACCAGCAGGGATTCCTCCCAGTCGAGTGGCGGAAGAATCGAAGGGAGTCTGCGGGCCGCCATGGTCTTCCCGCTTCCCGGGGGTCCGAACAGCAGCAGGTGATGCCTGCCCGCTGCAGCGACCGCCAAAGCTTTTTTCAACACCGGCTGGCCCTTGATGTCCGTTATGTCCCCCCACTGGGATTCGGGACTGCCCCTGCTCCCGGCGCTGAGCGGCGCTCCGGCATCATCTCGAGAACTGCTTTCCCTTGTACCCGCCGGTCGTGAGCCCCGGGCCAGTCTCTTGAGTAGCGCGGCGGCCCCCCGAAGGGAAGAGATGCCGAACACACCCTCTCCGCAAAGAGCCCGGGCTTCGTGCAGATTCTCATGGGGAACGAGAAACAGTCGGATCCCGTCCTGCAGCCCCGACGCGATTGCCGACAGCACCCCCCGTACGGGCAATACGATTCCTCTCAGGTTCAGCTCCCCCACGACCATAATCCTGCGGCGATCGGGAAAGGAGACCTGCTCCGAGGCTTTCAGAATGGCCAGAGCGATGGCCAGGTCGTAGCTGGCCCCTTCCTTCTTGATCCCCGCGGGCGAGAGGTTGACCAGGATCCTGTCGCTGGGAAAACGAAATCCGCTGTTGCGGATAGCCACCCGCACCCGGTCCCGGGCTTCTCTAACCGCGCCATCGGGCAGCCCCACCACGTCGATGCCGGGAAGGCCCCTGCGGATATCCACCTCCACCTGGATCGGGACGCCTTCGATACCCACCGGGGCTTGGCTGGCAATCACGGCAAGCATGAGTTCCCCCTACCACTTCCTTCGCAACCTTCACGAGCAACTCGAGGAGACAGATTGCGATGTCTTTAGAAAGGATAACGGGGGAAACAGATTCGTTGCTTTACTTTGTGCGCCTTGAGGAACGCCCTTTTTTGATGGCTTCTTGGACTAGACGATCGCAGGCTTCGTTGTAGTGATCTCCTGCATGTCCCTGGAGCCAGCGCCACTGAACACTCATCGCCGAGCTCAAGTTCAACAGCTGCTTCCAGAGATCCTGATTCTTCACGGGCTGTTTCGAACGGGTTTTCCAGCCGTTTTTCATCCAGTTGTGGATCCAGTCGCTGATGCCGTTCTTTACGTACTGGGAATCGGTAAACAGATCGATCCGGGCGGAAGCCAGATCCGGCCTCTTCCGTACCGCCTGGAGGGCCTCGATCACAGCCTGCAGCTCCATCCTGTTGTTCGTCGTTTCAGGGCAGAAACGGGCGTCCCGGCTTTCCCCCTGCGGTTCCAGCAGGATGTACGCCCATGCTCCCGGGCCGGGATTGCCGGAGCAGCCGCCGTCTGTGTAGATGCGGATTTGCGTCATGGGGAGGAGTTGGATCCTTCCGGCATTTCGCCGAAGGCTGCACGGCCTTCGGTCGTACGGCCATCCGGGGCACGGCCATCCGGCTGGCTGTTTGGCCCGGGGTAGCCTTTAGCCGGACGGCGCTGAAACGCACGTCCCTTGGTCGAGCTGTGTTCCGACAGACGGCTTTCCGGGGGTTGTCGATCAGCCGGAGAGTCCTGAGTCCCGACGTGATCCCGCCGGTTTCCATACCGGTCCCTGTCCGGATCCTCCCTCGGTAGAAGAATCGTAACAGTCGTCCCGAAACCAAGCTTGCTGGTTATCTCTATGGATCCGGCGTTCCTCTCCACCAGCATGCGGGTGAAGTACAGCCCGAGCCCGTCATGGGCGGACTTCGTGGAAAAGAAGGGATCGTAGATCTTCCTCAGATTGGTGGTATCGATACCCATCCCCTCATCCCGGATCTGGATGCGGTAATAGCGATTGTGCAGATCGGCCCGGATCAAAACCTCATCTTTCGGACCAATCCCCGACTCCAGGGCGTTTCCTACGACATAGCGCAACACCTGCATCAACTCATCGGGATTGCAGAACACAGCCGCGCGATGGCCCTCCTCGATTCGGATGCGGGCTGTCGAGCTGCTGCCGCCGAACTCCGCCGCCACGCTCTTCAGCAGATGGTCCATGCTCACGCAGACCGGAACACCGGTACGGGAACCCACCAGCGTGGCGAGCCTGCGCAGAAAATCCCGAATCTCCAGGTCCCCCTCCTGAGCAACGCTTATGAGCTTCTGCAGCTCCCTATGCAGCTTCCTGACCTCGTCAGCCGAGGGTTGCTCGGCGTTCTCCAGAGCCCTGAACAAATCCCGTAACTTTCTGTCCATGGCGGTTAAACTGCTCGAAATGAAGTTCACTGGATTATTCACCCGGTGGGTGATTCCCGTGACGATGCCCCTCAGTTCCCGCATGCGGTCCTTCTGAAATGAGCGCATGTTGCGCAGGTTGAGTTCATCTATCAACAGCTTCAATTCCATGTTCCGCCGCTCCAGACTCGCAGAATATTGAACAGTCCGGCGGTAGTGCGTCCTGTATACCAGCCGATCGATCAGGGAACAGAATAGCGAGCGGATCGGGATGAGAAGCACGAAGAGAATAGCCGTCACCAGGAAGCTGGCTATACGGTCAGGCACACCGTAGCTGAGGATGAACAGGTTCTTGGTGGGCTCATAGAGAACCGTGAAAAAGGCGAAGATCAGCAGAACCAGGACAACGTAGACCACGTACCGGCTCACGAAGAATTTGATGTTGAACACCCGGTGCTTCAACAGTCCGATTATGAAAAACAGGGGAACGAAACAGAGAAACAGATTGGCGAAGTTGCCCATGCTGATCCGCAGGCCCTCGGCTCCTCCGAGAATGAGCGGAAGCTGGTCCAGAAAGAAATAGGGGGGAATGGCGATGAGAAAACCCGCTATGATCCACTCCAGCTGTCGCTTTTCGTTCGCATGGGGGGTGGAGAGGTAGGAGCGGATCAACAACACCAGGTAAACCACAAAAGCAACACCATCGGAAACGTTGTTGATCTTTCCGAGGAAGCGATAGCGCACCAGCCAGAGGTCCTCACCGCTCGATACCCACGAAGAGAAGTAGACCATCCGAAACACGATAAAGGTCAGATAGAGCCCCAGAATCGCGCCCATTATGGTCCTGCGAAGTGTCTTGGTTGCTTTGGGTGAAGGAAAGTTCAGGGCGAAGAAGACCATGAACCATGAGGTTAGCTTCCCGAAGTGAATCATGAGATTCGAGAAAAAAGATTCGTAGTAGAAGGGTTTGAGGGCGGTAAAAACCAGATAGAACAGGGCGGCAAAGATAATGAGGTTCGACGCCTTGTCCTCCGGTAGATGCACAATCAGGTAGAAGGACATAAACGCCAGAGTGATACAAAACACAAGGGCGAATACCCAGTCGGGTTTGGTAAGGATGAATGCCGGGGTTATGCGGATCGTCAGAGGTTGGCTTCCATCCCGGATGATCCCGACTGTAAAAGGATGAAAGCCCCAGATGCGGGAATCCGCCTCGACCACGTCCCGGATACTGCGGATCGGATAGCCGTCTATCGAAACAATCTGATCGGTGTTCGGCTGCAGTCCCGAGGATACCGCCGGTGAGAAAGGAGTTTTCGGCGCAAAGATAACCTTGCCGTTCCGGTTGACAACCTCGGGGTAATTCACCACCAGCCCGGTATTCGGTTTGATGAGATAGCGCACAAAGTACACACCGGACACGGCGCTGAAGACCACCGCTACTGCGAGCAGCAGAAGAAAGCGTCGCTTGAATCGGATCAGGCTCTTAACGGACATGCCTTTAGTACAATTTTCTATGATACCGATGGACGGGACGACGTATCCTTAAGATCTGTCTGCCTTCAAAGGTGCCGGCGGATACGAAGAAACTCCTCAATGCCGAGTGCCCAAACCGTATAGCCTCTTCGGTTACGCAGAAATTTCCGGGACGGACGAACTGCTGGCCCAAATGGAAAATTGAGTTCAGACTGTCAGAGACGATATGTCCGGTGTCCTGGTCTGTGTACGGGATGTTGCCGATTTGAAGGACCGCTCTGAAGGACAGGAAATGCGGAAAGTGGGATCCCTCGATATCGTAGAGGTGCTTGAAAAGCATCAAACGGAAACCACAGGTCAGGGCCGGGCAGGATTTGGCGTCAAAGGGAAACAGGACGATGCCGCCGAAACTGAACCACATCCACAGCTTTCCGCCGAACTTCTTCACGAATCCCTCTATATAGGCGCGAAAGGATGAGAGAGCGACGGAAAGATTCTTGGCTCCGTAGCTCTTCTCCATCTGCTCCTTGTCGTCGAGTTCGATGAACATCATGGCGAAGGTGTACTCCCCGCCCGGTACTACGGAGGACCAGTCATTTCCGGAGAGAATGTAGGCAGCTCGCCTCTTCGAATCCGTGGAGGCCAACGCCGAAGCCAGTACCGTTGGATGTACGTTCCCGGCGTACTCGAGAACCGTCTTCAGCCTGCCCATGCCTACTCCCCTGTCCAAGGTGCCCCGGTTGAGGTAATCCACCGCGCCTTGATGAAACAGAGGGGCTACATCCTTGATTTTTCCCCCCGTATCGATGATCCCGTAGATGAAGTTCTCCTTTTTTTTGAGGCTTCTCAAGAAGCCGGCCAACTTGGTCTGCTCTATCCCGGATATGTCCAGATAGCAGAGCGTAGGCTCGACAGCGGCCTTCAGCACGGCGGGAAAATCCGCCGTGCTCAAAAAGCGAACATCATCAACCATTCCCTTGCGCCGGCGCAGCATTAATTTTTCCGGCAACTTTTTGCTGCGTGAGACGATCAGGATATTCATCGCTTCATTCCCACCTCAGCTTGTACTGGTAGAGAAGATTGTGGCGGGATACGCGCAGGGATTGGAAAAAACTATCCAGCTTGTTGCCCATATCGGAGTACACCCCCGGGGTGATCACAAGGCTGTCATTCTCGGCAAACTCGGATTCGATGACCTCGAGCCTTCTCAAGGTGTCGCTGCGAACCCGCTCGAAGTTCTCGTGAAACGGGCATGGACCGGTGTGTACGGCAAGGCGAACCTGAAGAGGTTTGGAGAAGGGGCACTGGAAAAGGTTGTACATGAACAGCTCAAGAAGCATCTCCATACCGGAAAGTACAGCTTGGACGTTCTTGTTCCCGTAGTAGAAGGCTGCGATACCCCCATCCCCCTCCCACTGCCACAGGCGTCCGTCCCGGTTCTCCACGATTGTGGAGAACAGCCGCCGCACTTCGTTGTACACCTGAACAACCAGGCGCTTGGAATACTTGCGTACCAACGCCGTGTTTCCCACCGTATCGATCCGCAAAAAGCTCAGCTCGTAGATCTGGCCTTCGATCAGCACGCCCCATCCCTTGGTCTTGCCCCGTCCCCCCGCCTCTATGAAGATACCCTGATCCTCCTTGAATCGGTATCCCAGGATCTCCAACTCCTTGACGATCTGGGGAAGCAGGCGGACGGACACCGGCCGACCCATCACTCCGCTTCGATCGACTTCGACCAGCAGTTCGGCGAAGCGATGGATATTTCCGGTTCGGGCCAGATCCGCGGTGATCTGCCGGGCGGCGTCGCCCTGGGGTATCGGGATACTGGCGGGGAAACCCGTACGCTCGTACAGATCGTATCCGCCGATGATCCGGGCAGCCAGGCGCTCCATGAGGTTGACCTCGATCGACTGGGAGAGCGCCTGGGTGATGTAGCTTTGAAGTCGGGGACTGATCTTCACGCCTCGGGTTCCTCCTCCGGTTCCAACTCCGGTATGTCCAGCACCGGCGGGATCCGTATAGGTTTTCCCTGTTCGTCGATGCAGGCCCAGGTGACCTGCGCCTCCGCTACCAGCCGGTCATCCCGATAGATAGTTTGCTGGAAGACCACCCGGACCCTTTCCTTGCGAATCGAGCGGGTTTCTATCCTCAACGTTACCCCGCTGCCGACCTGCATCCTGTAATCGATGCAGATCCTGGTTACCACGAAGCCGATCCCTCTACGGCGCAGCTCGTTGTAGGGCACGGGAAGTTTTTCGAGCAGCTCGATGCGGGCGTATTCCAGATAGTTGAGATAGGTGGCATTGTTGATGTGACCGTAGCTGTCACACTCGTAGGAACGGGTTTTCAGTTCAGAAACGTGTTTCATTCGCCTGGATTGTAGATGCTATATACTCGCCGGTCAAGCTTATTGGTTGACAGGAAAAAGGCGCGTTGGTATATTTGCGCCAGTTCAAGAATGGTTCTTGCATGGCGGCGTAGCTCAGGTGGTAGAGCAAGCGGCTCATATCCGCTGGGTCAGGGGTTCGAATCCCTTCGCCGCTATTTTTTTTGCCCATGAATAACGGCATCATCAAAGACAAGCAGTATTTTAAATTCTCCCTCTACGGATTCCTGAAGAACCTGCGTTTCTTCGATCCCTTCATCCTGCTTTTCTTCCGGGAGATGGGCCTTTCTTTTCTGCAGATCGGGACACTCTTTTCCATCCGGGAGATTGCCACCAATGTGCTCGAGGTGCCGACCGGTATTGTGGCCGACGCCTTTGGACGGCGCAGGGCCATGATCTTCTCTTTCGGAGCCTATATCGTCTCGTTTCTCCTCTTCTACTTTCTACCGACCTACTCCCTGTACGCCCTGGCCATGGTTTTCTTCGCCATGGGCGAAGCTTTCCGTACCGGAACGCACAAAGCCATGATCATGAGTTATCTGCAGCAGACCGGACAGAAGCAACAGAAAGTCGCCTACTACGGCTACACCAGGGCCTGGTCGGAGAGGGGAGCCGCCCTTTCTTCCCTGATCGCCGCGGCTCTGGTGCTGTACAGCGGCAGCTACCGCATCATTTTCCTCGGCTCCGTGGTCCCCTACGTCGCCGGATTGGCTCTGATGGTCTCCTATCCGCAGGAGCTCGACGGGTTGAAACCGAAAAGGCAATCCGTTCATTTCTTGAAAGCCGCAGGACAGCAGATCGTCGCTACAATCAAGGGCTTCATCGATATTTTCAGACATCCCGGGTTTCTGCGTACGCTGTTCAACTCTGCATCCTTCGACGCGGTGTTCAAGACGGTGAAGGACTACATCCAGCCGGTGCTCCAAACGCTATCCCTTGCGCTCCCGATCCTGGTTTCTCTGTCGGGGGATCGCCGGGTGGCTATCCTCACGGGTACCATCTATTTCATTCTCTATCTTATCTCCGCCTTCGCCTCCAGCCGCGCGGGGACTATCGAGAAGCACATCCCCTCGCTGGCCCGTTCAGTCAATCTCACCTATCTGATCGGCGGAATCCTCGTCCTGGCCACCGGAACCCTCCTGTTCACTTCCTCGAGAATCCCCGCTGTCGCGCTGTTTATCCTGCTCTACGCTCTGATGAATCTGCGGCGGCCTCTGACCGTGGGTTTCGTCAGCGAGCAGATCTCCGAGGGCGTGATGGCTTCGGGTCTTTCCGGCGAATCCCAGGTCAAGACGATCCTGGTGGCGCTGCTCGCGCCCCTGGTCGGATTCATGGCCGACACTGTGGGGATAGCAGTCGCCCTGGGTTCGATGGGACTTCTTCTGCTGATCGTGTTTCCTCTGCTTCGTGTGCGCTCGGCCCCTCGCACAGAGACACAGACTCAGTAGATCAGACAGATCTGCAGGTCGCAGACATTGGTGTTGGTCGGACCCGTTTTCAGCAACCCCCCGACCGCTTCGTAAAAATGGTACGAATCATTGCGAGCGAGGTAGCCCGGGATCGACATTTGTTGCTTCCGGGCCCGTTCGAGGATATCCGCGGAGGCAAAGGCGCCGGCCGCATCGGTGGGTCCGTCGTTTCCGTCTGTAGCTGCAGACAGGAAGTACAGGCCTTTGACTGCAGCCGCGCCGGCGGCGCCGATCTCCTGTAAAAAGGAGAGGGCCAGCTCCTGGTTGCGACCGCCCAGCCCCTCTCCCCGCAGGGTGACCGTGGTTTCCCCCCCGCACAGAAGGCAGGCCGGTTTTTTTGTCATCAGGCCTTTTGCACTTGTATCCAGAGCGATGGCGGCCAGCACTCTGGCCACCTCCCGGGCCTCTCCCACTACCCGGGAGGACAACACGACCGGGGCGTATCCCAGCTGATCCGCCTTTGCGGCTGCGGCGCTGAGGGCCGTGTAGTTGGTTCCGAGAAGAACGTTGGACACGGAAGCGAACACCGGATCCCCCGGTTTGGGAGTCTCCGGGAACTCTCCGGCGGCTCCCCGGCGAAGCAGATCCACGACTGCGGCGGGCAGCTTCTCCTCGATCCCGTAGTTCTCCACGATCGCCAGAGCCTGGGCGAAGGTGGTCTCATCAGCCACAGTCAGCCCGGAGGCGATCGTATCCAGGCGATCTCCCACCACATCGGAGAGGATCAGATTCAACGATCTGGCCGGATACAGCAGCTCGGCCAACCGTCCCCCCTTCAGAGCGGAGATATGCTTGCGGATGCAGTTAAACTCCTGAATCGTGGCCCCGCAAGCCAACAGCACCTGGGTGGCTGTGCGCTTGTCCTGCAGGGAGAGGGAAAGGGTCCCGGAAGCGCCCTTTGCCTGAAAGGGCGCCGGCAGGATGGCCGAGCCGCCTCCGGATATGAGGTTCACCACCAGAGTCTTCTCGTCCGCCCGGCGAGCCAAGGCCGCCACCGCTTCCGCCCCCCGCACCCCCTGCTCATCCGGGACCGGATGGCCCGCCTCGATCAACCGGATCCGCTTCAACTCTTCGGTGTGCCCGTACTTGACAACGACCACCCCTTCGTGGATCCGCTCTCCCAGAACCTGCTCCAGGCCCGCGGCCATGGCCGCGGAAGCCTTGCCTGCTCCCAAAACCAGGATCCGCTCGAACTGCCCGAGGTCGATTGTGAGAGAGGCGGATTCCGATTGTACGTTGAGTTTGCTACCTTCCAGACGAAGACCGGCGGATATCAACGCCCCGGGATTGACCCGCTCGACCCCGGCACGAAAGATGCTCTCCAGATCTCTGCACGCTTGCTTCGGCTCCGGCACACTTCACTCCTGGCGTCAGGACCGGGTTTCAACGGTTTCGGCTCCGATTATCAGGCTCACGATTTCATCGGGACTGGTTTTTTTAGTGATCCGCTCACCAACTTTTTGCCCCCGACGCATCACGACCAATCGATCCGAAACCGAAAATACGTCGTGGAGCTGGTGGGTGATGATAATCACACCGATCCCCTGATCTTTGAGCCGATTCACCAGTTTCAGCACCTTATCCTGCTCGGCCACGGCCAGCCCGGCCGTCGGTTCATCCATGATCAGCACCCGCGCATCCCAGTAGATCGAGCGGGATATGGCCACGGCCTGTCTCTGGCCCCCGGATAGCACTCGGATGATGTTTCGCAGAGACGGGATTTCGATTTCTAGACTCTTGAGAACTTTCCGGGATTCGTTATGCATGAACTCATGATCCAGCACGTTGATCACACCGAGGAATTTCTTCAATTTCTCCCTGCCCAGAAATATGTTCGAATACACGTTGAGGTTCTCGGCCAGGGCAAGATCCTGATAGATCGTCTCGATCCCCAACTTCAGGGCATCCATGGGTGTATTGATCTTGGCATATTTGCCCATGAACAGTATCTCCCCTGCATCCGGTCGATGAACACCTGAGATAACCTTGATCAGGGTGGATTTTCCCGCTCCATTGTCGCCGACGATGCCAAGCACCTCACCGGCATTCACTCCGACGCTTACATCGTTCACCGCCACCAGCCCGCCGAATCGCTTGGTGATATTCTTCACTTCCAAAAGAAATCCCACTCTAATCCTCCTTGTGCACCAGCTCCGGAGAGAACTGGTCGATCAATACGGCAACGATGAGGATAACCCCCACAGCAATGTATTTGTCAAAAGTCGAAACCCCTAGAACCCTCAAACCGGTCTCGAGGGTTGCAAGGATGAAACATCCCAGTACGGTTCTGCCTACCGTACCTTTTCCTCCGTACAGGCTTGCCCCCCCTATCACCACGGCAACGATTGAGTCCAGCAGAAAGGGAGCGCCGGCATCTCCCTTGCCGGTAACATACTTCAAAACGTAGATGGTACCGGCCAGGGTGGCCAGAAACGAAGACAACATATAGATGCGAACCAGATGCTTCTTGACGTTGATCCCCGCCTTTTTCGCTGCGTCTATATTGCCGCCGATTGCATAGGTGTGCTGGCCGAATTTTGTTCGCTTGAGAATGAAGGCGACGATCAGGATGACGACAAAGGTGATTACAACAACATTCGGTACAATTTCGAGGACTCTCACTCCCCTCTGGACCACGGGTCTCTGAAACAGCGAAGCTGCTTTGCCCGGCACGATATAGAGGAAAAAGCCGTTGCCGATGGTATTGGCCAGATGGGGGATGTCCTTTGCCCACACTCCACCCAGCAGCAGCTCGGAAACCCCGTGGCTGATTCCGAACATGGCAAAAGTGGCGATGAAGGGCGGGACATCGAGACGCGCGACCAATGTGCCGTTGATGAATCCCGGTATTAGACCAACCACCAGAGTGATTCCCAGACCAAGTGCAACGCTTGCTGCCGGTCCCATTCCAATACTGACGAAGGCGGCTACCAGCTTGGCCCCCAGGACCGCGGCAAAACCCATCACGAAACCGACGGAAAGATCGATTCCCCCGGTGATGATCACGAAGGTCTCGGCGGTGCCAAGGAGAAAGATCGGGGTTCCGAAAAAAAGAATATTCTGTAGTACCCGGACGCTGAAGAAACCTCTTGCCATCACGGCGAAGAAGATGATCTCCAGCACGAGAAACAGGTACGCCCAGTACGTCCCGAACAGGGCGTATCGTTTGTGTCTTCTCGTATTGACCAGATCCGCAGCCTCGGCCATATACCAAACCTTTCAGATTAAAATAGATCGGGGAACAGATGATCGATGACCACTGCAACGATCAGAATGACACCGACCGCGATGAATCTGTAGAACGGTTCGA
>Ga0272441_10014886_pt1 | contig 10953 bp, 3 predicted proteins | sample SSMProp6N_FD_193582 | JGI IMG/M metagenome (GOLD analysis project Ga0272441, IMG submission 193582) | Marine sediment archaeal communities from Little Sippewissett salt marsh, Falmouth, MA, United States - SSM-Prop-6N | ecosystem: Environmental > Aquatic > Marine > Wetlands > Sediment ...
TATCAACCTGACTTCAGACCGAGTGCGGAAAGCGCTCTCGATCCTGGATGGAATCCAACAGGGGCAGCCGCTGGGTGCCCTGCTTGGTTTCCGGTTCGAACGAGCGCTGCGGGATGCTGAAACCCGGCTGGAGCAGTACATTCACGATTTCAGGGACAGCTTCCCGCTTGTGGCATACAAACTGACAGCCCCACAGGATGAAACCTCCGCTCAGCCTGCTTCCGCTGAAGCTGTCGCCGCCCGGAATGTAGTCGACGGAGCTGCGCTGATCCGGGATTACCACGGTGAGGAAGGAACAACCAGCCGGGTGCGAAGGATTCTCGATTCCTGTCCGCCAGGAGACAGGGAGCAGATCGAAAAGATCCTGTCGGGCCTGTCAGACACGATGGATGCCGTGGCGGATAACCTGCTGCATGAAAGTGTCTATCAAGCAGTACAGGGCAACTTCGAACATGCCGGAGCAGTCCTTCAAGCAGGTTCAGGGAACCTGCCGGTACCGGAACTTGAATCGGTGAAAACGGGAATACCCTATCGTTCCATGCACTGCCGGACGGGCATGCTGTTTGAGAAACGGCTGCGGGACAGTGTGGGAACAGATCGGCCGGTTTTTCCACGCGAAGCAGCCGAGCCGCGTGTTGCTGCCTGGTTCAATGCTGTGCTGGGACCTCTGGAGGATATCGGCACCGGCTTTGAATTCCGGGAAGAAGAGATCGATCCGGACATTCTCTCCCTGGTTAATGTGAACACGGCTGACGCTGCCGGACTCAAGAAAGTTGATGGAATTGGACCTGTTCTGGCTGAAAGCATCGTCCGGGAACGAACGAGTGAGCGAGGCGGGTTCAACCAGATCGCCGATCTGCTGCGGGTCAGCGGCATCGGAGAATCGAATCTGGAAAAGTTGAGACCTCTGGTCACCACCGGGTACAGGGAGCGGGTGAATATCAATACTGCGGGGGTGAAAAAAATCTGTGCATTCACAGGGATCTCCGAAAAAGCGGCGAAGGAGATCGTTGAAGCACGCGAAAGCGGGCCATTCGCCGTCATTGATGATCTGCTGCGCTGCGGCATTGATGAGGATGTCGTAGCGGCTGTACGGCCGAAAGCAACCACCGGGAATACCAATCTCTCACTCGATCGATGCGGCATATCAAGGGTCGATTTCCTCTATCTGGCCCAGCACCCCCTTGAAGGGGAGGAAACGGAGATCGAGCAGCGTCTGGCAAGGTTTGTAAGGGATGACTGCAGCCTGCCGGCAGGGCAGCGGGTGGTGATCCACGCAGATCGCAAGGGGGTATGCACGAATTCACTGGCCGATGCCGTCGAACTTTGCCGCAGTGTGCTGGACATGCTGAGCGGTGGAAAACCCATGTCGCCGGATTCGGTGAGCCATGCCGGCGAAACTGCACCGGCGGGTTACACAACGGATGATGTGGAGAGGCTGACAGCTCGAGTGGGCGCTGCGCAGGGCTGGCTTGATACCCTGATTGAAAAGTTCGATGATGTCGAAAATACATGCACTGTGAGGCTGCATCTGACAGGGGAATGCGATGCGCGACTGCCGGCCGGCACGGAAGTACGCCACCGAAGAACGAATACTCTGTGGGCGCTGGAAAAGCAGGCTGTGAACGGATCCGAAGGCACAACAGAGGTAACGGCAGTTTCAACCGGCATGGGTGTGCCGGAAGCAATCCAGCCGTCACCCGACTGGGAATTTGTCGATGAAGAAGTGCTGGAGAAGTGGAAGTATGTCCACTCTGTTGCTGAACCTGTGGTGAGAAACCCCGGGGTGGCCATTTTGCTAGAAAAGGCTTCCAGGTTCGGTGTGCCGGGCGCCTTTCCGCCTGCTGCCGATGATCCTGATCTTCTTGCCCGCTTCCACAGCACACGGACAGAACTTTTACGACGGCAGAAAGCCTCCAGCCGGATTTTGCAGAATCCGGCTGAGAATACTAAGGGTTCCAGCAGCAGCCTGATCGGCAAGCTTTGCAGCGCTGCGAAGGAAATTTTCGGAAAAAGTTACATCATCCTTCCAACCTTCAAACCGGGCCAACCCGAAGCGCTTTCCAGTGCGTTCGGGCAGGACATCCTTAATGGGCTTGGAGAAGAACGTCTGCGCCTGTGGCTGCAGCAAATGGCGGAAGTGCGGGAGCCGCTCCGGATTTTCGAGACGGCTTTGATGATGATCGAAGCCTGGGCGCAGATCCGTGCGCCGGTCACGCTGCACGTCGCCCAGCTCCCCTATACCGAAGGACGTCGCTGGCTCGGGCTCAGCATCGAGGAGGGGGCGGAAGCTGCCCCCGAACCATCGTGGGTTCGCAGCCCGCTTTCGGTTGTGGTTGCCCATAACGGTGCATTCCCTGATCTCTCCGCTGCGCCGGAAATTGCCGGGATTGTTATTGATGACATGATTGAGCGGATACCGGATCCGGAAGTGGTAACCAGCCTTGCATATCAGTACGATGCACCCGGGGCACAAGCACCCCAGGCACTGCTTCTGGCTGTCGCCGGCAAGATGGAGAGTCTCAAGGAGTATGAGAACCCACTTCTCTGGACCGAGGATGAACTGACAGACATTGTCAACGATACCATAGACCTTGCGAAGGTGCGGGCTGTGGATATTGATGCCCTTGCAAAAACCCCTTACCAGCCGGAAGGATATCCTGTCGGCAGTATTCTGCCTGGGATCTTCCTGCCTGTGAATCCTGATTCGGCCGATTGGACAGAAGCACTTGCTGCAAGAGGAATCAGGGAGTGGATCGAGGAGCTCGAAGAAACGCCTGAAGGATGTGTGGAGGGGATTCTGGATTATCCTCTGCTGGTAGATCCGGAGGGGCAGCAGTGGTCGCTGCTGCCGGATGAAGAATGGGATATGCAAACATACGCCTGCGGCATAGAAGATCCTGTCCTTTACGGCGCCGGTGTCAGGGTCAGGGGCAGGGTGGGGGCTGCCTCAAAGAGGATCTTTGTGATCGATTACGAGATCCTGCAATTCCCCGACCAGGAGCAGTTTGACGAAATCCAGTTAACAGGGAAAGTGAATCGGACCGGCACAGATGAACCATGGCTGGAGCTTTTATCCAATTCGCAGGTGTACAGCCTGCGGGGAGGAAAAGCTGTCGAAGCCGGAAACCTGCCTGATGTGTTCTCGATGAAGGTTGAAGTCATTATCGACGGACAGCGTTCCGAGTTCACCATATCACCCACGGTGGCGGTTCGGGTGCGGGGCTATAAGCATCATGGATCCAACAAGGTATGGATCGCCCGCTGCGATTGTATCGGGATTGGTAATCTCAAAATACCTCTTTTGCCTGATCTGCCGATCAATGTGGTCTTTCGCTACGGGACCCTTATTCATGGATTCGAGGGATATTCGCTGTGTGAGGAAGACGAAACTTGCACCCATCTGGAGGGGAATGTGGATGGAATGGATGAACTGGTTGATTCCAGGATCTGGATCTGTGAAAAGTCCAGGCTCCGTTTCTCGACTTCCCGGGGAGGCGGAGATTCGAGTGGGATAAGCATTTCAGGCAGTTCCACATCCACCACCCCCGGAGCAGGTGCCGGCTACGAAGTATCGAACTTCGGCCTGCTTCGCCCGGCCGGTTCGATGATTGATTGTGGAGATACGGATTAATTGATCATGGATATAGACCGAATCCCCGACCTGTTTAAAGAGAACTTCGCTGCCTGGCTGCGAATTGAGCCGCGCTGCCGGCAGGATGATTTTGCGACCGGCCTGCAGGCGCGCACCGCCGATCCTTTGTGGATGCTCACAAGGCAGTGGCAGACAGGTGAGTTCTCCGGAGAAGATGCCGGCTCGCCGATAAAGGTATCCCTCAAGTACTCTGTACAGGATGTGGACTATATCAAGCTGGGAGGTCAGCCTTCAACCGTTCTGCCGCAGGATGTGCCGCTGGAAACTCTTGTAGAGCAGGAGCAGGAAAAGATCGACTTCCGTGAACGGGTCCGCATCGGCCAGGAGTTCGAGCGAAGACTCCGGGCCGCATGGAGCGCTGTCGGAAGAAACGATGCCGAAATGCTGATTGGTGAACTGCGTGCTCTTGAAGGTGTCGGCTTCCCGTCTGCGATGGATATTCCTCCGGAAGAGCTGGACCGGGAGACACAGCGTTTTATCCGTTTCATGCGGGGACGTGTTGTTGACGGATTGGCTGTGCTCTCCGGACTCGAAAGCGTTTCCCAGGAAATGACAGCGATTTGTGAGGATGTACAGCGCTGGTATGCAAGGGTTATCCATCGCCCGTCTGGGAAGTATTCAGCTGCATGGCAGCCGGAAAAACTAGACTACCGTTTTGAGGTTGCCGGAGGTGATTCCTCAGCGCCGCCATATGGGGAAAACACACAGTTGATTGCGCCGGAGTACCGCAGCGGCGAGCTTGACTGGTACACTTTTTCTGCCGGACCTGAGGGCGCGGCGGGTTCCTGGGTTCCTGCCCGGGATTCTCACCAGAATCCAGCAGTCACGACTCCGACAAGGATAGCGATCACGGGCACCTCGCCGCGCTGGTGGGCGTTCGAGGATGGGCAGACAGCATTCGGTGCCATGGAAGTCTCGAAACCGGACCTGTTGAAACTGATTTTGATGGAATTTGTGTTGATATATGGCGACGACTGGTTTTCCGTCCCCGCATCTGTTCCGACAGGAAACCTGGCACGTGTGGATGAGCTGAAAGTTTGGAATGTGTTTGGAGAGAGCACCACGATAAATCCCGCACGTGTTGTGTATCCTCCGGATGTGGAGTGGGATGAGGAGAGCAGTCCAGACTTTCGGCCCGGTGCTCTGCCTGAAAAAGCCCGCTTCGACCTGTTCACGATCTCAGGTATTGACCGCGGGCAGGCATCTCTCGATGTACGTGTGCCGCTGCCGTCTGTGCTGCCGATGGCGGCAGGATCGGGAGGTGCTGCGGGTGCTGTACCGGGACGTCGTTCCATCCCGTCTGAAAGTACGCCCCGGCTTATTCGTGAGGGCAGCGCTTCCCGGTCGACATCCGGGCTGCGGGAGTATGCCGCGCCGCAGCTGATGCAGCCGGGGTTGAGTGTGCCGCGTCCGATCCTGTTCATCCCGCCCTCGGCCGGGTACCGGCAGGAATCCGTCCCGCTTGACGAGGTCCGCTTCCTGCGGGATGAAGGCGCAAACATGATCTGGGCTGTGGAGCATGCCGTGGCCAACGGGCTGGGCAAGCCTGTTTCCGGTTTCGATGCCCAGCTGGAGCGTAATCAACGCCGGGCGGAACAGCTGGTGAAGCTGCTTTTCCGGCTGGAACGTCTGCAGGTGTACGGCGAGTGGAACGAGCAGGAGGAACAGGTGCTGGATAAAGCAGTGTCTGACCTGCACGGCCATATCGCGGCACTGTCGCCCTATGCCCGGCCTGCAGCGGGGCAGAGCGAAGTGCCGAAATACAGGCTGGCATCGTATGTGCCTGAGAACTGGATTCCCTATGTCCCGGCGGCATCCGGGGCGGGGAAGGCAGGCGGCTTCACCGATATCCACTTCCGCAGGGCAAAGATGCTGCGCAGCAGCGATCACAGCAGGCTGGATGGGGAAGTGCCAGTCACCCTGGTCCAGCTTCTTGATCTGCAGCGAAGGCTGGAGGGAGATCCCTCGATCAGCGCAGAGGATATCCTTTCCAACCTGCTGTTCTTCCTGGTAGAGCAAGGAGCACATCCTTACTCTCCGGACGACGGCATTCCCTCGCTGTCACGCCTTCTGGCGCTGGATGAGTATGCGCTGATGTCTTTCCATGAGGAGACGGTGCCGCGGGCGGGGCTATGGGTGCAGCTGACGCGCCAGCGGGTGCGCTGGACCGACGGCAGCACCCATGTCTGGCTGGGCAGGAAGGTGCGGGTCGGCAGGGGCGAGGGCAGCAGCGGATTGAGGTTTGACACGGTTTCTGGAGGCAAATGAATCCTTCATTGTTTCTGTGAATCAAAGGACGAAAGCCGAATGGCAGAATTAACCCTGATAGCCCCAAATAATAATGCAGTTCTGGTCAGCCACCGGAAGTTGAAAGGTATTATTGGACCGAAACCGCCAGATGGATATTTAAATATTTTGATGTTGGGAGATGGATACCCGCGCTCAAAGTTCAGAAAATTTGTGAAGGATCGTGCTGAGATCGTTAGTAAGTTTTACAGTGTCACCCCATTTAATGCACTCTTGAAGGGGATCAACATATTCAGTCGCTTTGAGCCTTCCAATCATGAAGGTATTCCTGTGGGCACCAGCGAAGATACAAAATTCAAACTGAGAAGAAAAAGCACTGATGAAAGAACTATGACTCTGGACGAACAGATTCTCTTTGATTATGTCGCATCCCTTTCTTTCAATAATCCGGACCTTGGAATATCCATCAATGGAGGTGAAACCTGGCTGACACCAGGGAATAAGAGCTTTGGTATGATCTGTGTCTTCGGTCGCTGTTCCCTGTATTCTGGTTCTAAGAATGGACCTGAGGATGTGTCCAGGGATACATCCTGTCCGGGTGGAAAAATCGCGTATTCCTGTGTAGGTCAGCCGAAAAGGAAAGAGCTTGGCTATGTAGCGATACACGAAATAGGGCATCTATTCGGATTGGCTGATGAATATGAGGATGATGAATCAAACAAGATCGATGCTAGCGGCATCTGTCAGAATCCGGAGAAACTATATTACCCGGGCGGATCACCGGATCCCGCAATGAGCAATCCCTCCTACGAAGTATCACCTATTCAACCCAATGTTGTCCGGCGTTGGGAGCTGTTCCCGGAGGATCAGCGAGATTCAGATAACATTAGGGAGTGCCTGGAACCCGATACATTGTCAGAGCCACCTCCTGAATTCAAATGGCGCCCCTTGATGTCACCTGACGACATAGAGCAATTTGGAAACCGGATCTATCCTCATCCTTCATGGACAGATCCGGATTTCAATGAATGTAAGAGTAATAGCGTAAGTTACATTGGATTAGGTACCTGGGGAGAAGTTATTCCTTGCGAAGGGGCTAATCATTACCGCCGCGGAATCTACCGTTCCACACATACATGCATCATGCGTACAGTTAAGCCGTGGGAAGACCCGGATGGTTATCCTGTCGAACCACAATTCTGCAAGATCTGTTACTGGACGATTCGAAATAAAATTGATCCCACGGATCACTTTCAGTTGGGTAAGGGTCCATGGACTGATGAATCAGAAGACTCTTCGGGGGATGGACCATGAGTGATAAGGGAACCCTGGAAGAATTCTTTGATTTTCTCCTGGGCTGTTTCAGCTGGCTGGAAGCTGCTTTCCTGGATGTTGATAACTTTGCCATCTTTTTTCAGAATCTTGGTTGGTATATTGATCCAGAATCTTTTAACCTGGATGACTTCAAGGCTGTTTTTTCTTTTATCGATCCTTTGTTGAATTCGATCGAATCCCTGGGTGAAGGAACGAGTACACTGATCTCTGCAGAGGGGGATGAAAAGTGGTCAATCCTGGCAGAAATGGCTTCAGAGGTACAGAGTATTATCCAGGAGCTGGATGGTTTTAATGTTTCATTGAGCCCGGCTGAGCTGCCGTCTCCTTTGAATGACCAGCATTTCATCGATTATCTTGCTGACTTTCCCCTGATTCTGCTGAATTATCTCATTGCAACCGAACTCGAGTACAACCACCCACGGCTTACATCCACGCTTATGCTCATTGGTGTGCTGGCAGTGGAAGAGGTGGAATTCGATCCTCCTCAACCCCTTCGAATTGACTACACATCCAAACGATTCAATTGGGAAAAGATCGGTGAGTTCTTTATTGATCCGAAAACAGTCGTCGATGGGTTATATAACTGGAATGTGCCGGGCCAAGCGTTTGAAGCTGACAGCCTGCTGGTAAATCTCGAGAGATTTCTGATTGCCAATAATATAGTTGCCGGGAGATATCTCCCGGATGAAGCATTCCGGACAAAATACTTCCCTGATGGACCAGCCCTCGGAAGTATCCCGAAATGGCTGCGAATTCCGCTGTACGAAGGCTACAATACCGAAGCAGGGGCATTTCTTACATTTGGTTTATCATTGTATCCGATTGCAGCGGATGATCTTGCGAAACCTTCCGCAGGTCTGTACTTCGGTCCTTTTGCAGATGGAAATATCGATGCTGATATCGCTTTAAGTGATACGGTTACACTTTCTTTTGAAGGAGATTTTCAGAGTGCACATGGGGTCGGTATTGAAATTCGCCCCAATTCGATACAACCTGTTGCTGATTTTATAAATGATTTAACCCTTCAAGCATCCGCAGGGATTATGGGCAGCTGGCCAGATACCTTATCAGTCTTCGACGTGGCCGAGTATGCTCGGATCTCACTTTCATCCCTTGGTTTTCTCATCGATATGCAGGTGGAATCCCCTGAAGATTCCGAGATCTCATTAGAAGCTGAACTGGGGGGAGGGCAGTTGATTATTGCGGCCCCATCTGCGGACAGTTTTCTGGCAGAAGTATTACCTCCAGATGAAATATCAACGGAGCTTGATTTCACCATTGGTTGGTCTTCAAAAGAAGGGATTTACTTCGGGGGAAGCGCTGCATTGGAGGTAACCATTCCGCTTCATCTTATACTTGGGCCGATTAACCTGGATTCCCTCTATTTGCAGCTTAGTGCTGCTGAAGAGGGTTTGGAGGTTGCAGCAGGAGTGACTCTGGGGGCAGAATTGGGGCCGCTGACCGCCACAATTGATCGAATAGGAGTAAAGGGGAACCTTCTCTTTCCCAGATCAGGCAGTGATGGTGATGCATTCAGAATGGACTTTTCTCTTCTCCTCCCCACCGGCGTCGGCTTTGGAATGGATGCCTCGTGGGTGAGCGGCGGGGGGTTCCTGGATTGTGATCATGAAAAGGGGCTGTATTCGGGCGCGCTGGCAATCGAGGTGGGCGAGATCGGTGTCACCGCTATCGGGTTGATCACCACCAAACTGCCGGACGGCTCGGATGGTTTCTCGATGCTGGTCAGTATCTGTGTCACCTTCGAGCCGGCGATCCAGCTCTACATGGGTTTTACCCTGGCCGGCGTAGGCGGCCTTATCGGTGTCAACCGCTCCATGAAGGTGGATGTGCTCCGTGAAGGGCTCAAGAAGGGAACACTTGATTCGATCCTCTTCCCTGATCCGTCCTCTGTGATCGCCAATGTCAATCAGATCATCAGTGACATGAAGTCGGTCTTTCCGGCAGAGGAAGGGCGCTTCGTGATCGGGCCGATGATCACCCTCGGCTGGGGCACACCAACTATCATCACCGGCGAGATCGGTGTTTTCATCGCCGTCCCCGAACCTGTACGGATCGCTTTGATCGGCCAGGTGGAAATGGCCATGCCGGATTCTGAACATGAAATCGTCGGGATCCATGTCGACATCCTCGGGGTGGTTGATTTCGAAAAGAAGGAGCTTTCACTGCAGGCAGCGATCTCCGGGTCGAGCCTCAAGGGATTTGAGCTTGAAGGAGACTGTGCTTTCTTCCTGCGCTGGGGTTCGGACCAGGAGTTCGCGCTGTCCATCGGCGGGTTCCATCCCAGCTTCACACCGCCGGCTCCGGCTATCATCTTCAACGATCTGCGGCGCCTTGGTGCCAATATCCAGTACGGCCCGGCGGTGGAGCTGCAGTGCCAGGGGTATCTGGCACTGACACCCAATTCCCTGCAGTTCGGCTCGCGCGTGGGTGTATTCATAGGCATCTCTGAGATCAATGCAGGTATCACCGGATTTCTCGGCTTCGACGGTATGATCATTTTCTCCCCCTTTGCGTTTGAAGTTGGATTGAACGGCGGAGTGACGATCAGCGTGGGCGACTTCAACTTCGCCGATATCAGGATCAGCTGTACTTTTTCAGGCCCGGAGCCCTGGAATATAACCGGTACAGCCACAGTTTCCGTTCTCTTCCTTGATCTCGATTGCGGGTTTGATATCCTCTGGGGCACATCGGATCCCGTGACCCTGGAAACGGTGAAACTCTGGCCGAAGCTGGAGGCAACGCTCGAGCGTGCAGAAAGCTGGGGCAGCCGTCTGCCGGATGGCGCTTCAGCGGTCGTGGCGCTGCGGCCGATGGTTTTTGACCCGTCTGTTTCGGATAACGGGGGAACCCCTGAGACGGGATCGATCCTCGTGCATCCCGGGAGTTTGTTCGAAATCCGTCAGAATGTCGCTCCGACGGATCTGAAGCTCGATAAAATCGGCAATGCACCCATCGAGGACTACAATCGTTTTAAAATCACCGGAATCAGTACAGCTGGCGGTGATCTTGGCGTTGAAAGTATCGATGAATACTTTGCGCGCGGCCAGTATGTGAATCTCACCAACCAGCAGAAACTGTCCAGCCCTTCCTTTGAGAAGCTGCCGGGTGGTGTGCGGACCGAGACCTCGAATCAGGTTTTGTTCGCTGACGAGATCGAGAGTACATCACTCGGGTATGAATCAATCCTGATCCAATCCGATCAAAGAAGGAAAAAAGCAGCCAATCCGGCAGCAGCCAGTCTGGACTGGTCTGCAAGAGGCCGGGGACAGACTTCCGGAAATGCGGTGCGTCGCGGAGCTCTGCACAATTCGGGTTCAACGAAGTTCGCGGTGAACAGCAGCTTGGTCGGCGCAGTGGAAGAGCAGTATGTGGTTGTAAATGCAGAGACCCTGATCCCGGTTGAACTTGATGCAGAGGTTGATGTCCCACCTGCTGGCATGACACGTACCCAGGCGGAGCAGGTACTTGCGCAGCAGGAGGATCTGCACCCTGAACAGTCCGGCAAGTATGCAGTTGTAGCGGAGTATGAAGCAGGTGAGGATCCCCCTCTGCACATGGAACTACACCAAATTGTCGAAGGCCCTGCAGTTCTGGGTACTGTTGGGCCCTGGGAGCCGTTGTGATGGACACTTATTACCATTTTCTCTCCTATGGACGACAGGGACTGGCGGCTGCCATCGATACGCAGCTTGATA
>Ga0272441_10014887_pt1 | contig 10953 bp, 15 predicted proteins | sample SSMProp6N_FD_193582 | JGI IMG/M metagenome (GOLD analysis project Ga0272441, IMG submission 193582) | Marine sediment archaeal communities from Little Sippewissett salt marsh, Falmouth, MA, United States - SSM-Prop-6N | ecosystem: Environmental > Aquatic > Marine > Wetlands > Sediment ...
CAACGGAATCTTCGGAGGCGGAAACCCAGGCGGAGGCGACCCCATACTAGCAGGAGTATTCCTTTTCATAATACTATTCATACTAACCGCAATATGGGGACTCGGGATGATGATAGGAAGCGCAGTGATAATACCCATAACATTCTCAGTATTCCAATTCATACCAGGACTCAAAATAATAGTAGCAATAATATGTGGTCTAGTGTTTGGAATAGCATTACACAAACTGGTGAGGCGATAATGAGCTTAATAATAGACACAGAAATACCACCAGTATTCAACGGGATAATACAAATCATACATGAAAAAGAAGAAGTAATAACAAAAAAAGAACTAGAAAAAGCGCTCATCAACCTACGCATAAGCAAAGAACAAGCGAAAGAAATCATAAAATGGATGCACGACAAAGGACTAATAACAAGAGTAGAAGGACGCAAAACATACTACATGATACCATAATGACTACCTTTTAAATAAATCGTAAAACATAACTATTAAGCGTTGCAACTAAGGTGACACTCTGCTTTGCACACCTGAAACAATTAAAGCAGAAGTAACTTAATAAGGAGGATTACCAAACATGCTTACTGAATCAAAAAGGTTTGGTGGACAAATCACCAAACAGTTTATAGGAATCATGGTCGTAATCATAATTGGAGTTGCAGTCGTAATTCCTGTTGTGCAAAACATCACTGAATCCGCAGGTCTTACTGGAACAACCGCAACCTTAGTAAATCTATTACCACTGTTCATTGCTATCGCATTGATACTTGTGGTAGTCGGACTCTACTAAGCGGGTATGTCCGCAGGCAAGTACGTTTCAAGGGATGACGCTTAACCGCGTCATTTCCTTTTTGACCTGAACAATTTTATTTTTTTAAAAATTGAGGAGAATGGATATGGCTAGGAAAAAATATTACTACAAAAAGGTAGGGCGAAAAAGAGTACGTTGTAAAATGCCTAAGAAAAAAAGATAAAAGTTCTGTCCTCAACTTTAAATATTAAAATGAGGATTACATAGTATGCAAGAGATTGTACTCATCATAATGCTTTTTATTTTTCTTATAATGTTTATAGCTAATCTATATCTTGATAATCCTATTTTTGGTATCATCTGCGGGTTTTGGCTTATCATTATCGGAGGCGCGATACTTGTAGATGGGGTACAGCTTCAAAGCGGTGTGAACATTACAGAAGCAGGTAGTACAACAAGCGTTGTATATGAATACAGCGACCTTGTGTTACCTTTTAGTAGTACGTCTATTGTCTTCGGTATATTTCTTATTGGACTTAGTATTTATATTGTTTTTAAAAACGCGATAGAAATCGCATAAACTTAAATATTATATATACCATATAGTTTTTTTGTGACTGATAAAGAAAACGAGTTACTAAAAGAAAAAATAAGATTTCTTGAACAAGAACTAGAGATACGTGAAAAGAAAGAAGTTTCTCTTGATGAATATTTACGTGAGATGAAAATATATAGTGACATGCCACGTGACCAGTTTGCTCATCAGTATAAACTACTTTATCATCCCGCGCAGGAAGTAACTGAGAAATCTAAACGTGCTGACCTTTTTAACCCTGATGTACTTCTTGGTAACATTAAAGATAGTAAGACGCTTTATTTTTTACAACGTGATTTTTCAATACTGCATCGTATTTATGATATGGGTTTACGTAGCGCAGGGGTTATGGATTTGTTCAACAATCTTTATTACAGTTGGGTGGGTCAGATAAAACTAACAGGTGCGCTTGGTGGAAATGAAAGATGGTTGCAGAGTTTCCTTGAACCAATACAACCAGGATTTGAAAGTTTCAGTTTCTCCAAGAAAGAACGTGAGCAGAAAGATAAAAAAAAGACTTTGCAGGATTACTTGAAACCTATACGTGATAGGAGAAATATTTATGACTGATTTTGATAGTTATTTTAAAAAAACAAAAATAAAACCAGAAGAATATGATGACGTAAATAAAAAACTTAAAGAGATGGAAGAAGAAGATAAGCGTAAAAAAAGCGAAATGGATGCGCCTACTAGGTCGCTAGACGACCTGAAAAAACCTGAAGTTGAAGACAACCCTGAACTTGACGAAAGGATTAAAGACAAAGTATATGGTAAAAAAAGACGTATAAGGTTTAGGCGACCTGAACGTAAAATGATAGAGGACAAAGAATACGAAGGCGTGAAATCAAGGGTAGGCGTAGTTATAGCGTTTACAATCATAGGGCTTATGTTTGTAGTATCAATGCAGTACATCGTGGATGACGAATGGGTGATAGCGCTTATCATACTACTTGGGAGTATGATGTTTCTACCCTTTGGGATGATATTAGGATGGGCGATGCTTGACCCATATGTAAGATGTAAAATACTCCGAAAGACCACTAAGCGTAACTATGGGATAATAAACTTTGTAGGCAAAGGACAAAAAATAGTCAGCAAGGTCAAAAACTTTGATAACACCGTAGTATGGAAAAAAAACGAAGCATGGGTTATAACCAAAGAACATGTATATCAGCTTACCAAAGATGGAGATACAATAGTAGAAAAACATAAGATAGACCCTGAAAGTATCGTTACGCTTATTGACACAGTACCCGTGCTTTATGTAGACATTGACAGCATGCAACCGCTTAGTCTAGCCCGTGACAGGCGTGAGGGTATAAACCCACAGGAACTTGGTGCTACGCTTAAAGCATGGGTTGACAACCAACTAGCGAAATCTATGTTCCTTAAGAAAACAATGGACGCTTATTTTATAATAATAATAGTATGTGCAGTAGCGTCAGTAGGAGTAGGATACCTTTGTCTAACACGTATGGACGACCTTGAAGCACAGTTAAACACGATACAATCCCAATTAGGAAGTGTACTAACTAAGTTAACATAACTACCTTTTAAATAAATCATAAAACATTATTCTTTTTGGTGTAACTTATGAAAAAAACATATTCAAATATTTTTGTTATAGTTTTAATGTTTATGCTGACGATGATGCCACTAGCTCTTTCGCAGACAGATAGTTTAGTAGTATGGGAGAACATTGCAGATGGTACGCTTATATGTGATTGGTTAGAAACCGCAGATGATGTTTGGACACCTGATAATTATAGCGGGCTTTTTCTTTATAACTGTACAGGTAAAGCATACAACGTGACCGTTAACAGTTCATCATTTGGAGAGAGATGGTTTCAGACTTTTGAAGTATTAACAAGTGACCCTACACATGGGATAAGTGCGATACAGACCGTTGACGTAACCGCGCCTACTACACGCTTCTACGCGATGGAATATTATATTTCACATGCAGGAGTTTCGCCTAAAGCGTATATCGTGTATCACCTGGATGGGACTAACTACTACTGGAACACAGAGGATGACGAATGGGATGACAATGTGAGTAACGCTACGGATTATTCAGGTCAACAAGAAATTGATTTTTACAGTGGGGAAACCTTTGCGAAGGTTAAAGCACTTTGGAACTGGGCGGATTATGACACAGGGGATGATATGAACTGTACCGCACGTTTTAAAATATGGATGGAAAACGAGGATGAACCGCAACACTGGATGATAGATGACGCTTTCAGCATGTACTCAGGTACAACAGAACAAAACTGGTACGCAGGAGTAGGCGCAAACCATACACATGCAGGAAGCGGTACAACATGTTTCAGACGTTTGTTCTTCTGGAATCTAAGCTATGATTATGATGAGTCATGTCATGTAGAAGCAGATAAAATACCATACATCGGATGCCCACAAGCAAGCGCTTCATACCTATTCGCAGAGATAGAAGAAAACGCAGGAGAAGATTTTTATAACTATACACAAGCGTTCAAAGACGCTATAAATCTATGGGACTTAACAAGTTTTTATAATCTTAATAACCCGAAGAACGACAGCGCACAGAACGACACAATATACATCTTCTCAGTGTTGACGACAGGTTGGACAGATTTTTATGAATATTACTTTGAGGATGAGTTCCCCTTTGATACAGAGTTCCCTAACAACATACTCATATTCTATATTTACAACCCGACAGATGGAACTATTGACAAGGATGACGAAGAATGGACATGGGGTGATTTCTGTCGTATACGTTTTGATTTTGACAATGACGGATATGACGCGACAGACTACACGTTCCTGGTAGATGGGACTGAAACACTGTTCGGTTATCAAGGATGGACACAGGTAATACCAGACAGTCCTGGATACTGGTATGGCGTAGGCGGGATAAACGACCAAGTAGATGACGGTGAATGGGGACGCGTATTCAGGGATGACGATTACCCTGCGTATACTTTCTTTTTGAACTGGGATTACATCTCAGATGAAACAGACGCAGGTGAATGTGTAAACATAAGCATATCGTTTTATGATAACGAAAGCGGGGATTTCAGCGTATGGCAAGATTGGAACAAACAAAATGATACAACACCAAATACACCCGCAAGTGACAACTACACCTGGAGCGAGGTAAACGATACAACACTATGGGGGATATTTGAAATACTTGGAGGGAGTCTTGATTTTGATGACGCTGAACCAACGCTTGAAGATATAGTAGACCCCACGACATTTAACCTGCTCACATCAGTATTACCAATACTCATAACTGTTTTAGTAATATTATTCATAGTAGGATTCGCGCTTACACAAGGACTAAGCAAAGAATCACTCATCATGCTGATGGTACTTTGTGTATTTGCAGTAGTCCTAATACAAATAATTTTGAGTTTATAAATGGAGGAAAAAAATTATGGCAAAAATAAAAAGATTTAAAAAACTTAAAATGAAAGGAAACGCTCTCAGCATAATACAAAAAGGAATGAAAAAAGGCAAGAAGAAATATAGGTGATAAAAAAATGCCAAGGCGTAAAAAAAAGCTCCATCAAACAGGGAAAACAACACCCTGGTTAGATGTAATGCTCTCTGCTAAGAAACCAGGGAAGCGTAGGTCAAAGCGCGGTAAAATATATTATGAATACCGTAAGAACAGAAGCGACATGCCTAACAGGAGATTGTAATGGGGAGAATATCAGATTACAGAAAAAAACGTAAAGAAACAAAAGATGCAGAACGCAATATAAAAAGATATGAATATGAAACAACAAAACAAGAAAGACTGGAAGAAGTAAACAGAAAAAGAGAAGAAGCAAAACTACTACGTGAAGAAAGAAAAGCGAAAAGAGAACTGAAAGAAGCGGAACACCCAATACGCACCCGTGCGGTAAAGCGCACAGGAAGTGTAATGGGACAACTAGCAAGAGAAGGATTTCAGACTACAAACCGAGGGAGCAGGTATCTTTCAAAAGAAGCAAGAGTACGCGGGAGGAAAGCAAGGACAACAGCTAAAAAAACATACCGACAGATGAATAGACGTACACCAATATCAGAAACATCAACCATGAGTCAGCTAATAGCAGAAGAAAGCAGTTTAACACCAGACCGTGATTTCTTCGGGGAAAAAGAAGAACGGGATTTCTACGGAAACAAGAAAAAAGAAAGACTTTACTAAAAAAGGGCAGAAACGCCCTTCTAACACATTTTAAACAAAAAGAATAAGATTATATTAGTATGACACAGTTTTAACGTCAGAGCTAGTTAACATCCTTTTTTCTGAGATAATTGATAATGTTTTTAATGTCGTTGCTAGCTCGTTTCATCCAACTTGTATTAGTATTCACCGCGAGAACATCAAACTCATGGTCAATGTTCTTAAGCGTATCCCCAAGTTCTTTTTTGCCTTTGTCATCAATCATACGGTAATACTGTTTAAGTTTAAACCTGTCAGCATATTTCATAAAAACAAAAAAGAAACTTGTAAAAAATATGCCTGCAAAGAAACCAATAAAAACTGCTACATCATAATAACATTCTCCATTCATATAATACACCACCATTTTTTTTATTCCTCAATTATTTTTTTAGTATAGTTTTTAGGGTTAAGATATTCTTTGGTCTTACGTTCAAAGTTATACATCCAAGCGCGCTTACTTTTATCCATACGTTCATCAATGAACGCTTCGTCTACACGTTTCCTGCGGAACATTGGCATAACCGCTAGCTTCATAGCTATCTCACTACTGAAATAAAGCGGGTTCATAAATATTTCAAGTTCAAACTTGTTTTCTTTTATTTTCTCCTGTGCCATTTTAAAAAAGTCAACATTGTTTATTTTAAAGCTGAATATATCAGTGTCAAGCGCGGTTTGAAGTCCTTGTGTAACCGTATCAACCGTGATACCCATGCTACCGCCATGTTTTTTAGCTACGTTGATTATTGAAGAAAGAAAACGCTTATCACCAGAAAGCGCCTGTATCTTTTTAGTCGCTTCAAGGTCACGTTGTAGTTTATAACCAATAAGGTCAGCTATAAACAAGTTACGCTTCTGCATTGGTATGTCATCCTGACGGTAACTAATCCTCATTGGATGTACGCCTCCACAACTTTGAAACCGTTATCAGCAAAAGTTTTTTTATGTTTATCAAACTCAAACTTAGTCTGATTTTCTACTTCTTTGAGTTTATCAAGATATTCGTTTTGTAGTTTTTTCTTAAGTTCTTCATCAGGGATACTGCTAAAAGTGTCGTCCTCAACTGTGTGGATAGATTTAATGTTATCTGTCGTATTATAAACATGGAAGATACCGAAACCGTCATGGAACTGACAGCGTACGCTTCCCATCATTATCCCGCTTGCGTTTGTACTGAAAACTGTTGACAAATAAATAACTGTTTCCATCCCTAGCTTCTTTAACTTCTCCATAAAATCATCAAGATTTTGGTATACAATTCTAGTCATTTTTTTCCTCCAAAGATAACAACTCCTCTTGCAGAGCTATTAGTTCTTTTTTAAGTTTTATCATTTTGGTTTTAATTTTTATCATTTTATTTTTACAATCATTATTCATAAGGTTGTCAACCCCAGTACATGATAAGCACGTATGATAAGGTTGTATAGTTCGTTAACCTTAGTGCGTTCTTTAATCTTAGGTATCATAACATCATTAATCCAAGGTTCAAACTTTTTTAGTTTATCATAGAGTTCTTTGGTTCTCTGACCGCCACCCTCTAGTTTAGGAAGTATATGAGAAAGTATTTCAAGCATATCTGCGATACATTCAGTAAACAGTTCTTCATCATAATGGAGCTTTGCTTTTTCCTGGAGAAAAAATTTATACCCCCTGGTCATGTTGATAAGCATAATTATAAGTTCATCGCTATATTGCGGTAGCTCATCCGACCGTTTAAGCTCAGTATCATAAGGTGTCATTTAACTCTCCTTATAAGGTTGTCAATTACTTTTGAAAAACTCCAGCTTGATTCAGTTTCATTCTCCAGTTTATGCTTAAGCGTCAAAAGGCGTTTGTAGGTCGGTTTGGTAATCGCTATCGTAGTAGATTTTTTTTTCACAAAATACTAAATACTTTATATCGTATATAATGTTTATGCCTTTTAAGACTACTAAACTTGACCTGTTTGTTACACTTGTTATATCTGTTCTTTTTCTTTATGCGCTTATTTTTTCAAGTTATAAACCAGCGCGCTTTGAGAATGGTACTCTTATGCGGAGTGAGGAACAATGGCGTGAAACAGGTGACGACCGTGTACCTACGGTTAATCTTTTTGTAGTGATTGCTCCGATTATACTTATTTATGAGTTTGTACAAATAGTTATTTTGCCTGGTAAACCGCGACTGCGGGAGATAAACAAGCGCGCTTACATCATACGCTTCAGAGCTAAAATCCGTGATAAGATTGATGAGGGGAAACGCTTAACCAAAGAATATTTTGATAGAAAAAAGCGTTAGTACCGTCTACCGTAACGGACATTTCCACCGTTGTTACGCTTACGCCTGCGGATACCCAATAAACCAAGGATGCCGATAAAACCTATTATTGAGAAAACAAAAATAACACCACGGTTACTATCGCCTATCATGGTGACACCACCGCCTACTCCTGTGCCCTCAGTCGTGAAATAAACGGTTTCATTCGCCCAGTTACCCTCGCCATCGTTAACAGATATGTTAAGGACATAAAGAGAAGTCGTTGAAGTAGCTACAAGGAACAACTCGTTATGTGTACCATTGTTAACATTGTTATCTGAAGCGATGAGGACAGTATCATTATACCAGCTTATGTTCATAGTGTTACCAAGGGTACTGTTAAATGTCGCATATACATAAGGTTGCAAAGGTATATTTATACTATTGTTACTTGGATAAATGTTTGTTATAGTTATGTTTTCAGCAAGAGGCGATACGTTACCACATAAGAACCAATAGTCAAAATCTAATGTAGCTGTTCTTGTTGCGTTTCCACAGACAAACCAATAGTCAAAAACTACTGTCGCACTTCTTGGGGTAACATTTCCGCATAAGAACCAGTAGTTGAATACATTTGTACCAGTTCTAGTTGAACTGTTACCACAGTTGAAATAATAATCAAATATTTTAGTACCAGTTCTCAATGAAGCATTCCCACAGGTAAACCAATAGTCAAAAACATTTATTGCTGACCTTGAAGTTGTATTTCCACATACAAAGTAGTAATCAAAGATATTAGTTGAACTTCTAGGTGTACTATTCCCACAGGTAAACCAGTAATCAAAAACATTTGTACCTTGTCGTGGTGTACTATTACCACAGGTAAACCAATAGTTGAAAACATTTGTACCAGTTCTCAATGAAGCATTACGGCATAAAAACCAGTAATCAAAAATATTAGTCCCCTTTCTTGTAGTGCTATTCCCACAAATAAAATAATAATCAAATATTCCTGTTTGTTGCCTACTGGTTACATTTCCACAGATGAAATAATAATCAAAAATAGATATTGCATTACGGTTAGTAGTGTTCCCACAGGTAAACCAGTTGTTAAAAACTACTGTCGCACTTCTAGGGGTACTATTTCCACATACAAAATAGTAATCTAAGACTTCTGTACTACTTCTAACAGTATTATTACCACAAACAAAATAATAATTGAAAGGAGAAGTTGCAGAACGAGTTGTACTGTTACCACAATCAAACCAATAGTTGAATATGTTAGTTGAACTTCTAGTAGTAGCATTTCCACAGATGAAATAATAATCAAAAACTTTTGTCCCTGTCCTTGTAGTTTCATTACCACAATCAAACCAGTAATTGAAAACATTTGTACCTTTTCTTGTAGTAGTGTTCCCACAGGTAAACCAATAGTTAAAAGGAGAAACTGTTTCTCTATCTGCTTCCTCTGGTGGTTGTTCTATTTCGTCACCTAAAAAGAAAAAACCATCGGGGTCGTTCTGGTTGTTATATTCTGTTTTAATCCAGTTAGCACTTCTCATATATTTATAGATACGGAACTCATCCATATCCATTGTTAAACCTAGTTTTACATGTCTGCCGATTTCTGTATTAGCACTTGAAGTAACCTTGCCAACATCACTAATACTATCACCTGCACCATTATTAAGACTTCCATCTCTATATGCATCTATCCACCCACTAGGTCTGTCAATAACCCAACATACATAATGCCAACTTCCATCTCTAACCGTTGTATCCATATAACGATAACCTGGATTTGTTTTAAGTATCCTTAAAAATTCGTGTTGGCTATAACCATTAATATCCCATTCATCACTACCACTTCCATAATCAACTACAATCCAATTATTATTTGTATTTGTACTATACATCCAATAACTAATGGTTCTATTTTCCCAACCTGGATTTAAATAAGCATCATTATTATATAAATAATCAGAATCATCATTCCATGTTCTACCACTACCAATCCAAGAACTACTGTTACTTATTGTTCCACTATTGGTAAAATCAATACTGTTCTGGCTACTATCTGAACTTGTACCACTACCAACCATGTGTTGAACATTAACATAAGACTCATTCCAAGTGTTACTAACATCAGTCTGATTACTAGCACCAGCGTTACCATAATACATATACATAATTGTGTTACTGCTACTAGACAAAGAAGTAACATTCACCCAAGCGATAAGTTCACCAGTTGCAGAATTATACCTTTCAATCTCATGTGCATACTGGGTAGTGTTATCACTATTTACAAAAGCAATATCCCCACCGTCAGACTGAGCATTACTACTAAGGTCACTATCACTACTCAAAGAAATAAGTACAGGAAAATAAGTACAATCCTCCTCAACCTCAGAAGCATTAATAGTTATTTTTTTACTATAATCCCAATCAGAGTTCCACCACGGGTCAAGATAAAACAAATGTTCATTCTGAATAGCTTCATGCAGACTTTCACTACTGGGTTTAAAAGCCCACCAATACTTACCAGAACAACCATTAAGACCACCAAAAGGAATATCAATATAATAACGAATACGATAATCTTTACCTGTAATTATCGGTTGGTTTTTAACAAGATACCAAGTAGACATACCCCTGAAATCATAACTGATTTTATTATAATCTATTTCTATATCCTGCCAATCCAAATATGTTTCATTAGTCCAAACTTTAACAGAACGATTATAGTTACCCCACAAACGATAATTGTTACCCTGCTCTTGGTAATCGCTAAAAGCAAAAACCCAACTGTTCTCCATAACCCCATCGTTAAAAGTCACATTGAAAAGATAACTATTGTTTTTTGTACCCCAAAACACATTGTAACTGTCATAGTTTTCAATACCAAGATTAGTATAACTACTAACATTAAGAATGTCAAAACTCCCGTAATCTTCAACTATCCCCATTGTATAATTATGATGAAGATACTCCCTCCAAATCTGAACAGGTCTTTTAGGTTTAACATTACTTGTATTAAAACCCCAAATGAAATCTACATCACCATCATATTTTTTACTTCTAAAATTAAACTCTGCCCATCCTCTACTATTAAGAACAGCAGGGTCACAACTCGCATAAAAACGTGAATTATTAGCATAAACAACCCCA